>Ga0272444_10000107_pt1 | contig 99994 bp, 91 predicted proteins | sample SSMForm13_FD_201033 | JGI IMG/M metagenome (GOLD analysis project Ga0272444, IMG submission 201033) | Marine sediment archaeal communities from Little Sippewissett salt marsh, Falmouth, MA, United States - SSM-Form-13 | ecosystem: Environmental > Aquatic > Marine > Wetlands > Sediment ...
AATTAAAACCGCAGTGCGATAAAAATGCAATCGATTTTTAAGGTCATCGTTAATTTCATCGGCGCCCGGAGGCATGATTTTCGACTTTCAGATTTTAATTATAACCCGATTTTTGAATGCAGGTCAAGAGTAAACCAAGTAACGCATTGAAAGTAAAGATAAAACTGAGCGGCGATCAGATGCGTTTGCTCGCGTCGCGGTATTGCGTTTGAAACAATCTGGAACAAAGCCGTTAATTGTGCGCTGCATCATTTTAGGGTGCTGAACCGGTTTCCGCGGTGCCATCCAGTTCGACATACCGGTATCAGTCGCGTCACCGCCACCGTCGTTTGAAAAACGCTGGACGGACCGAAAGTCCATCCGGCCTGATCCGGTTGGCGCTCCAATGATGCCCGATCCCGCGGGAGATCGGTCTCGCCTTCAGGTTATTCGGAATAATAATCGGAATAGGCGGAGTAATAAGCCAGCTTCTTGCTCTCCTGCTGGTTCAGCAATGCCACGATCTCGGTGCCGTCGCGTTTGGCTTCCGCCAGTTTGTAGAGCGAACTGATGCATTGGTGCTGGGGCGTTTTCGCCCAGCGGATGACGAATGTGATCAGATCCGCGTATTTCGCCAGATAAAGGCCATCGACCACCGGTTCGATCGGCGGCGTGTCCAGGATGACATAGTCGAACCGGGACGAGGCGCTGGCAATCAGCTGCGCAAACGGGTTGCGGATGAACAGCTGGTCGGTCGGAATATTGGCCCGGCGGTCACCGACGACGGCGGTGAGATCCGTCTTCGGATCGTCCTTGACGATTTGCGTCAGATCATCCGGAGAGAGTTTGCCGGTCAGCAGGTCGACAAGGCCGCTGGACGGTGCCACGTCGAGCTGCCGCTGGATACTGGGCTTGCGCAGGTCGCAGTCCAGGATCACGGTCCGGTATCCGGACAGGGCGAGCGTTCTGGCGAGCGACAGGGCGATCGTCGACTTACCTTCGCCGGGAAGGGCCGAGGACACCATGATGACCCGGCCGCGTTTCTTCGCGCCGGTGGAGCCGGCCGCGTCGGTCTTTTGCAGAATGTGGTCGATGGACACGCGGAGCCTGCGGATGGATTCCGCAAACATTGAAAGCGGGGAGTCGACCAGATGGTCCGCAACGGAATGCTCGTCCTGAAGGTGAGCCTGACGCGGAATGACAGCCGCGATCGGAATCCGGGTCACCGCCTCAACCTGTCCTTCGCTGGTGAAACCGCCGATGTAATTTTCAAACAGGAACGCAAATCCGACCCCGGCGCCGAGAGCAAACAGGGTTGCGACGGCCAGAATCAGCGGGATCTTCGGGGAACTCGGTTTTGTCGGTGTGAAGGCGGGGGAGACGATGCGGCTGTCGGCAACCTGCAGGGCCGCTTCCGTTTCCAGCGACTGGGACCGGGCAAGCAGAGTCTGGTATTGCGCCGTGGCGTTCTTGGAGACCTGCTGCAGTCCGTATATCTGCGCCAGGACATTCGGCGGCAGGTCGCTGCCGAGAATGGCGGTATTCAGCTCCTTGCGCAGGTTGCCGCTTTGAGTTTCGTACTGTGTGGCGGTCTGGCTGAAAGCCGAGAGCGTATTCTCGGCTTCCTGCTTGAGCTGGTCTTCCACCCGCTTGAGTTCCGCCCGCAGATTGACCGCAGCCGGCGAACTCGTTTGTGCCTGGTTCAGGGACTGGAGGAGCTCTGCACGCTGGTTTGCCAGTTCGGCGGCCGCTTCGGTGCCCAGGCTTTGGGTCAGGGCGTCCAGGTTGTTGTTCGTCAGACTGTCCCGCAGGCCTGCGATCCTGTCTTCGAGCACGTTCCTGTCCCTGGTGATCGACTGGATCCGGTCCCGCAGAGAAGCGAGATCCCGCCGGCCCGTGTCGGAGACGAATTGGTCCACGTTGTCGAAGACGTAGCTGTCGAAGTTCCTTTCCGCGAGGATGACGGCGTCCTCGGCGTCCTGGATCTGCTTCTGGACGATATCGCGCGCGGCGATGGCATTGGCGATCTTGTGTTCAAGCTGGTTGTGGATGTACGTGTCCGCCACGGAGTTTGCCAGACTGGCGGCCTTCTGCGGATCCTCCGATTGCGCCTGAACGGCAATCAGGTAAGTCAGGCCGCGGCGCTCGACGGAAATCTTGTCGTTGAGGTTTTCAAGAACTCGCCCAAGCGCTTCGTCCCCGCTTGGAAGTCTGGCGTCCTTGATGCGCAGGAACGCGAGCAGCTTGTCCCGAAGCCGGAGCTTCACGCCGAACTCCGGATCCTGGAGCAGGTTCTGACCGGCGGTTCCGATTCCGTTCTGAATGACCGACAGGAGAACGCTGTCGGAATCGACGAGTTCGACCTCGCTGTCGACCCGCGCGCTATCGGCCGAGGTGGACGCTATGGCCGAGGTCGGATCCAGCAGGTTTTTCCGGCTCGGATCGACCAGGATCAGCGTCGTGCCCGTGTAAAGGGGAGTAATGGAAAAAACGCCGAGGACGGCAATAGCGAGAATGACCGCAATGGTGCCGAGAATAAGATTGGCCTGGCGGCGCAGAATGCCCAGGAGATGGCGAATATCGATTTCATCATCGTTCATTGAGAAACACGCTTTCTGTCTGGTCATATAAAAAATCTAGGAAGGGCGTCTTTGCAACTGGAAAGAGCCTTTTCCGGAAATCAGTTGAAGGATGACGGGGAGTCGGATGGACTGCGCAGATCCGCCTGCAGGAATTTCGGTGGTTCGTTTTTCTCCAATCGGACGGCGCTTATCCTGCCGGTTGCATAGGCGCCCGTATCGACATTGATCCGGTTGGTTCGGATCTCCGGCTCTTCGACCGGAGTATGTCCATGGACCACAGTAAATCCATAGTCGGTTGTATCATTTAGAAAATCAGCCTTGATCGTCAAAATATCATTTTCAACCTGTTTGGCAATCGGCACGCCGGGCCTCAAACCGGCGTGAACGAAGACATACTTCGTGGATTGAATCATACAGGGCAAGTGTTTCAGATAATTGACGTGTTCTTCGGGAATGTGGCTTTGAAGCAGTTGCTTCAGTTTGCGTTCCGAATGCCCGGCGCTTTCCAGAACCCTCGGATCCATCCCGTAGGACAGCAGGGTTTCCCGGCCCCCGAACTCCAGCCAGCGCAGCGCGGATTTCGGTTGCTCGATGAACTGGACCATCATTCTTTCGTGATTGCCTGTCAGGCAGGCCCGTTTGAATCCCTCGGGCGGCGGCGCGAGCAGATGATCGAGCACCTGGGCCGATGACGGTCCGCGATCGACCATGTCGCCCAGCAGAATGATCCATTTTTCTCCGTCGATTGCCGATGCATCCTCAACGATGATGCGTTCCAGTTTCGTGAGAAGGTCATGGCAGCCGTGAACGTCACCGATGGCATAGATTGCCGCCGGCTGATGTTCGAATGTCAGACGCGAACCAAGTGCGGCGGAAGGCTTGCGGGAGCCGCCTGCGGCGCCTTCAAGAAGTCTGCGGAAAAAGCTGATCATCTAGGTCCGTTCAAACAGGAGTGCGGTTTTCCGGTATCCCGGCTAGCGGGTTTCCAGCGCGTCCGAGGTTCCCAGGGCGATCAGGGCGGTAAAAAGCATGGTCACGGCTTCGATTTCCAGGCTGAAGTCGAAAACCGAATGCAGTGCGGCCACGACAATCACACCGATCGCGACGCATGTTTCCGTTCTCCGGTCATTGTTGATGAACACCTTCTTCAGCAGATAGGTGAGACAGATCCCGACGATCAGGACCGGGAGGGTGCCGATCACGACACCCAGTTCCAGCCAGTTCGCCAGGTAGGTGGAATGGGCCTTGTAAAACGTAAGGTCGGTCGGTACCGGCGGTGCATGATAAAGGGGAAATGCCTGCACAAAACTGTCCGCGCCAAATCCGAGCAGGGGCCGGTCACCGATCATCTGCCAGACCTGATCGTAGAGGTGGAAGCGCCAGACCGTGTCCCGGTTGATGTTGAAGAGGCGGTCGAGGAGGCCCTCGCCATAAATCACAAAGCTGAGGCCGGCGGCGATGGCGGCGAGGAAGACCGCGATCAGGCGGGTCCTGTTCGTCTGCAGCCTGATCAGGAGGGTCGCCAGAACCCCGCCCATGGCGGCAAGAACCCCCATCCGCGAATGGGTAGCCATCAGTGCGGCGAAAATGATCGCCAGACCGGCAATCGCATAGAGATTCTGAGACGTGAATCCACCGGCCCGCCGGGAGGAGCTTCTGGCCGCCGACCCCTGGTCGCGATAGTGTTCCGCCGTGGTTGACGGAATTGAGAGTGCAGTCGCGATCACCGCCCCGAAGGCGAGGTAGGTCGCCAGCGAATTGCGGTTGAGAAATGTCCCGGTCGCATCGCCGAAATATTTCGTCTTGTCGGCCACCAGGAGGGCGTCGCCGAGGTAATACAGGGAGACGAACGCGTAAAGCGCCTGAGCGACGACAATCATCAGCAGAACCCAGAGCATGTAGCGGGCTCTGCCCTTCCGCACCGAAACCTGTGTGACAAGAAAGAATATCGCTCCGTAGGTCAGCCAGCGCAGCAGTGCAAGAAAACTGTCGCTCGGGCTGATCGAAAGGGTCGCCGACCGGATTTCCGCACCGGTCTGGGTCGTGAAGGTCGAAAGGCCTGAAAAACTGCCGATCGGCAGCATCTGCAGTGCCATCCAGCCGGCGACGGTCCCAAAGGGCAGGAGCAGCATGCGGAAGGACGAAAGCGGTCGGCGGAGCTTGTAGTCCCTTGCGTAGAGCACGGCGAAGTACCACAGCGAAATGCCCCCGAAGACCAGGGCCCACAAGGCCCAGAAGAAGGGCCTCACGCTTGCATAGGGGATGACCGCGACCCCGATGACCAACAGCAAAAGGTTGGCGGTCTGGTCATTCAGTCGGCGCGTCGGACTGTTACCGATAAATCCGGTCTTCCTGGACTGGAACGCTTCGTCGAAAGTTGTCGCCATTAGAGTTTCCTCCCGCCCCGAGGGCGCCGACAGGGTCCGTCGTGGTATAATATCTGCCAGGATGTCCCATCCGCACCGGCGGATACACCTGGATGCCGGGCCACCATCTAACCGGTTTGCTGGAGTTGCGTTTTGCGAAGGTTCCTGATGAACCTGCGCTGGATCTCGGGTGAGAGCTTTTCGATCGTGTCAGTAATGATTTTCTTGTTCTCGTCGCTGGCCATGTAGATTCGCGAAAGTCGTATCGCGCTGTCGTTTTCCAGGCCAAGGGTCGCAATGTCGCCGGCAATGGCTTTTTTTGATTCCGGCGTGAGATGGGCATAATTCTTCAGACCCAGGGTGACCCTTGCATCAGCCAGCCAGGCTTCGTGAGCGGTTACCGATGCGGAAAGAAGAAGGTAGTCGTTCAGTCCCTTGACGTCGTCGAGGCCGGCGCTGGTTTCGGCCAGAATGTGCCAGGCGAGACCGTCAGACGGATTGCGTTCGGCGACCTTGCGGGCAAATTCGCGGCAATTGCTGAAAACAATCTGTCTGCGTGCCGGCGGCTGGAACATGCCGTAAAACGATGCGAGCGACCTGTTGCAGTCGATAAGGGCGATTTTCTTGCTGTTTGCGGATAATCCGGCAACGGGTCCTGTCTGCTCCAGCCTGTCGAATCTCGCCTGATCCGTCGTCCCGCTCTGGAAAAAAAGGCGCGCTTCGAGAAACGCAGCCCATGCTCCGGCAATCAAAAGAACGATCGAAAAGAGGACAACGACAGGGCGGGACATGGCTGGTTCAACGCGCTCTTTTCATGGTTTGCAAACTGTGAACGAACATTCTGACCTGTGTTTATACCTACGGTTCTGCCGGGTCAAAACAAGCCGTGCATTAACGTAAAAAACCGAGGTCCGGAACCTGGTTCCCCTGAGAACCGGGGCGGTTCAGGATCCGACAGCCGCCGGGCCGGCGCGTGTTTACCGGCAGCCTGTTGCGGAGAGTGAAAAATAACATAGTTCTCACAATGAGATATCACGGTTAACGATATCTTTAAAATCAGGTGACAGATGCAGTGCAGCATGATAATATTGTTTTAAACCGGGGCTCAGGTCATCTGCGAGATGAGGACTTGGCCCGCGATTTTATTAGAGGATTTGGAGTATACCATGCGCTTTTTGAAAACCGTGACGGCGGCCGTGTTCTCCGTCGGTCTCCTGTCGACAGGGTTCGTCCTGCCTTCGAATGCTCAGACCGCTGCCGAAATTGATGCGGTCGTTGCCGCTTGCTCAGGCGACTGTGCGGCTGTTGTGAATGACTTTCTCAACAGTCTTGCTCCGGCTCAGCGCGCAGCTGCCGCCCAGCAGGTGGCCGCAGCCCTGACGGCGGCCGCGCAGACCAATCCGGCAGCTGCCGGCAACTATGCCGCCGGTGTCCAGGCCGCCGCGGACTTCGGCGGTGGCGGCGGGATCAACGAAGGTCCTGCAGCCAGCTAACAGCCGGCAAGCTCAGAAATCACGCGAAAGGCCCGGAGTTCGTATCGGAACTCCGGGCCTTTTGTGTTTGAACGTCCGTGCCCGCCGGCTTGTTACAGATACTGCCAGCGATAGGGGTTGCGCGAAGCCATTGCTACCCAGCGGTAGCCCGTGCTGGACCTGGGGCGGATCTGGCCGGTCTTGTTGTCCAGCACCAGATCGCCGCGGTTCGTCTTGACGACCAGGACGGCATGGGCCTCGCCCTTGCGGGTCTTCACCAGAGCCATACGCAGCGCGGCCGCCGGGACGCCCATGCGGATGAGCTGACTGCGTTTGGTCAGGGCGAAATCCTCGCAGTCCCCCCGGTTGCTGGCCAGGTTCCACTCGTCGCGCTTGTCGCGCGTCCAGCGGATGGAGCGGTTCACCCTGGTATTGACCTTGGCAAGCTTGGTCATGAGATTGTTGGAATAGGCGACCTTGCTCGCGCCGCTGCTTCGGCATTCCCGCATGTTCTTCAGGCAGAAGACCTGGTAGCCGAAGGGCGCGTGTGTCATGCGTAGCGCCCGTTCCTTTTTCAAGGCAGGCGATGTGCCAAGCGTACGGGTTCCATTCCCAAGCGAAAATGCATTTGCGCTTCCGGTATAGACAGCGCCGAGTGAAAAGGCCGCTGCCATGAGTACAAGCAAAGACTTCTTCATGTGTACGTCTCCCCAAATGGAGCGGAAAGTCCAGCCATCTCTCCAGGCTCGTCTGTTTGAAAGACCTTCCGTTCGTCCTTGGGGTGGTTATACGGGATGAGGCACTTCCGGCTTTTTAAGTCGATTGGTACAATTTTACCGAAACGGCGTTTTTTGCGTTTCGAACCGCAATCCATGAGGGAAAAAACCTTCCGGCCACCGCGGAAAACGGGGGCGGAGCGTTGACGCCGGCACCTATAAGGACGGCGGCAGCTTGGATCCGTGCCGATTTTCCGTGCCCGGATGAAGGCTGTCCCATTCCGGACCGTGGAGGGGAAGGCGGGGGGCGAGACCGTCCGGGCCTTTGTGGTGTCAGGCCGGCTTCGGTCCGGCTGCCGATGGGACCGGCATTTTCGCAACTCAGATTGCGTCAAGTCCCGCTCGAAGCTGTGCCGGAGATGCAATCGTCCGGACAATTTAGGATTGTATTCGCCAAAGTGGAAGAACGATGACGTATGCATAGTAGGATTGTATGTATGTATTTTAACCTTATTTTTCGATTAATTAGCTGTGTTCAAGTCTATTTTCCGTATTCAGCTATATACTATCATACGTTGCGGCAATGAGTTGTTAACCATGATGGGGTCCGATAATGGCGAATACAATCATGTTCAAGATTGCGGAAGCGAATTCTTTGGACGGGGGGATTTGAGCCGGGAGAACAACAAACGGACAGCAGTCTGATATCCGCCTGACACAAAGCAATTATCAATGTGGATGGGTAAGCGACGGACTGGCCGGCATGTGCCGTCCACTCCGGTGACTGCTGCGCCTGAAGAAACCAGGTGATCGGTCTTTGAAGACGGGGCAGGTCTCGGGATGCCAGGTGCCACGGGAATGGGACGGCTTCGGCCGGGGCGGGAAAGTGAAAATGTTTGTGGAGCAAACGGGCGAGGGGACACTGGAAATCTCCAATGCAATCTCGATCCTGCAGGCGAAAATAAAAGGTGCAGGGCTTCGTCTCAGGGAGAGTTCGGACTTCTCCTTGTTCGAGGACACGATTCGGGCGACCGACGATCGTTATCTGATGGAAGATTTTTCCAGCAGGTTTTTCGATCTGCACGGCGCCATGGCGTTCTGGGTCGGTGCCTGGGACGAGAAGGGGGAACCGGTCTCGGTTCAGGCCGCCAAGGTTGAGGATCTGAAGGACCGCAGCCTCGGGGAATTCTGGCAGCAGCAGCAGCGGCGCATGTTCGTTGATCCGGCGCCGAACGCGGAGCTTGGGGACGAGCACGCCCACGACGCCTTCTACATGCGCGGCAGAATTGTCTATCACGGCAATCTCTGGCTGCGGCGGGATGCCCGCGGCAAAGGCCTGGCCGAGGCCTTGACGCAACTGGGCTTTCTGGTGTCGCTGCTGAAGTGGTCGCCGGATTATCTCTACGGGCTGATGGCCGCAAGGAACGCCATGAAAGGGTTCGGAATCCGCGTGGGGTACCGGCGCTACGTGCCGCGCGGGACCCACTGGATCGTGGCGCCGGCGCATATCCGGCCGGACGACTGGCTGGTTTACTCGACCAGAAACGATCTCATCGGGCTTGCCAGGACTATTGTTGCTGAAGGTCTTGAATGACGCCGAAATAGGCGCAGAAACGCCGGTCTGAATTTGCCGACGGGCGCAGGGTCATGATCAGGCGTTCGAACGCGATCTCGATCGTGCCGCCTTCCAGATGCAGGGCGGTGCGGGCATAACCGTAATAGGGTCGACCGGACAGGGCCGCCCGGTATCCCTCGGCCGAGGCATACTCCAGATCCGGATCCGGGGTCCTCAGTTCCCGGCCCTGCTGCATGGCCCATTCATCGCCGAAAAGGTTGCGCTGACTGGATCTGCGGCCGACATAGAAAATCGGAGGAGGCCCGACACCTTCAAGCTTGTCAGAGCACAGGCTGAGGTACGGCATGTGCTCGCGCAGGTTCTCGGTCACGAGGCCGGACGAGGACATCATGCTTTCGTAAAAGGCAGAGAGCTGGGGGTCGGCGAGGCCTTTGTCGATCGCCTCGGTACCAAGCTCGGTAAAAACTGGCCGTTTTGTGGTCAGCAAAATCGCACCGTTCCCTGACTTCGATTAGTTGTTATAATATCTATTCTTTCACGAATGCCTTAAGAAGGAGTTCAATAATACCGTAAAATTCTTCCTTTGTTTCATGAGACAACTCGTGAGCACTGGCTACTTGATAATCAAGCGTGAGAATCATGTCCCACATTTCCGTGAGATTGTGCCGGTCGACTTCCGCTTTCAGCCTTTTGAGCTTTCTGTCGCCCGGTTGGACATGTTCGTGAACATAGGCAGTTTGCGGTATGAAGGGTGGTGTTTGCATATTTTTCCAACACTCTCCGAAAGGTGCGTATCCCGGATTCTTAGAGATCCGGTTGGAGGAGCTGCCGATCTAAAGCAGTGCTACCAATGACACAAAGTACTCTGGGTTGTATAGCGCCGGATGCAACTAATCCCCATTTACAGTTAAACCGGCATTAAGTGAAAACCGGCCGGGGCTCCGGGCAGCGGCCTGTCCATCGGGTGTTGACACGGGGCGAAAAGAGGGGAAGAACCGAGATTGTGGAAGCCGGTCCGGGGAGCGGGCGGGCTCAGTTCGGGAACGATCAAATGCTCGCACGTATCTATCGTCCGGCCAAGACTGCCATGCAGTCCGGGAAAGCCAAGACCCACCGTTGGGTTCTGGATTATGAACCGGAAGTCGCTCGTTCGGTGGAGCCGTTGATGGGGTACACATCCTCATCGGATATGCGGCAGCAGATTCGGCTTTATTTCGAGACGCAGGAAGAGGCCGTTGCCTATGCCCGGCGCAATGGGATCGCCTATCGCGTTGAGGAGCCGCGGGAACGAAAGGTCAAGGGCGCTTCGTATTCGGATAATTTCAGGTTCAACCGCATCGCTCCCTGGACACACTAGGGTACGGACCCATAAAATTCAGTTTTCAGGTCGATCAGGAAATGGCTGTATCCAAGTCGCGTAAATCGCGGAAAACCTGGTAGGTTTTCAAGATTTTGCAACGCAGGAGGCAGCCATTTCCTGATCGATCCGAAGGACGCCAATCCGGCCGCGGAAAGCCGCGTCAAAGCCTTTGCACCATGAACGCACATGGCTCTGCAGGCTTTTCCTCGCTTTCCTTTGCCGGATTGACGCCTGAAAGCAGAATTTTATGAGTCCGTACACTTGACCCGGCCGGGTCAGTGTCCCTTCCGCCAGGATCAATGCTAGGATTGATGCGTGGTGCGAGTCGGACGCCGCGCCGGTTCAATCAGGCCCCGTAGCTCAGCTGGATAGAGCACTCGCCTTCTAAGCGAATGGTCGCAGGTTCGAATCCTGCCGGGGTCGCCAATTTTCTCAAATTCTTGCGGGAAACCGTGTTGCCGCTGGCCGGTCCTGCTGTGGTCCTGCCGCGAAAGCCCGGCCTTTGTGATGGCTGCGGGAGCGCGCGACGCAGACTGCCCGGCCTTGCGATCCTAAAATGCAACAGGACTGACACCGGACCCCGGGGCGGGGTGCGGCGTCCTGCCTGGAATGAGACGTGCGCAGGCCCTCAGGCGTCTTCTTTCACGCTTTTGGTGTCCGAAATCGTCAGGGGCGTGATCTTCGCCTTGAGGAGCATGTTCATTTCCTCGGAATCCTCGTCCAGCGCGTTCAGTGCCATGTCGAGGAAATAGGCGCAAAAGGTTCTGCCGTCTTTTTCCGCTTCGCGCTTCGTGAAATAGATCATGCGCTTCAAGGTGTCTTGACCGAGTTCGTCGGCCGGGGCCTGGGTCAGGTCGATGTCAACCGCTTTGGACATTTTTGATACCCACCATAATTTGGAATTCGTTGTGCTGCCTTGGGGCATTCTTCTTCGAGCAGGAGGATCGTTTCGCCGCGTGAAATTACCGTGATAGATATATCCTACATAACCGGTATCAAGTTTGCAGCGTATTCGCAAAACTTGGTAACTGCTGCATAATCGGAATCGGTGACACTCTAACGGTTGATCCTTGGGTCATGGGAAGAGTTTTGAAAATTCAAAGCCTTGGCGTTCCGGCCCTCGCCGACGACGCGGGTGTGCAGATCAGCGTTAAGACGCGCAAGGCATTGGCGATCCTCATTTTTTTGCTGAGGGCGCCCGGCAATACAATTCCGCGTGAAGCGCTGGCGGATTTTTTCTGGAGCGACACATCAAGGGACAAGGCCACCCAGTCCCTGCGTCAGGCCCTGAGGCAGCTGCGCCAGATCGAGGAAACGGCAGGGTTTGCCTTCCTGCAGACCGGGAACATGCATGTCTCGCTGGACCCCGGAGGGCTCGATTGGGATCTGGTGCGCCTGGAGACGTTGATCGAGCGCGGCAAGGCTGCGGATTTCAAGGCGGCCGAAACCCTGTGGAAGGGGGAATTCCTCTATGGCTATGAAGCGCTCGATCCGGAGTTCAACAGCTGGCTGCTGATCGAACGGGAGCGGATTCGCACCAGCCTGGTGTCCGATTGCTTCAAAAAGATCGACAGCATGTCCGTCGGAGAGGACAGTGAGAGTATCGAGGCGGCGGCGAAGTTCCTGCTCCACGTGGACGGTGCCCTGGAACATGCGCATCAGGTTCTGATCCGGCTCTGCCTGGCGCGTGGACAGAAGGAACAGGCGCGGCAGCAACTCAAGGCATGCGAGCGGGAACTGTCCATCAGCCTTGATGCCGAACCCGATCCGGCAACCTACCGGCTTTTCGAGGAAAATCCGGATCCGGCACCGGTCGGCACGGGAGCGAAACCGGGCGTCTTCAATCTGTCGGGCATGCTCGGCCCCACGGACAGCGGCGAAATCCGCCTGCCGGAAATCTCGCTTCTGTCTTTGTCCCTCGACAGTTCGGGGCCGATGAATGCCAGAATGCTCCGGGACGAGATTGTGGCCGGGCTCTCGTCCTACCGGTCGTTCGAGCTGGTCCAGGCCGAATACAGGGAGGAGGATGGCGGCGGCGTTACGCGCGTGGAAAGCGGGGAACTGGGAAGCTATCTCCTGCGGTTCCGGCACGATCCGGTCTCGAATCGCGTCTATATCCAGTTCGAGAACCGGGATACCGGACGGATCCTTTTCAACGAGATCATCGACTTCGATGTGATGAGTGACCGCAATGCAGCCCATGTGGCCGCCTTTCAGACGGTGAGCCGTATTCACACTTACGTGGTCGGCCGTTTGCGCAAGGCGGGCATGTCGACGCCATTTGCGCGCTGGTGCCAGGCCGAATCTCTAATGTGGGACTTCTCTCCGTCATCCGACGAAAAGGCGCTCCGGATTCTGAATGAGCTTGAGAAGTCGCACAGCACGTTCTCGATGACCTATGCGGGCAAGGCTTCGATCGATATGAAGCGCCTGCTTTATTATCCGAAGGAAATGACCGACTCGGAACGGAAGATTGAGGATATCTTGTCCCTGGCGGAACGCGGTGTTCTGCTGGATCCGTGGCAACCGATCAATCAGCGTGTTTATGGCTGGGCGCTTGTCCAGTCAGGGCATGGCGAAGATGCTCAGCGGGCCTTCAGACATGCCGAACAACTCAATCTCGTTGATCCGAACAACCTGATGTCGGTCGCCGAAGGTCTGGCCTTCGTGGGGGATATTCAGAATGCGCGCAAGATCGCGGAACGAGCGTTCGGTCTGTTTCCCGCCGTACCGCGGATCTTTTTCGAGTATCTGGCGAACATTCATTTTGCAGCCGAGGACTATATGTCGGCTGCCGAATTTATCGAGCGGGCTCCGGCGGGAAGTATCTTCGGCCTGACGACGCGCATTGCCGCCCTGGTCTGCACCGGCCGGGAAAAGGATGCCGTCAATGTGCTTCAGACTTTCGGGAGCCGGTTCGGAGACAGCATCGACCGGGAATTGCTCGGACCGCATGACCAGTTCCCCTGGCACCAGCGGATCAATTTCTTCCAGGATCCGACTACCCGTGCCAATTACCGGCGGGGCGCCGATTTGGTCCAGCGCTTCTTTCTCGGCGGGTTTTAGCGTTTAGACAGAAACTGGCGACCCTAGTTCACGGCGGGCGTAAATACAGTTTCGGCCACCCGGGCAAGATAATCGGGATCATGCCGATCCAGCCGCTTCTGATTCAAGCGGAATGGCAACACCGCAAATGGACGCCCGGACTGTTCGCTGATGACCTTGAAATCGAACAGTGCCGTTGTTTCCTCGGGCAGTCCGATGCGGCGCAGTTCCGACTTTGGGTCCTCCTCCAGACGCTTCCTCAGTTCCGGATCGAGAGAAGCTTCGGCCAGCAGACGGCCGAGCGCTCGTATGTTTTCCCTGTAGTATGGAAATCTGGCCATATTGTCGGCTTTCGAACTTGGGTGGCGGATGCGGGCTTCCGGCCCGCATCCTGAACACTTTAGGGCTTTACCGGTTTACCTCGGCAGATCGTCGTAGAGACAGGCGCCGAGCGCCTGGCGGCCGAGTTCTTCCAGGTAGGCGTCGTCGCCCTGCGCGACCCGGGAGGCATCGATGCCGGACGGAACGACAAGATGGACCGTGTCGGCGGTATCCGCATATACGGTCATGTCGGAGGAAAGGCCGGCATCGGGAAGCGATGCTGCGGGGTCCGCGACGAATGCTTCGCGGGCGGTGCTGTCGGAAATAATTTTGCCGAGCTTGAGGCCGGTTTCGAGAATTTCGTGGCTGTGAACGATGTGTGTCATGTTTCAATACCCTGCACTTGTTGCCTGAATAGGCCGAGTTTTCTCGCTGTGCCCAAAGAAGCTTTTGGGAAACTCAGATGGTCTCAGCGAATTATTCGGCAAATCAAAAGGCGATTTCGCAAATACGTTGTCATCTCTTGATTTTGACGAATAAATACTTTTTGAAAGCGCGGGATTGATCAATAGAAATATTGAAATTACTTGCGTATGCAATTTGAGGTAGATTTTGCATGTGGATAAGGCGTGGCGACTGAAAAGAGAATGATGAAACAGCTGCTTGAGCAACTTCGAAACGGAAAAACGAATGCCGGGATCGAAGGGGCGGGAGCGGCAGGCGGCAGGACGGCTCCGGCCCGGCTTGTCGAATGGGGCCTTGCGGTGGAAATGGAGGGAAACCTCTGCCTGGCGGCAGGCGTGAGCGCTGAAGTCGTCAGCCTGTTTGCCGGTCTGATCGATCTCTTTGACCCGGTTTTGAAACCGGTCGCCTTGAAGGGTTGTCCAATCAACTTTTGCACCGGACTGGTCAGATTGCCTGTTCCCCGGGGGGGTGAATCCGGTGCTGCCGGCATGACCATTCCCGCCGGAGGCCAGGGGAGAACTCCAGCAATGGCGGCCATTTCCTGCCTGGGCGAAATGGCTGAACGCCTAAGTCTTTTTTCCAAGGGTGCCGGGGACAAACGGATCCTGAGCCAATCGGGTGAGCGTGAAGATCTGCCGCTCGGGCCGGTTCTGGGGTTCAGCGCGCGCCAGGAGCTTTCGTTAGCCGAAAGCCATCCAGCGCTGCGAAAAGCCTGGCGTAACGGACGGATCGACTGGAATGCGTTGTCGGACAGGAGGCTTGAAGTCACGAATTTGTGCGATGGCCGGCAGGCGCAAGTCCCGGCATTCGGTGTTCTTCTGGGGGAGCGGGAGGGGCTGGCGGGATCCGTTCCCGGCATCACCTCGAGTTCTGGCGCGGCCGTCTGGTCGACCCGTGAGGAAGCGGCGAGGCGGGCGCTCCGGGAGCTCGCCGAACGGGATGCTTTTGCACGGGCGTGGTACAACCGCTTGGGGATAACTCGGGTGTACCTCGATGATTGGGACCGGATTCTACCTGAAAAATTGGCACATTACCTGATCAGCCGTACGCGCAGGACGGGTCTTCTGCATGTCGCTACCGATCTGGACGTGCATGTGCTGGCGGCCGTGTCATACCAAAAAAACGGTTTCGGCGGATGTCTGGGCGTGGCGGCGGCCCCGGTCGCGGCAGATGCCGCCTTTTCCGCCGTCGCCGAAATGTTGCAGGCGGAAATGTCGCTGGAACTCTCCGCCCGTGCCTATGAAACGGACCGGCGGCACGGCGATGCGAAGATGCCGCGGGAGCTCGCCGTGGCAGGAACACTTCGCTTGTCCGACGCGCTGGGACTGGAAGACCTGCCCCGGGCCGACCAGGCGGCATTGGAACGCGTGTTCGAGGCGGATGACCTGGCGCGAAGCTGTCATCAACGGAACATCGACCTCTGGCTGTTCGACGCGACAACGGCGGATCTCGGGGTCCCTTGTGTGAAGATGCTGTCGCCGCATCTGTGTTCCTGGCAGCCGAGGTTCGGAAAGGCGCGGCTTTTCACCGGGACGGACGGTTCGGGCGTGGGGGATACGGAAGCCCTGGAAACGGAATTCGAAAAACGTCCGTTTCCTTTCTGACATGGAGGCGTTGACAGGTGGGCGGGGCAGGGCTAGAAAAAACATGAGGGCAATACTCCACTTTATGTGTGAGCCCTCTCTGGCGATTGCCGGATGCCTTCTCGGGGCTCTCTGGAAAAACTCAGGCGGGCAATGGCCCGCCTTTCTTTTCCGCTCCCGACCTTACGTCAGCATCTATTGCAGGGAAGGACGGCCGTCCTCGGTCGGCCGCGAAAGCGTCATCACCCAGAAATGGCGCCACTTGCCGTTGGAACGATCCATGCGGGCTATCCCGACCCGGGTCACATAGGGGTTGAGCAGGTTCTTGTTGTGGTCCTTGGAACCCTGCCATCCGGCAAAGGCGGCTTGCAGCGAGGCATAGCCCGCGCCGAGGTTCTCAGCACCGGCATAATTGGGATAGCGCGCCTTTTCCAGTCTCTGCGACAGGCCGAACGCGCTGTGGGCCCAGGTATCCATGCTGTCGCGCCCGGCAATATGGCGGGCCATGTCGGCGGAAACCGCGTCCAGCCGCTCGTCGTGTCTGAGGGGAGGCCGGCCGTTCTCGGCCCGGTAGGCGTTCAGCATGTTCAGCATCGCCCGGGCGTCGACCGGAACCGCCGTGAAGACCGGCTGATCCTCCAGCTCCTTGTCGTTCCTGACGGAACCGCAGCCCGCAAGCAGGACAAGGGCGGCGGTGAGGAGGCCTGCCAAAGGCACGAACCCGGCGAATGCCTTGAGCAATCTCATTCCGTTTCGTCCCCGGGCCAGTTCACACCTTCATCGGACCAGAAGGGGAAGGGCCCCGGGTGGTTTTCGACATAGGCCATGTGGGTCACGAGGCCCGCCGTCGCGGTGTGGTGATGCAGGAAAAAGGCCGGCGGTTCGAAGTTGAACATGGCGGGGGCCTCGTCGGAAAAGTCGAGCACCACCTGATGGGCGACGCTGGGCGCAAGGGTCATGACCGTTCCGGCGAAACCGGCGATGATCGGCCGGTGCACATGGCCGCACATCAGCCGCTCCACATGACTGTGCGCCCCGATCACCTCGGCCAGCGCCGCAGTATCGGCCAGGCCGATCCGGTCCATGTGAACGATGCCGGTCTGGGCCGGCGGATGGTGGACGGCAACGAGCGTCGGCCTGTCGTCTTCCGACAAGATCTTGTCCAGCCAGGCGAGTTGTGACGTGCCAAGATGGCCGTGCGGCTTGCCCGGAACGCTGGAATCGAGAGCCACGAGACGGAGGCCGCCGACCTCCGCGGCATAACACAGGTCCGGCCCCTCGCTCTCGCGGATGCCGGGGTAATCCGACATGGCCGTGCGCATGCCGGTCGCCGTGTCGTGATTGCCGGGGATCAGGTAGACCGGCATCGGCAGTTTGCCGAGCAGGTGCCGCGCCAGCGCGTATTCGCGCGGATCGTCCTTGTCTGTCAGGTCGCCGGTGAGCACGACCGCATCCGGACGGGTCTCGAGGGACAGGAGCGCCTTGATCGCCCGTTCGGCCAGCATGTTGGTGTCGCTGACCCGGTAACAGGTCAGACCGCGCGGGCGCAGGTGCAGATCGGTGATATGGGCAATCAGTGTCATGGCTGTTTCCGGAATCGATGGAGCCGCAAAGCGGGGTCGACGATAGCCAAAGCTGTGGGGCAAGCAAGGACCTGTTTGCCTTTTTTGGCTGAGTCCGTCACTGATGACAGGCCTTGAAACCTCCTGTAGGAGGAGGCAGCGAAAGATGACCGCTCCCACCTGTCGTCGGTGCGTTTCCGACCGGACCGGAGCAATCGGATCCGAGGTATGATGACTGAGACATCGGCCAATTCCGGGGAGAATTCCGGAGAATCGTCTGGGCCCGCGACGGCAGCGCCGGTGCGTCCGCTCTGGATCCGGCTGTTCGGGCACGATCTCTCCGCGCCGCTGTTCCTGCTTTTGGTGTCGCTGGTCCTGTTCGTGCCGGGCCAGTGGACGGTTCCGCCTCTCGACCGGGATGAGCCGCGCTTCACGCAGGCGACCAAGCAGATGCTGGAGACGGGCAACTACGTCGATATCCGGTTCCAGGACCAGGCGCGACACAAGAAACCCGTCGGCATCTACTGGCTCCAGGCGGCGGCGGTCAGCGCGTCCGGACTGGGAGTTAAGGCGCCTCTTTGGGTCTACCGGCTGCCGTCGGCCATCGGTGCGACACTCTGCGTTCTTCTGACCTTCTGGGTCGCGCGGGCCTTCATGGGACCGGCCGGCGCGCTGGTCGCGGGCCTGTTCATGGCCATGGCGATCATCCTCGGGGTCGAGGCGCGCCTTGCCAAGACGGACGCGGTGCTGTTTGCCACGATCCTCCTGGCACAGGGCGCGCTTGCGCGCATCTGGCTGAAGGACACCGCCGGGCCGCGCTGGGGGCTCGGCTTCGTGTTCTGGACGGCACTGGCGGCCGGCGTCCTGGTCAAGGGGCCGGTGGCGCCGATGGTGGTCGGCCTGACCGTGATCGGCCTGATGGCGCTGAAGCGGCAGGTCGCCTGGTTCAAGGGGGCAGTGCCGCTGTTCGGCGGCCTGTGGTTCATCCTGCTCGTCTCGCCATGGTTCGTTGCCATCTGGATGGCGACGGACGGCGCCTTCTTCCAGGAAGCCATCGGCAAGGACCTTCTCGGCAAGGTCGGGGAAGGCCAGGAAGGGCACGGGGCACCGCCGCTGACCCATCTTGTGACCATGTTCGGCGTGTTCTGGCCGCTGCCGGGGTTTGTCCTGTTGTCACTGGCCACGATCTGGCGGGAACGGGCAAGCCGGCTGGTGGTCTTCTGCGTGGCCTGGTTCGTGCCGTCCTGGATCGTTTTCGAGCTCGTGGCCACCAAACTGCCCCATTACACCATGCCGTTGCTGCCCGCGCTCGTGCTGCCCGTAGCCGCGGCCCTGATGGATCCGCAGCGTCTTCCCGCAGGCCGGGCGCTCAGGTGGGCCGGCGCGATCCTGCTGGCTCTGCCTGCCGTCGGGATCGCAATCGGGGCCTTTGCCGGGCCGGCGGTCCTCGGCGACTGGCCGTCGCCTCCGGGGGCGGTCATTTGCGTCTTCGGTGCGGTCCTGGCGGTCATGGCGGCGCGGTGGCTTGTCGCCGATGTGCCGATGAAGGCCCTTCCGCCGGCGCTGGGAGCGGCAATCTGCATCGCAATCGGCGTCTGGGGGTTCGTTGGACCCGCCCTGACGGCAATCTGGGTCAGCCCGCGCCTGGTGCAGGCGATCGCCGATGTGCCCGGGTGCAGGCCGGCTCAGGTCGTGACCAGCGGCTTCAACGAGCCAAGCTTCATTTTCCTGCAGGGAACCGGTACACGCCCTGTCTCGGCCGAAGAGGCGGCGGATTTTCTGGCGGGCAAGGATGAAAGCCCGGGGCCCGGTTGCCGGATCGCGCTAGTCGAAAGCCGTCAGAAGGACGCTTTTTTGACAGCTTCGGCGGCATACGGGGTTGTGCCGCAATCGGTAGGCAGGGTAGACGGCCTGAACATCAACGGCGGCAAGAGGCTCGACATCGGCCTTTACCTGCCGGCCCAGGGCGACGATGAGCGCAAGTAACGAATGACGCGGACCAGATTGATCGATGGCTTGAGACCGGTTGCCTCGCGCGCACGGCGCAATTATCGCGCCATGCGCCAGATCCTGGCCCGGCGGAAGCTGCGCGCCGCGCGGTTTCACGATCCCCTGCGTCCCGGGCAGAGGCCGCAGGACATCCTGGCGGTTCTGCTGCTCACGGTCGGCATTGCGGTGGTGGCTTTCGACGTTCCCACCTATCCCTGGATCAGATCGCTGCCGGATGAATACCGGCGCGCATTTGCGACCTTTACCGATTTCGGCAAGGCCCATTGGATCCTCTGGTCGACCGGGCTTGCCTGTCTCGCCCTGCTGGCTCTGGACGCCTCGAAGCTCACCTTCCGGCTCCGGATGGGTGTCGGGGCGGTCTTCACCTATGCGGCCTTCACCTTCTATACGGTTGCCGCGACCGGGATCCTGGCGCTGGCGCTGAAATGGACCCTCGGCCGCGCGCGCCCGAAACTCTATGAAGAAGCCGGTCCGGTCGCCTTCGACATCCTGTCGTTCCACGGTCACGGTTACACAAGCTTCCCGTCCGGTCATTCCACCACCGTTGCCGCGCTCGCCACCGCCCTGGCGCTGATCTTTCCGACCTGGCGCTGGCTGATCGTGGTTGCCGCCTTCTGGGTGGCCTTCAGCCGGATCATGGTCGGCGCCCATTACCCGAGCGACGTGATCGCCGGCACCTTGCTCGGCATGACCTTCACATTCTTCACGGCCCGCGCGCTCGCGCGCCGCCGCATCGGTTTCCATCTGACCGGGGACGGCCGGATCGAACCGATCATGAGCCGCAGGTCGGCGGCCGCCTGCCTGCGTACCTTCCGCCAGGTCCTGCGCGGGCGGCGCAGTCCGTGGCAGGCCGATGAGCGGAGCGCGGCAGCGGCCGGCGCTCCGGACGGAACGGTGCAATGACCCGGAGTTTTCGCGAGAGCTTTGCCGGAACGGCCGGCGATCTTGAGGTGACGGTGGTCGTCCCGGCCAGGGACGAGGCACAGAACCTTCCGATCCTGCTCGATGAAATCGGTGCCGCGCTTGACGGCAGGAGGTTCGAGGTGATCGTCGTCGACGACGGTTCCTCCGACGGCACCGACACGGTGCTGGAGGCCTATGCCGCGGAGCATCCCTGGCTGCGCCCCTTCCGGCACGACACGTCCTGCGGCCAGAGCTGCGCGGTGCGGACCGGTGTCCTGAACGCCCGCGGCGCCGTGGTCGCGACCATCGACGGCGACGGCGAGAACGATCCGGACTATATTCCGAAGCTCCTGGACGCGCTGGCGGCGGGCGGTCCGGCCGTGGCCCTTGCCGCAGGCCAGCGGCTCGGACGCAAGGCCAGTCTCGCCAAACGCTACGCCTCGAAATTCGCGAACCGGCTCCGCGGCGCGATCCTGAAGGACAATACCCGTGACAGCGGGTGCGGCCTCAAGGCGCTGCGGCGCGAGGTCTTCCTGCAACTGCCCTATTTCGACAGCTGGCACCGGTTTCTGCCGGCCCTGGTGATCCGTGAGGGCTACGGGGTGGTGCATATCGATGTGCAGGATCGCCAGCGCCGGCACGGCACGTCGAAATACGGCATCTTCGACCGGGCCCTGATCGGCATACTCGATCTTTTCGGCGTGTGGTGGCTGCGCCGCCGACGCAAGTCAATTCCGAGCGCTCGTGCCCTTTCCGGCACGCCTGACGCCTGACCTGAAACGGACGCTTCCATGACCGCGCTATTCGACTGGCTCCATACCGTCTTCATCGAGCAGTTCAATTTCTGGATCGTTCTGGGTTTCGTCGCCCAGGCGATGTTCATGATGCGCTTCGTGATCCAGTGGATCGCATCGGAGCGGGTCGGCCGCTCGATCGTTCCCGTTGCCTTCTGGTTCTTTTCGATCGCCGGCGGATCGCTCCTCCTGGTCTACGCGATCCAGCGCCAGGACCCGGTCTTCATCGCCGGGCAGGGGCTCGGCCTGATCATCTATTTCCGGAACATCTGGCTGATCTTCAAGGAAAAGCGGCGCGATCCGACGATCTGACCGCGCCGCCGCTTTCCGTCCTGATCAGCCGAACGCTATCCCGAGAGCCTGGCCGAGATCCCGGATCAGATCTTCCGGATCCTCCAGGCCGATGTGCAGGCGGACGGAGCAGGTTTCCGGATCCGGGGCAGTCGCCGTCCGGATGCCCTTCAGCTTCACCGGGATGGCGAGGCTCTCAAAACCGCCCCAGGAATAGCCCAGACCGAACAGGGTCAGCGCATCGAGGAACGCGGCGCGCCGGGCGTCCGTGGTGCCGGGTTTGAAATCGAAGGCAAACAGGCCGCAGGCACCGGAAAAATCCCGTTTCCAGATGGCGTGGCCCGGGTCGCTCTCCAGCGCGGGATAGTGGATTGCACCGATTTCGGGGCGGGTCTGAAGCCAGGCGATCACTTCCAGCGTGTTCTTCATGTGCCGTTCGAGGCGGACGGAAAGGGTGCGAAGACCGCGCAGGGCCAGATAGACATCGTCGGGGGCCACATGGACACCCATGGCGCCGTAAAGGTCGTCGAGCGCCGGCCAGGCCCTATCGCTCGCGGCGATCGTGCCCAGCATGACATCGGAATGGCCGACGATGTATTTCGTGCCGGCCTGGATCGACAGGTCGACGCCAAGCGAAATCGGCTGGCAGTAGAGCGGGCTTGCCCAGGTGTTGTCCATGAGGACGGTCGCGCCGATGCCATGGGCGGCTTCGGCGATGGCCGGGACATCCTGCATTTCGAACGTCAGCGATCCCGGCGCCTCGGTGAAGACGGCCTTCGTGTTCTCCTTGAAAAGGCTGCTGATCTCCTTTCCCAGGGACGGATCATAATAGCCGACCTCGATATCGAATTTCGGCAGCACCGTGTCGGAAAACCTGCGGGTCGGTGCATAGGCGGTGTCGGGGACCAGCATGTGGTCGCCGGCATTCAGGCAGGACAGACAGGCAAGCGAAATCGCATTCAGCCCGGAATTGGCGAGTTTCGTACCCGCGGCGCCTTCCATCAGGCTGATGGCGTCCTCGAGCGCTTCCGTCGTCGGGGTGCCCCGGCGACCGTAAAGGTATTTCTGTCCTCCCGTCGCCATTGTTTCGACATCGGGAAACAAAACGGTGGAGGCGTGGACCACAGGGGGATTCACGAAACCATGAAATTCCGTAGGGGAACGTCCGGCATGCGCCACAACGGTGTCGATGTTTTGGGCAGCAGTCGACGTCTTCTTAGTCATGTTCACCTTCTGTGCATTGTACGGCTAATCATTTCTGCAGTCCGAAACCGGAAATGTCGGATTCCGCGAACTGTAACCCCTTGACCGGTCCCGTCAAATGCCATCGAATGGGTCTGTCGGAACCACGGCAGCCCGCCTGGAGGAATGAACCGGGAAATCCGGTTTGACGCAATACCGCTCAGCGGGCGTCGAGGGCAGCTGCCGCAGGGACCGGCGATAAAAGTATGGGTAAAAACAAAGGCTGCATTTCCATGTCAAAAAAAATCCTTCCGCTGGTGCTGAGCGCTGCTATGGGCGTTGCGGCATCGGCCGCACAAGCCGGTACGCTCGACGATGTCAAGGCCAAGGGCTTTGTTCAGTGTGGCGTGAGCCAGGGCCTGCCCGGCTTCTCCAACCCGGATTCCCAGGGCAACTGGACCGGTCTGGACGTTGATCTCTGCCGCGGCGTTGCCGCCGCCGTCTTCGGCGACGCTTCCGCCGTCAAGTTCACCCCGCTGTCCGCCAAGGAGCGTTTCACCGCGCTTCAGTCCGGTGAAGTCGACATCCTGTCGCGCAACACCACCTGGACCATGTCCCGCGACACGGCCCTGGGCCTGAATTTCGCAGGTGTGAACTACTACGACGGTCAGGGCTTCATGGTTCGCAAGGACCTGGGCGTCACGTCCGCTCTGGAACTGTCCGGCGCATCCGTGTGCACCAACACCGGTACCACGACCGAACTGAACGTCGCCGACTACTTCCGCGCCAACAACATGCCGTATGAAATCGTCGCCTTCGAAAAGGCCGACGAAGTTGTTGCCGCCTATGACGCCGGCCGCTGTGACGTCTACACCACGGACGCTTCCGGTCTCTATGCACAGCGTCTGAAGCTGGCCAACCCGGGCGATCACATCGTTCTGCCGGAAATCATTTCCAAGGAGCCGCTCGGCCCGGTGGTCCGTCAGGGTGACGACCAGTGGTTCAACATCGCCAAGTGGACCCTCAACGCCATGATCAACGCTGAAGAACTCGGCGTGACCTCTGAAAACGTTGACGAAATGAAGGGTTCCGACAACCCGTCGATCAAGCGCCTGCTGGGTGCCGAAGGCGCGTTCGGTGAAGCCATCGGCCTGTCCAACGACTGGGCCTACAACGTCATCAAGGGCGTCGGCAACTATGGCGAATCCTTCAATGCCAACGTCGGCCCGGACACGCCGCTCGGCATCGCCCGCGGCATCAACGCCCTGTGGTCGAAGGGCGGCATTCTCTACGCTCCGCCGGTCCGCTAAGGCGCGGCTGCGTTCTCAAGCCTCAGAGGTCCGGCGTCAATCGCCGCCGGACCTCCCATAACCAGCCATGATAATGCGCCATCAAGGCGCCTGGCTATTTCAGAGGGTGTGCCCGTTCCGGTCGACGGGGACCTGATGCAACGTCATCGGGAAATGACTTCGGAACAGGCAGATGCGAGCGGCGACCTAAAAGCAAACTTAGGGCCGCTGCAGCAGACTCGGTGAGGTTACATGTCAATTCAGGAGCAGCATACGGCGGGGGCGCCGGCGCGTGCTTCGTTGCTGAATGACCCTAAGGCGCGCGGCCTGTTCTACCAGATCCTTCTGGTAACCGCGCTCGTCGTTCTGGGTTATTTCATTATCACGAACACGCTCGCCAACCTGGAGCGCCAGAATATCGCGTCCGGTTGGGATTTTCTGGATACCACCGCCGGTTTCGGCATTATTCAGGCGCTCGCTCCCTATTCGGAAACGTCGAGCTACGGCCAGGCGCTCTTCGTCGGGTTTCTCAATACGGTGCTGGTGGCCGTCATCGGCATCTTCTTCGCGACCATCATCGGCTTCATCGTCGGCGTCGCGCGATTGTCGAACAACTGGGTGATCTCCCGGCTCGCGTATTGCTACATCGAGCTGTTGCGTAACATTCCGCTGCTCCTGCAGATTTTCTTCTGGTACTTCGCCGTATTGCGGGCGGTCCCGGGCAAGCAGGAAAAATGGTCGTTTCTCTTCGGTTGGTTCGGCTTGAACATTTCCGGCCTGCGCGGGCCGAAACCCGTTTTCGAACCAGGATCGGAATTCATCGGCTATGCCCTGATCCTGGGGATCATTCTCACCGTCATCGTCGCGCGCTGGGCACGCAAGCGACGGGATGCAACCGGGCAGCAGTTTCACACGATCTGGACCGGCATCGGGCTTATCATCGGCCTGCCGGTGCTGGCCTACTTCGTGACCGGCATGCCGATTGCGCTGGACTTCCCGGTCTTCGTCGAAACCGGTCCGAGACTGAGGCAGGGATTCCAGCTCGGGACAGGCTTCAATGTGATACCGGAGTTCCTGGCACTGACTGCGGCCCTGGCGCTCTACACCGCGTCCTTCATCGCGGAAATCGTGCGGGCGGGCATCCAGGCCGTCAGCCACGGACAGACCGAGGCGGCCCATGCGCTCGGCCTCCGGTCCGGGCCGACCTTGCGACTGGTGGTCATTCCGCAGGCCATGCGGGTGATCATTCCGCCGCTCACCAGCCAGTATCTGAACCTGACGAAAAACTCGTCGCTGGCCGTGGCGATCGCCTTCCCGGACCTGGTGTCCGTGGGCGGGACGGTGCTGAACCAGACCGGACAGGCAATCGAGATCATCGCGATCTGGATGATCGTCTATCTGTCGCTCAGCCTGATCACCTCCGCCTTCATGAACTGGTACAACCAGCGCATGGCGCTTGTGGAACGATAGGAGCGCACCATGGCAAACGCTGACATGTTTCACATTCGCACCGAGGAGGCGCCGGTCATGCCGGCGCCGGTCTCGACCACCGGTGTCATCGGCTGGTTACGGCAGAACCTGTTCTCCTCCATCGGCAACACCATTCTCACCGTCATCGGTATTCTGATCGCCTATTGGATCATCGCGCCGTTCGTCCAGTTCGCTATTATCGATGCGGTCTGGACAGGCTCGGACCGGACCGCCTGCCTACCGGAAGAAGGGGCCGGACACGCGGGCGCCTGCTGGGCCTATGTGAAGGCCTATCTGCCGCAGTTCATCTACGGCCGGTATCCGGTGGAGGAAATCTACCGGGTCAACATCGTCTATGCGTTGTTCGTGGCCCTGCTCGTCCCCCTGGCCATGCCGAGCGCGCCGTTCAAGACGGTCAACGCCCTGCTGTTCCTGGTCGTCTTTCCGATCGTTTCCTATTTCCTGCTGACCGGTCTGGTCATCGGGGATAACGTGATCCTGCCGATCGTGGAAACGCCGGTCTGGGGCGGCTTGCTGGTCACGCTGGTGATCGCGGTGACCGGGATCGTGGCCTCGCTGCCGCTGGGGGTCCTGCTGGCCCTGGGGCGGCGGTCGAAGATGCCGATCGTCAGGCTGGTCTCGGTGATCTTCATCGAGTTCTGGCGGGGCGTGCCGCTGATCACCGTGCTGTTCATGTCGTCGGTCATGCTGCCGCTGTTCCTGCCGGAAGGCGTGGTGTTCGACAAGCTGCTGCGCGTCCTGATCGGGGTGACGCTGTTCTCCGCGGCCTATATGGCGGAAGTGGTGCGCGGCGGCCTGCAGGCGATCCCGAGCGGACAGTACGAGGGGGCCAAGGCCCTGGGCCTGAGGTTCTGGCAGATGATGGGTCTCATCATTCTGCCGCAGGCGCTCAAGCTCGTCATCCCCGGCATCGTCAACACCTTCATCGGCCTGTTCAAGGACACCACGCTGGTTCTGATCGTCGGCATGTTCGACCTGCTGGGCCAGATCCAGTCGTCCTTCTCGGATCCGACCTGGTCGTCACCGACGCAAGGCCACTCCGGCTATCTGTTCGCGGCCATCGTGTTCTGGTGCTTCTGCTTCGGCATGTCGCGCTACTCCATCTTCATGGAGAAGAAGCTGCACACCGGACACAAACGCTAGCTGCGCAAGGCGGCTCACGGAACGCGGCTGCCGCGTTCCGGCGACGACGAATTTCATGGAGTTGAGACTCATGACTGAGAACATTGTGAAAAACGAAGATCTGGCGGCCGACCGTTCGAAGATGAAGATCTCGGACACGGATGTGGCCATCGAAATCATCAACATGAACAAGTGGTACGGCGACTTCCACGTGCTGCGGGACATCAACCTGAAGGTGATGCGCGGCGAGCGGATCGTCATCTGCGGCCCTTCCGGTTCCGGCAAATCGACCATGATCCGCTGCATCAACCGGCTGGAGGAACACCAGAGCGGCCAGATCATCGTGGAGGGCACGGAGCTGACCGACGATCTGAAGAAGATCGACGAGATCCGCCGCGAGGTCGGCATGTGCTTCCAGCACTTCAACCTGTTTCCGCATCTGACCATCCTCGAGAACTGCACGCTTGCGCCGATCTGGGTGCGCAAGATGCCGAAGAAGGAAGCGGAAGAAATCGCCATGCACTATCTGGAGCGGGTGAAGATTCCGGAGCAGGCTGCCAAGTACCCCGGACAGCTGTCGGGCGGCCAGCAGCAGCGCGTCGCGATCGCCCGGTCCCTGTGCATGAACCCGAAGATCATGCTGTTCGACGAGCCGACATCGGCGCTTGACCCGGAAATGATCAAGGAGGTGCTCGACGTGATGGTGGGGCTCGCCGAGGAAGGCATGACCATGCTCTGCGTGACCCACGAAATGGGCTTCGCGCGCAAGGTCGCCAACCGGGTGATCTTCATGGACGCCGGGCAGATCGTCGAGCAGAACGAGCCGGAAGAGTTCTTCACCAATCCCAAGCACGAGCGGACGCAACTCTTCCTCAGCCAGATCCTGCACCACTGAGGACGGGGCTTGCGCCGATCCGGCATTGTTTCACGGGTGTTGCGAGGCCTCACGGGCCTCGCAATTTTCTTTTTGTGCCTGTTCATCCTCTGCGTGCTCGGCATCCTCGTGCCGCGCGGGCCGTCGGGCGGACCGTCAGCCGGGGCGCATGCGGATCCAGCGGGGACTGAGGGCGGGCGCACGATCCTGCTGCTGTCGAACGCGATCCATAGCGATATCGCATTGCCGGCGACGGCGGATGTCCTCAAGGCCTTTGGGTTCGTCAGCACCGGTGGCCTGGAACTCGATTATCCGGGGGTGCAATGGGTCGTGTTCGGTTGGGGTTCGCGCCGCTTCTACGTGGAGACGCCCGAGTGGGCGGACCTCAGGCCGGGGCCGGTTCTTGCCGCTCTCACGCTCGACCGTTCGGTGATGCATGTCGCCCGCGCCGGATATATCGACCCGGGCGCGCCGGACGTGTACAGCCTGACCCTTTCCGCCGACGGTTTCCGGAAACTGACAGAGGCGATCGAAGGGAGCTTTGCGCCCGGTGCGGACGGCGCCCGGCTTGCGCTTCCCGCTGCGGGTTACTCCGCCCATGACGCCTTCTTTCCGGCGCGGGGAGGTTTCAACGCCCTGAATGGCTGCAACACATGGACCGCGCGGATGTTGCGCGAAGCGGGGCTGACCACCGGCTGGTGGACGCCGCTTCCCCGGGGACTGCTCTGGTCGCTCAGGCTGCATAATTCCGGATAGGCGGGGCGCTCGCCAGCGCTCTGCCTATCCCGGAAAATTCCGGCTTCCATTTACGTTACGTTATTTCGGGCGGGGTATTGCTGTGGGCGCGATAAAGCCCTCAGGAGAAATGCATGCGGATCAACCGGAAACGTGTTGCGGCAAAAAGTGCGGGGATCGTTGTCCTCACCGTCCTGGCTTCAGGTCTGGCGAATACCGTGGCGGCCCAGGACGTGCCCGCGGACCTCGTCGGGGTCTGGAAGGTCGAGACAATTTCCGGCGCGGCGGTGGATCCCCAGGTTGATGCCTGGCTGGAGTTCGAGGAGGCCGGCACGGTAGACGGTTCCGGCGGCTGCAATTCCCTGTTCGGTCCCTTCAGCAATGACGACGGGTTCAGGATCGGACCGCTTGCCGCGACCCGGAAGGCCTGCCCGCCGGATATCCTCACCCAGGAACAGGCGCTCATCAAGGCGATCCCGGCGGTGCGCGATTTCCGCCTGCGATCGGACAATCAGGAACTTCAGCTGCTGAACGGCGCGGGCGACGTGGTCGTCCGCCTGTCCGCGGACAAATAATCAGGCCGGCTGACGCTCAGTCCGTCACCACTTCGGTGTCGTCCCGTCCGCCCCATTCGGTCCAGGATCCGTCGTAGAGCGTGTGATCCTTGTGGCCGAGGAGGGTCAATGCGAGGGTGATGACCGCGGCGGTGACACCCGAGCCGCAACTGGTCGTGATCGGCTTTTCCAGATCGACACCGGCGTCGTCGAAGATCGCCTTCAGCCGGTCCGGCGCCAGGAAGGTGCCGTCCCCGGCGGTAAATCCGGTCGAGGGCGTATTGAGGGCGCCGGGCATGTGGCCGCCGCGCAGGCCTTCGCGGGGTTCGGGAACCTCCGCCTTGAACCGGGCGGCCGGGCGGGCATCGAGGATCTGCCGGCTCCTGTCCTTGATCATCTGCCTGACATCGGCGAAATCCGCAACGGCGCCATGATTGAACCGTGCCGTGAAATGCCGCTCCGGGCGGGTGACCGTGCCGTCCTCGACCGGACGGCCCTCCGCCTTCCACTTCGGCAGCCCGCCGTTCAGAATATAGACCTGTTCCGCGCCCATGACCTTGAACATCCACCAGGCGCGCGGGGCGGAATAGAACCCGGCGGAATCGTAGATGACCACGGTCTGGCCGTCGCCGACGCCGAGCTTGCGCATCTTTGACGAGAACACATGCGGCGCGGGCAGGGTGTGCGGCAGGTCCGAGTTCGGGTCGCTGATATCGTCGATATCGAACCGGACGGCGCCGGGAATATGTTCCGACCGGTATTCCGCGTTGGCGTCACGTCCGGCATTCGGCAGATACATGGAGGCGTCCAGGACGACCACGTCCGGCGCGTTCAGGTGCTCTGCGAGCCATTCGGTGCTGACAAGCGGATGTTCGGTCATGGCGTTTCCTGTTTTCAAGTTTCATAGAGCCCGTGGGACTTGTGCCAGTCCTCGATGGAGAGTTCCGGATAGCGCTGGAAATGAATATGCCCCGGACCTTCGGGAACCTCCACCCAGGAGGGTTTGTACTCCAGCATGATATGCACTGTCTCCGGCGGTTGCGGCAAAGGTGTATCAATGGCCGAGGCAAGGGGATGGATCAGTTCCGGCCAGCGGGGATCCCACAGCCAGAGAGACGAGCCGCACCGGCTGCAGAAATGCCGCTCGGCGACGCTTTCCCGGCCGTCGATCACGGCATGATAGGCGCGTTTTGCGTCAGTTTCGTCGCGGACCTCAAGGCTTGCGGCCTCGCCCATGAGATTGATGGCATAGCCTCCGCCGCCGTCGGTCTTGCGGCAGACGGAGCAATAGCAGCGCATGTAGGGGTAGGGCGTTTTGCTCTCCATGGAAAAGGAGACGGCGCCGCACTGGCAACTTCCTTCGAGTTTCATGATCAGCCTTCCTGCCTTTCCTTCCGGCCGATCGTTCAGTCCGTCAGGCGGATGCGCACCCGGCGGTTCTGCTTGCCCTTGTTTTCGATCTTGCCGAGTTCGAGCGGGCCGATCTCGGATGTGCGCTGGACGTGGGTGCCGCCGCAGGGCTGGAGGTCGACATCGCCGCCGATGCGCACCAGCCGGACCCTGCCGGAGCCGCGCGGCGGCTTGACGGACATGGTCTTGACCAGCCCGGGGTTGGCGTCCAGTTCCTCGTCCGTGATCCATTCGCAGGTGACTTCGTGATCGCCGGCGGCCAGGGTGTTGAGGGTTTTTACCAGCGCGTCGCGGTCGATCTGGCCGTCGCCCATGTCGAAGTCGAGCCGGCCTTCCGGGTCGCCGACCTGACCGCCGGTGACGGGATAGGGCAGGGCGACGGACAGGAGATGCAGCGCCGTGTGCATGCGCATCAGCCGGTAGCGCCGGCCCCAGTCCAGATGCGCGATGACCTTTGTTCCCGGCGCGGGCAGGTCCTGGCCCTCGGCCGGAACGTGGACGATCCCGGTCCGGTCCCCGTCATAGACGGCTGTCGCGATTTCAATCCGGCTGCCGTCGTCCAGTTCCAGATGCCCGGTATCGCCCGGCTGGCCGCCGCCGGTGGCGTAGAAGATCGTGCGATCGAGCAGAATTCCGCCGCGGTCGTTCACCCCGACCACTTCGGCCTCGCAGGTCCGCAAATAGGCGTCGTCGCGGAACAGGGGCTCGGTCATTGCTCTCTCCTGGAACTCGTGTGGGCAGGCCGGTACAATTGAGCAATGAACGCGCGCCGTTGCAAGCGCCTTTCGCCGTGAAAGTGCCGGCCGCGGCGATGCGGAGCGGCGCGGGTTTATCCCGTCACCGCACGCGACGCCAGAAGCTTGACCGCGAAGGTGCCCATGAGGCCTGCCAGGGTCCAGTCGAAGATCCGCATGGCGCGCGGTGAGCGTTTCAGGAACCGGGAAAACGCGCTTGCGCCGAGCATGATGACCATGCAGCCGCAGAACCCGAGGACGATGAAATAGAGCGCCAGAAACAGCAGCTTTCCGGAGGCGGCCGGATCGGCCGCGCCGACGAACTGCGGCAGGAAGGTCATGAAGAACAGGGCGATCTTCGGGTTCAACAGATTGATGCCCAGACCCTGCAGCCAGATGCGCCGCAGTGGTTGTGAAGGCATGCCGGAAGCGTCCGGGGAAAAGGTGGCGCCGCGGCGGATCGCCTGAAGGGCGAGCCAGAACAGATAGCCGGCGCCGATCATCTTCAGCACCATGTAGGCTGCCTCGGAAGCCGCCAGGAGCGCCGCCACGCCGATCTGGGCCAGGACCGCGTGCACGGTGATCCCGGTCGAGGCGCCAAGGACCGCCACCATGCCGGCCCTGCGCCCCCGGCTCAGCGTCCGGCTCATGTAGAACATCATGTCCGGACCGGGCGTGAGGATCAGCACCACGGAGGCGGCGGTAAAGGCCAGCAGGACGGACAGGTCGGGGACGAAGGTCATCGGGGTATCCTTGCCGGATCGATCGACACCATCCCTGTTTGACCCGGCCGCGGCGCAAATGCAAGGGCACCGGCCCCGGTCAGAGCACCGGTGACAGGAGCTGGGCTCCCTTCGCGATCACGCGGAAGGCGTAGCTTCTGTTGTCGAGGTCGTGCGGCTCGGTCTGCCTGGAGCAGGCGAAATCCTCTTCCAGCATCCGGCTTATTTTTTCGATCATGCGCTTGTGGGTAAACCACAGGGTGATTTCGAAATTGATGCGGAAGGACCGGTTGTCGAAGTTGACCGTGCCGACCGATGCAAGGTCGTCGTCGACCAGGGTGACCTTCTGGTGGAGGAAGCCGTCGGTATAGCGATAGACCTTGATGCCCCGGCCGACCATGGTGTCCGCATGGGCGTGGCTGGCAAGCCAGACGGTGGTGTGGTCCGCCTTTTCCGGCAGCAGGATGCGTACGTCGACGCCGCGCATGGCCGCGGCATAAAGGGCCGTCTGGATATCCATGGAGGGCACGAAATAGGGCGAGGTGATCCACAGCCGTTTTCGGGCGCGGGCCGCGGCTTCCGCGAAGGCGATGGAACAATCCTCCATGTCGTCGGCCGGACCCGTCGGCATCACAAGGACCGCCTCGTCGCCCGGCTGGTCGATCGTTTCCATCCTGTCCAGAGAGATTTCCGCGCCGTTCGCCCATTTCCAGTCTTCCATGAAGGAAAGGGCGCAGGCCAGGGCGGAGGGGCCGGATACCTTGACATGGGTATCGCGCCAGCGGCCGAATTTTTTCAGCCGTCCCATATATTCGTCGGCCACATTGTGGCCGCCGACCCAGGCGCTGGTGAAATCGGTGACGACGATCTTGCGGTGGTTGCGGTAGTTCAGTCGCATCGGACCGAGCATGCGCAGATACCGGTGTTGTTCGTTGAAACCGCTGACCTGTATCCCGGCATCGCGCAGCCGGTTCAGATAGGAGTTGGGCAGACCATTGCATCCGACCTCGTCGTAAAGCAGGTAAACGGTCAGGCCGGCGTTTGCCCGCTCGATCAGGGCATCGGCGAACTGGCGGCCGAGATTATCGTCCCGAAAGATGAAAAACTGGACCATGATCGTGTGCCGGGCGGTGGCGATCCCCTCCAGGATCGAGTTGAACGTCGCCTCTCCGTCGATCAGAAGATCGCAGCTGTTTCCGGCAAGAAACGGCAGCCCGGCGATTTTCGAAAGCACCGGCCACTGGCGGGTTTCCTCCCTGTCGGTGAGGGACATGCGTTCGGCGCGCCTGCGCCGCCCGAGCCGGCCAAGGTCCGACTGGATCCGGATATAGTCTCCGAAGGATTTCCAGCCGAAGACGAGATAGAGCGGAACCGTTATGAACGGCAGGAAGAAGAGCGAGAGCAGCCAGGCAATCGACCCCTGGGCGGTCCGGCTGTTCATGATTTCGCGGACCGCACAGACGACGGCGGCGCCATAGAAGCAGAAAGCGATGGCCGCGACGATGCCCAGATTATTGGCCACCGTATCCACGACGGTTACGTCATGGACCGCGTCGGTGATCAGTCTGCCTTCCTGCGTCGTCGGGTCCATTGATCGATCCCTGCCGCCTGTTCAGGCGAATGGCGCCTTCAGCGTGCCCTGTCTCTCAAGCCAGCCCGGAACGGGCAGGTTCTTCGAGCGCAGAAAGTCCGGATTGTAAAGTTTCGACTGACTGCGGGTGCCATGGTCGCACAGGATGGTGACAATGGTGTGCCCGGGCCCGAGATCCCGCGCCAGGCGCCGGGCGCCGGCCAGATTGATTGCGGTCGAGCCGCCGAGAAGCAGGCCTTCCTTTTCCGCCAGGTCGAATACCAGCGGCAGGGCTTCCTCGTCCGCAATGGCATAGGGATAATCGACCTTGATGTCGCCGACGATCGGGGTCGACCGGCCGAGGCCGATGCCCTCGGCAATGGAATTGCCGTCGGTTGCCCTGGCCTCGCCGTCCTTGAACAGGTGATACATGCCGGCGCCCAGCGGGTCCGCGCAGCCGATGGCGATATCCGGCTTCTTACCGCGCAGATACATGGATACGCCGGCAAGCGTTCCGCCGGATCCGACGGCACAGATGAAGCCGTCGATCCTGCCGCCGGTCTGCTCCAGGATTTCCGGTCCGGTCGTCAGGAAATGGGCCTTGCGGTTGTCCAGGTTGTTCCACTGGTCGGCAAAGAGGACACCGTTGGGTTCTGTCTTCGCCAGGTCTTCGGCCAGTCTGCGGGCCACGTGCTGGTAGTTGTTCGGATCCGAGAAGGGCTTGGCGGGAACCTCCAGGAGTTCGGCGCCGCACAGGCGCAGCATGTCCTTTTTCTCCTGGGTCTGGGTTTCGGGAATGACGATGACCGTCCGGTAGCCGCGGGCGCTTGCCACGAGCGCGAGGCCGATCCCGGTGTTGCCGGCGGTGCCTTCGACGATCAGGCCGCCGGGTTTCAGATCGCCCCGGACCTCGGCTTCAAGGATCATCTGCCGCGCGGGCCTGTCCTTGACGGACTGTCCCGGGTTCATGAACTCGGCCTTGCCGAATATTTCGCAGCCGGTTTCTTCAGAAAGGCCGTTGAGCCGGATCAGCGGTGTGTTGCCGATCGCATCGACAACGGATGGACACACAGTCATGAGGCGTTCCCAAATCTTGTTATTCAACCCATGACCTAATCCGCCTGCCGGGTTTGTTCAAGTTTGCCGCGTGACTTCGCGGGACAAATCGTCCCTTGTCAGGTGCGCCGTCATTCCACGATCGGCCGGGTCGCTCTACCGGAACTGCCATGAAATTACGCGAGCCTGGAATGGCGATCTGGAGAATGGGTAAGGGACGAAAAACCGTCCCTATTTGCAGCTTCGAAGGGTAATCGAAAAAAAAGCGGCCCGACCCGTAGGTCAGGCCGCGTTTCGCGGGGGGGAATGAAATTGGGGAAGCCGTCAGGCCCGGGCGATTCCGAACAGCCAGTTCCACGCGACCTGAACACGGGTGGCCGCGGCCTCGAAGAAGGCCAGGATCTTCGTCCAGATCGTTTCGCCGACGCTGGCCATCGGGTCGGTGGACGGCTCGTCCGAGGGTTTCGCCTCGATGAACTCGATCGCCGTTGCCTGATCGCCTTCCTGAACGATCCGGCGGGTGAAGACGAGCTGTCCGTCGGTCTGGACACGGGACTCGTCCACCTTCGCCACGGTCGTTGCCGGGTCCGTGGAACTGACGACAATCGCGCGCCCGTCCGGAAGAAGGTGGGTTTCGTTGGTGCCGACCTCGGAATCGTAGATCACTTCACCGTAGGAATCGATCAGTTCGACCCACACGGCCTTCCGGCCCTGAATTTCGATTTCGCCGACCCAGATGGTGAGTTCGCTTTCAAGCGGATCGGTGTTCTGCGGCGTGGCGGAGGCAACCGTCACGGCAAGATTGTCCTCCGGCAGGTTGTACGTTTCCTGCGGAAGCGGGGCCGCGATCGCGCCCGCCGTAAAACCGGCGGCGAGACACACAGCGAATCCAATGCTCTTTATCAACTGGTACATTTGCGCCTCCCAAGGCAGCTATGACCGTTTCGACGTATCTGTGTCCGGATATCTGTTTATGTATAACCGCCTGGCGGTCTCCGGGTTCCATCTGACGTCGACACTATTTTGCCATTATTGCACCACAAACCGGACAAAAGGTGTAATATGAGTCACAAAACACGTCGTTTTTGATCACGTTTTGTTAATCAATGTGTATTTGGGGATTGTTACCCTAGGGAAATAGGGGTTCCTTGATAAATTTATTGTTATTTTTACCAAGTACATGAAAGCGCGAGGAGAAAACCGTTTTCATGCCGGGTGCATGTGCCCGTTTGAAAACTTTTTTCTTTCCTCTCAGGCCGGGGCGGGAAATCCGGGAAAACCGAAACCCGGACAAGAGGCCGCCGCCGGGCTCCCAGGGGAGCCGTGTCGTTCCGGTTCCTTGAAGTGCAGATGACGGGGCCACGCGCCTCAAGGGACATATGCTCGGACGGCCTGGTCTGATTTTAAGTTTCCGCAGTGCCGTCGATCTGGCGAGCCTCTCAGGGTACATGTTCCAGCAAGGCCAACATGCGCTCGCACGAACGAATGATCTCCGGTCACAACGAACTTCCGGAAGGCTTGTTGTCATTATTCGCTGCCGAGAGGCTCAGTACTTCGGTGCCTCGATCTCCGTGATTGGCAAGGCTTTGCCGGATTGAAAGGGATCTTTGTGGATCCAGAAATTCTGTAAAAAATACGATCACCTTTTAAGAATGATCGCAGCTATTGTTTTCAGTCGCGATAAACCAGTTGTAGTCATTTTGGTATTCCGCCGTCGTTCACGGACGTTAGCTGTGTTCAAACCCGGCAACGCAGGTTTCGCAGTGATCCACGCTGGGCGGTTCGGCAAAGAAGGGACCGGCAAGGGCGCGCCACCTCTGGAAATCCTCAGAGCCGCGGAACTTGACCATATGGTCGTCCAGGGTCGCCCACTGGACAACGAGGCGGTAGAGCGACGGCGTTTCGATGACCTTTTCCAGGCGCATGGCCTGGCAGCCTTCGGCGGCCCTGAACAGGGGAACGGCCTTTTCGACGGCCGCCACAAACTCCTTGTCGGTTCCTTCCTTGATGCGCAGTTCGGCTATTTCACGGATCATGATCGTCGTTTCCTTCCCTGTGGGTCTGCTTCGGGCCGGATGTTAGCGCCGCGGCGCAGCAATGGCTATGCCGGCCGCGGCGCGGCCGGCGCCCGGCTCGGTATCGTCTGTTTAAACCGCCATCGTGCGGCAACGGGAATGGGGAAGGGCGAATCCCTGACAAGGTTGTTTTCGGGAGCGGCGGAAGGAAATTCGTTACTGCATGAAAACCGATACTTAGGTCGTAATACCTGATCAAATTCAGGCGCGGTTTCGGCAATATTCATGCGAGTTGTCTTGCGTGCATCGACAACTGATTGTTACTGTTATCTCCTCTCGGGAGGAGGAAGACGGATGAGCAAAAAATGCGATCCGCAAGAACAAATGGTCATCAAATCGATCCTGGTTATCGATGACCACCCGTTATATTGCGACGCACTCGCGGCGACACTTGAAAAACTCTTTCGGTCAAAATCGGTCAAGAAAGCGACCTCGCTGAAGGAGGGGCTGCGTCTCGTCGGCGCCCGTTTTCAGCCTGATCTGGTGATCCTGGATCTCAAGCTTCCGGATGTCACGGGCTTGAGCGGTTTTCTCAAGGTGAAGGACCGTCTGCCGGATGTCCCGGTGCTGGTGATATCGGCGGAATCGTCCGATGAAACCATCGGCATGCTGATGACCGCCGGGGCCGCGGGCTTCATTCCGAAGGATGCGTCGCATAAGGTGTTCCAGCAGGCGCTCCTGGAGATCAGGGAAGGGCGCCGCTTCCTGCCGCCCGGCTATACGCCGACGAAACGGCCGGCCCAGTCGGATCTCACCGTGCAGCAGATCGCGCACAAGATCGCGGACCTGACGCCGCAGCAGAACAGGATCATGAAGCTCATCTGCGCAGGCAAGCCGAACAAGCAGATTGCCTAGAGCTTTCGCTCGCCGAAGCGACCGTCAAGGCGCATATCACCGCCCTTTTGCGCCGGCTGGGCGTGAACAACAGGACGCAGGCGGCGATCCTGGTCAAAAGCGCCAGCCTGGACCATGGGGCTGACATGTCGGACAGCGACGCGCGCGCCTTCTTGAGTTAGGGTACGGACCCATAAAATTCTGCTTTCAGGTCGATCAGGAAATGGCTGTATCCAAGACGCAAAATCGCAGGGAACCCGGAAGGTTTTCAAGATTTTGGAACGCAGGAGGCGGCCGTTTCCCGGTCGATCCGAAGGACGCCAATCCGGCTGCGGACAGCCGCGTCAAAGCCTTTGCACCATGCACACGCATGGTTCTGCAGGCTTTTCCTCGCTCTCCTTTGCCGGAGTGGCGCCTGAAAATAGAATTCTATGGGTCCGTACCCTTAGGAGGGAAGCGATGAATATCCTCCCGTTCAGCAAGACCGCGCAGCCGGTCACGGCCAAAGTCGGGGTGTCTCATGCGCAAAACCCCGAAGACGCCGTTCGCGAGGCGTCCATGGGATTTGCCAGCCATGCGACCTGCTTCGTTCTCGCCTTCGTTCCCGACCATCTCGAGCCGAAGGCGGTTGCGCGGGAACTGGCCGAGGCCATGCCGTCGACCACCGTGTTCGGGTGCTCCACAGCCGGTCAGATCACGCCGCAGGGCTATGAGAACGACGCCTTCATGATGATTGCCTTTCCGAGGCGTCATTTCCGGTGTTCCTCGACCCTGATCAGCCCCTTGCGCCCCGTTTCCATCGAACGGACTGCAGCCCAGGCCCGCATGCTTGCCTCCCGCTTTCCGCATTCGGCCAACTGGAAACGGGTGGCTTTCGTGTTTGCGGACGGGCTTTCCAAGCAGGAGGATCTGCTGGTCGCCGCGTTGAATGCCGGCTTGGGCGATGTCCCCGTGTTCGGCGGGTCCGCCGGGCACGGTCTTGCCTTCGACGAGACCTTTGTCCTGCATGAGGGCGAGGCGCATAACGACGCCGCGCTCCTGCTGCTTCTGGAGACCGACCTGAATTTCAGGGGTCTGGGGTTCGACCATTTCCTGCCGACGGCCAAGCAGATGGTGGTCACCAGAGCCGTGCCGGAAGAACGGCTGGTCCTGGAAATCAACGGCGCGCCCGCGGCGAAGGAATACGCCCGCTACGTCGGCTGCCAGGTTTCGGAACTTTCGCCCAAGGTGTTTGCGGAAAACCCCGTGCTCGTGCGCAACGGCAAGAGCTGGCATGTGCGCGCGATCCAGCAGGTGGCCGAGAATGGCGGATTGTGGTTTCTGTCGGCGATCGACGACGGTCTGGTTCTGACGCTCGGACAGGGGACGGAAATCCTGAAGACCCTGGAAACGGAACTCGATTGCCGGAGCGGAAAAGGAAGCAGCCCGGATTTCATCCTCGGGTTCGACTGCTATTTGAGGCGGCTTGAAATAGAGCAGAACGATCTGGTCGAGGAGGCGTCGGAAGTCCTGTGCAGGCACCGGGTCTTCGGCTTCAACACCTATGGCGAACAGCATCTCGGCGTCCATGTGAACCAGACATTCGTGGGCGTTGCGTTTTATCCGCCGACGGGGGATGTGTTGTTTTGATCGATCCCAGCGAACCTCTGGAGCGGCAGGTCGAGCGCCAGGAGAAGATCATCGAGGCGCTCATCCAGCGTGCCAGCCACGAACATGACGTCGGCAGTTCGGCCTATTCCCTGTTCCAGTCCGCAATCACCCTGCAGGGCGAGGTCTGGGAAAAGACCAGGGATCTGGAAAAAGCCCTCGACACGCTCGGGCGCGCCAGCAACCAGCTGAAGATCGCGGAATACGCCCGCGAGCAGACCGAACGGAACCTCGCGGATGCGCTCGATGCCATGGAAGGCGGTTTTGCCCTCTTCACCGAGGGCAAGCTGGAGATCTGCAACGACCAGTTCAAGTCGATGGTGCCGGATGTGACCGAAACGATCGTGTCCGGCCTCGATATCAAGGATTATTTCGAGGCGCTGCGGCTCAGCAAGGACGTCGTATCCCGGGCGACATCGGAAAACGGAACGGGGCGGAAACTGTTCGATGCGGGAAATGGCGTCAGGAAGACCTATCCCTCCGTCGTGGGCCTGCGAAGCGACCGCTGGTTTCAGATCACCCACAAGACGGCGTCGTCGAGCAAGATGGTGCTTCTGTCGACGGAGATCACCAGCATCGTCCGGCAGAACCGCCTGGAGAAAGACCGGCTGATCGATGAGCAGGCGGTGTTCCTGCAAGGCGCTTTCGATCACATGACCCAGGGGGTCTGCACCTTTTCCGCCGAAGGCACCCTGCTCATTCACAACGAGCGCTTCCGCGAGCTTCTTCGGCTGCCGATTTCCCTGGTGCGCAAGGGAACGGCGTTCAATCAGATCCTGGAATTCATCGTCAAGCACAAGCTTCTGGAGAGTACCCCGCCGGGTGAGGAACTGAGCAACTGGGTCGCGACCGTTCGCGCGGGCAAGGGTCTGGAGAAGAAGGTGCGCCACCTCAGCGGCGATATCCTCAACATCAGGGTTCACGGGTTGCCCGACCAGGGCTTCATCATGAACGTGATGGACATAACGGCGGAAACCCAGACAACCGAGCTTCTTGAAAAACGGGTCCGGGAACGAACGCTGGAACTGACCCAGGCAAACGAGCGTTTGCGCCGGCAGAATGAAGAGCAGGCACTCGTCGACGAGCAACTGCGTCTTGCAAAGGAAGAGGCGGAAGAGGCGGTTTCTTCCAAGACAAAGTTCTTTGCGGCGGCAAGTCATGACCTGCTTCAGCCGATCAATGCGGCGAAACTGCTGATTTCGACCATGAGTGAAGGGGCCCAGCACACGCCCCTGGCCGATACGGTTTCCCGGCTGGAGCGGTCTTTCAGTTCAATTGAATCGCTGCTTCATGCGCTCCTCGATATCTCGAGGCTGGAATCGACGGGGACGGAGATGTCGGTCTCCACCTTCTGCATCGGCGACCTGCTGAATTCGATCAAGGAAGACTATACGCAGCTTGCGGAGGAAAAGGGCATCCGTCTGGACGTCGTTCCCTGCCGGCTTTGCGTCTCCAGTGACCAGCGCTACCTGCTGCGGTCGATCCAGAACCTGGTCGTCAACGCCATCCAGTATACCGACCAGGGCCGGGTCCTGGCCGGCTGCCGCCGCAGGGGCGCGGAGCTGGTTCTGGAGGTGTGGGACACCGGCGTCGGCATATCCGAAGAGGATCAGCAGCGGATTTTTTCCGAATTCACCCGGTTGTCGTCGGACGGCGCAGGGTTCGGCATGGGCCTTGGGCTGTCGATCGTCGACCGGGCCTGCCGCCGCCTGGGGCATCCGGTGACCGTTCGTTCCGAACTGGGCAGGGGATCGGTGTTTTCCATCGCGCTTCCCGTGGCCGCCGCAGCCGACCAGGATTGCGGCCGCAAGCCGGACGATCACAATGCCAGTTCCGAGGACATGGACCTCATCGTGCTGATCGTCGAGAACAATTCCGACGTTCTGTTTGCGACGGCGCAGAAGGTTGAAAGCTGGGGCGGCAGCGTTCTGACGGCGGCTTCCACGGATGAAGCCCTGGACCTGGTGCGCGAAATCGGCATGGCGCCGGATATCATTCTTGCCGACTATCAGCTCGATGGCGACGACAACGGCATCAAGACCATCCTCGCCGTGCGGGAGGAAACCCGGACTGAGGTCCCGGCCATCATGATTACCGCCAGCCGCGCGGAGACGCTGACCGCGGACAGCCGCCGTCACAATTTCACCGTGCTGACCAAACCGGTGAAACTGTCCCGCCTGCGTCCGCTCATCGACTGGAAGACACGCTGGCCGCCGGAGGTCTGAGCCGTCGGTAAAACGCAGACAAAAGTCTGCAGTGACAGGGCGGGAGAGGCGGATAGGCTTTCAACCGGGGCCTGCTTCTGAGAACACGTAAACCACCGGGAGGAAATCATGGTCGGATCCCAGGCGCTGCGGAAAACAGCATTTGGTCTTTTGGCTTTATCGCTGGCGCTTTTCGCCGCGGCGGCACCGGGCCGGGCGGCCGAGGTCTATGATCTGCTTTTCAAAACGGGGACGCTCGACGGGATTTCCAGGACCGCGGTCCTCGACTACGAGCGTCACGTCGAAGCCCGCAACAACGAGAATCTCGCCGCGCGGGACACCGGTACGATCAGCCTGAGTTTCGCTCCGGACGAAATGGCCGAACTGAAGTTCCGGCAGGGCGAGAAGTATCGCAACCTCGGCTCGTTTCCGGCCACCGTCGGCAACCCGATGATCATGTATTTCGTCGAAACCGTTATCAGGGACATGGCCAGTACCGCAGGCGGAAGCCCGTTCTACATCCGCAACCGGGTCAAGGCGGCCCTGGTGAAAAAGGTGCCGATCCGCGATGAGACGATCCATGTCAACGGCCGCGATATTCCGGCGAAAACCGTGACGCTCTATCCGTTCGAGAACGATCCAAACCGGGACAGGATGAATGGTTTCGGGGACCTGACGCTGACGATCACCATGTCGGACGGAGTGCCGGGCTGGTACTATGAATTGAAGGCCGAAACCGGGGATGCCGAGAGCCGGAATGCGGATTCAGGCGGAACGGATCCGGTTTACGTAAGCTCGATCATCCTTGCGACGCAGGAGGTGGCGAAGTGAATATCCTGAGTTTGCGCGGCCGGCCCTGGTCCCGGATGCAGGCCGGTATGCTGGCCCTGTGTTTAATGCTCGTCATCGGCGTGTCGGAGCACGCCGGCGCGCAGAGCGTTGCCGATCGATACAACGATTATCCCACGGAAGCGCGGGCGGACTATGTCTTCGGCTGCATGTCGACAAACGGACGCAGCAAGGATGTCCTGCGCCGCTGCTCCTGCTCGATCGACGTGATCGCGTCCATCGTCCCTTACGACAAATACGTGGAGGCGGAGACCGTCCTGTCCCTGCGGCAGGTCGGCGGAGAGCGCATGTCCATCTTCCGGACGACCGCCGTCGCCAAGGAACTGGTCGCAAACCTGCGCCGGGCACAGGCGGAAGCCGATATCCTCTGTTTCTGATTTCCGTAGCCTAGCTCGCCGGATCCTTCGGAAGCGTCTGTTTCCAGACATTGCCTTCCGTGTCGCCCACGCGGACGGTCAGGTCCTTTTCGCCGTTGTCGGTGTAGGCAAATCGGATGACCGGATTTTCCGACAGGGATATGCCGCCGTTGACGGTGAACAGCAGCTCCTCTCCCTGTCTCACCTCGATCTGGTCGACGAAATGGGCGGAGATGAAAAGCTGGGTGATCTGATCGCGCTGCAGCCCGGAGTAATTCGGGTGCCGGATCATGATCTGGGCTTCGCGCCTCTGACCGGCCGCACCGGACGAGGGCGTAAAGCTCTTGAGCCGGATCTGTCCCATGGTGGACAGGGCCAGTTGCGGATCCTTCGTCGCAGGTGCCGAACAGCCGCCCGAGGCCTTGACGAAACGCCCGGTCATGACCGGGCCTTTCGGCGTGTCCGCGATCAGGCGCACGTTCGAATACTGGTTGACGCGGATCCGGAGTTCGAGGTCGAGCGGATACATGGCCGGCCCGAAGGTCATTTCGGCTGCAACCGGCGCCGGATTTTCGTCGATCACGAGTTTGGCTTTGTCGATCATCGGCGCGGTCGGACCGGTCTGCCTTATGCCGACGGGCACCGTCGCGGCGTCTTCGGCCCGATAGGGGGCGACGATATCGACGATGCCTGTTGCATCGGCCGGGGCCGCGTCGCCGATGATGTCGCCGCGAATGTCGCTCCAGCTGCCCTTGCCGCTGAGGGGGTTGGCCTGTTCGGTCCCGTCCGCGGCGGTCGCGGTCCGCGACGCGGGAAATGCCGCCAGGGACAGGGTGAGGGCCAGGGAAAGCAATCCGGCCGCTTTCAGGGTGGTCTTGCCAGGTGCCTTCATGTCAAACAAGCGCCCTTCAGGAATGTCGAAGCCGATGAAGTTATAATCATATCACGCTGCGTCATTTTCCCGAACCGAGCCTTTAGGATGTATTGCCGTCCAGGGGCGGGACTGGGACCCTTGGCCAGAATGCGCGCGCGGTCGCCTTCCATGGCGCCGGCGCGGATGCATGCGGGACCCTGCCGGCCGATGTTCGAACTCGTTGTCACCCTTTGCCTCATGGCGGAACCGGACATCTGCCGTGTCCAGCTCGTGCCGGGCCATGAATCAGGCTCTCTCGCCGAATGCATGGCTGCTCTCGGGGAGGCCGGAAAACCGGCTGACCAGAAGCTCGCCGAAGGACTGGCGGTCCGGGGAACGGCCTGCCGGGAGACGACCGGCGAACTGAGCCTCGTCGAGATTGCGGAAAACACCTTCGTTCACCTGGGGGAAATCGCCGAGCCCGGTCCGGACAACCTCGGGGACGTGGCCAATACGGGCGTGATCATCGGGGAGACATCCATCGCGGTGATCGATGCCGGCGGGTCGCGCGCGGTGGGCGAAGCGCTTTACCGGGCGATCCGCCGCCGCAGTTCCCTGCCGATCAGCCACATTATCCTGACCCACGTGCATCCGGACCACCTGTTCGGAGCCTCCGTTTTCGTCGAAGCCGGAGCGAAGCCTGTGGGCCATCCGGGCCTCGGCCGCGCGCTCCTCGACCGGGAGCGGTCCTATCTGACCGGGTTTGAGGATCTGATCGGAAAGCCCGGGTTCCTGGGGACCCGGCCTGTCCGGCCGGAGACCGCCCCGCGGGAGATCGATCTCGGCGGCCGGGTGCTCACCCTCGACCCCTGGCCGACGGCCCACACCACCACCGATCTGACGGTCTTCGACAATCAGACCGGGACATTGTTTGCCGGCGATCTCGTTTTCGACCGCCATGCTCCGGCGCTCGACGGGTCCCTGACCGGATGGCAGCAGGTTCTGGACCGTCTGGGGGAGCGTGAGCCGTCCCGGATCGTTCCGGGGCACGGCGGTCCGGTTCTACCCCCGGCGGAAGCGCTGGCACCGATGCGCCGTTATCTGAAGGTGCTTGAGGCCGACACGCGGCAGGCCCTTGAAAACGGCGAGCGGATCGGCGAGGCGGTCGATCATGTCGCCCGTTCCGAAGCCGGGGCCTGGGCTCTGTTCGACCTCTTCAACAAGCGCAACGCGACCGTCGCCTACACGGAACTCGAATGGGAGTGACCTGTTCCCGGCGCCCCGATCTGCTTCGAGCCTCAGGTCTCAACCGGTCGTCCGGAAGGCATCTATTCCGGCGTATACTTCAGCAGGGTCTTCGCCAGCGCATAGAGACGCTTTTCGATCAGGACCGGGGTCTCGCAGACATAGGTCAGGGACTGAGCCCGGTCCCTGTAGACCCGTTCGTCCCAGTCAAGCTGCTCTTCCAGTTCGTCGACCTTGTCAAAATCCGGATCTTTGGCGGCCATGAGCGTGTCCATTTCGGCACGTGCCGCATCGATCTTTTCCGCAAGTGCGATCTGTTTCCCGGAGTACCTGCCGATACCGGTGATGACATTGCGCCGGGCCTTGCCGAGCTGTTCGAAAACGGCCGCGAAAATCCCGCCCATCTGTTGCGCGGTCACATCCGGGTGACGCTCGACGAAGGCCGCGACAAGCCGGTCGGCTTCTTCCAGGGATAGCCGTCTCAGGCCGAGATGGCCGGCAAGATCCCTCGCGTCTTTAGGAAATGCGACGCCGCTTTGGTCTTCCTGAAGGGGATACGGCCACATGAGCCCAAGGGAAAGCTGTTCAACCTTCCGTTGCTGACAGGGCCAGCTTGGATCGTTGAATGTGGCGGCTTCAGCCAATTGCGCATAAAGAGCAACCAAAAACACCGACTTAAGTATTAAAAATGGTGCGGAAAGCTTCTTTTTCATGTTCCTTGTCTCCCTTCCTGGAAGAATATCTTTGCTTCAGCTTTTGTCCATGTCGAAAAACACACACTAAGGTCGCAATTGCTCGGAAAAGCCGTCCACTTATAGTCGAAGGATAACGTCCGCCAGCGCTCTAAAAAGGCGGATCCTGAATAATGTGGAGGCCGTTTTATGCAGACACGCGCAGCTGTAGCCGTTGGCGCAGGAAAACCCCTGGAAATAATGACCGTCGAACTTGAGGGGCCGAAGGCATTCGAGGTTCTGGTCGAGATAAAGGCTACAGGAATTTGCCACACCGATGAATTCACGCTTTCCGGTGCCGATCCGGAAGGTATCTTTCCGGCCATCCTCGGTCATGAGGGCGCCGGCGTCGTGGTGGAAGTCGGCAAAGGCGTCACAAGCCTGAAGCCGGGCGATCACGTAATTCCGCTCTACACCCCGGAATGCCGGGAGTGTCCGTCGTGTCTGTCACGCAAGACAAATCTGTGCACCGCGATCCGTTCGACCCAGGGCCAGGGCCTGATGCCGGACGGTACGTCGCGTTTCTCCATCGGGAAGGACAAGATCCACCACTACATGGGGTGCTCGACCTTCTCCAATTTCACGGTGATGCCCGAGATCGCGCTCGCCAAGGTCAACCCGGACGCGCCGTTCGACAAGATCTGCTACATCGGCTGCGGCGTGACCACCGGCATCGGCGCGGTGATCAACACGGCCAAGGTCGAAATCGGCGCAACCGCCGTGGTGTTCGGTCTCGGCGGCATCGGCCTCAACGTGATCCAGGGCCTGCGCCTTGCGGGGGCCGACATGATTATCGGCGTGGACATCAACAACGACAAGAAGGCCTGGGGCGAACGCTTCGGCATGACCCACTTCGTCAATCCGAAGGAAATCGGCGAGGATATCGTTCCTTATCTGGTGAACCTGACGAAGCGCGGTGCGGACCAGATCGGCGGCGCCGACTACACTTTCGACTGCACCGGCAATACGACCGTGATGCGCCAGGCCCTGGAGTGCTCGCACCGCGGTTGGGGCAAGTCGGTCATCATCGGTGTCGCCGGCGCCGGGCAGGAAATCTCGACCCGGCCGTTCCAGCTCGTCACGGGCCGCAACTGGATGGGAACGGCTTTCGGCGGCGCGCGCGGGCGGACCGACGTGCCCAAGATCGTCGACTGGTACATGGACGGCAAGATCGAGATCGATCCGATGATCACGCACACCATGCCGCTGGACGACATCAACAAGGGCTTCGACCTGATGCACGCCGGCGAATCGATCCGGTCGGTCGTGATCTACTGAGGCAGGGCGAACATGGAAGTCGTCTCCGAAAATCGCTGCTTCGGCGGGGTGCAGACGGTCTACCGCCACAGATCGAAGGTCTGCGGCGTGGATATGACCTTTGCGGTCTATCTGCCGCCGCAGGTGGAGGAAGGCCCGCTGCCCTGCCTCTGGTATCTGTCAGGCCTGACCTGCACCCATGAGAACGCCATGACCAAGGCGGGCCTGCAGGCGCATGCGGCGGAGTACGGACTGGCGCTTGTCTTTCCGGACACAAGTCCGCGCGGCGAAGCGGTTGCCGACGACGAGGCCTATGATCTCGGCCAGGGGGCGGGGTTTTACGTCAATGCGACCAAGGCGCCCTGGAACAGTCACTTCAGGATGTACGACTACATCACCGAGGAATTGCGGACGCTCGTGCAGGACAATCTGCCGGTGAACGGCCGTCACGGCATCACGGGACATTCCATGGGCGGGCACGGCGCCCTGACGATCGCCCTGCGCAATCCGGACCGGTATCAGTCGGTGTCCGCTTTCGCGCCGATCGCCAATCCGACCCAGTCCGACTGGGGCCGCAAGCAGCTTTCCGCCTATCTGGGGGACGATGAGTCCGCCTGGGCGGATTACGACGCAACCATCCTTTTGAAGGAGCGGGGCTGGGACTGGGACATCCTGATCGACCAGGGCGCCAACGACCAGTTTATCGATCTGCTGCGGCCGCAGGCGCTTGCCCGGGTCCTGACGGAAACACGCCAGCCGGGGGTCATCAGGATGCAGGAGGGCTACGACCATTCCTACTTCTTCGTCTTCACATTCGGCGGCGACCATGTGGCCTGGCACGCAGAACGCCTGAACGGACACGCCCGGCGCAAGACGAACGGGAGCGGGGACTGAGCACTTTGGGCATGAGATGCCCTGCACGAGACAGCGGTCTCGCGGCGGGCATTGCAGGACCTTGAAACCCGCCCGGGGTTTGGACCGGGCCTACGAGATTTCCTGCGGGGAACCGAGCCTGGCTTGGGGGGCTTCGCAAGAAAGAGGAACGCCAGGACGGCACTGGCCATCCGGCGACAATCAAAAGGGAAGGAGGAAGTCAGAAATCGATTTGGGAGGAGCTGGCTGAACGCGAAGGCCAAGGGGCGCTACCGGATGTTGGGAGCTTGATACATCCATGGCCCTTCAGGGGAACGTGTTCCGCCGGAAATGCAGATTTCAAACCGATACCATCATGGGAGGTTTAGATGAAAAGGTTACTGATTGCAGCGACAGCGCTGACCCTTTGCGCGGGCAGCGCTTATGCTGATCCCAATCTTCAAAAAATGATGGACGACCCCAACCAGTGGGTCATCCAGACCGGGGACTACAAGAACCAGCGCTATTCCAAGCTGGACCAGATCACCAAGGACAATGTGAAGGACCTGCAGGTCGCATGGACGTTCTCCACGGGCGTGCTGCGCGGCCATGAAGGCTCGCCGCTTGTCATCGGCGACGTCATGTATGTCCACACGCCGTTTCCGAACATCGTCTATGCCCTCGATCTGAAGAACGACGGCAAGATCATCTGGAAATACGAGCCGAAACAGGATCCGAACGTCATTCCGGTCATGTGCTGTGACACGGTCAACCGTGGCGTGGCCTATGCGGACGGCAAGATCATCCTGCACCAGGCCGACACCAAGGTTGTGGCACTCGATGCCAAGACCGGCGCGGAAGTATGGAGCGTCGTCAACGGCGATCCGTCCAAGGGCGAAACCAACACGGCAACGGTCCTGCCGGTCAAGGACAAGGTCATCGTCGGCATCTCGGGCGGTGAATTCGGTGTCCGCGGTTCGGTGACCGCCTACAGCCTGAACGACGGCTCGCTGGTCTGGCGCGCCTATTCCATGGGGCCGGACAGCGACATCCTGGTCGATCCCGAAAAGACCACCTCTCTCGGCAAGCCGGTCGGCAAGGATTCCGGCCTGAACACCTGGGAAGGCGATCAGTGGAAGATCGGCGGCGGCACGACCTGGGGCTGGTATTCCTACGATGCGGAGGAAAATCTCGTCTACTACGGAACCGGTAACCCGTCGACCTGGAACCCGACACAGCGTCCGGGCGACAACCGCTGGTCGATGACCATCATGGCCCGCGATGCCGATACCGGCGTGGCCCGCTGGTTCTACCAGATGACGCCGCATGACGAGTGGGACTACGACGGGATCAATGAAATGATCCTGACCGAGCAGAAGATCGACGGCGAGGACCGGAAGCTTCTGACCCACTTCGACCGGAACGGCTTCGGCTACACCCTTGACCGGGTGACCGGGGAACTCCTCGTTGCCGAAAAGTACGACCCGGTGGTCAACTGGGCAACCGAAGTGGTCATGGACAAGAACTCCGACCAGTACGGACGTCCGCAGGTGGTGGCGGAATACTCGACCGAGCAGAACGGCGAGGACGTCAACTCCACCGGGATCTGCCCGGCGGCCCTCGGCACCAAGGACCAGCAGCCTGCGTCCTACTCGCCGAAGACCGAGTTGTTCTACGTGCCGACCAACCACGTCTGCATGGACTACGAGCCGTTCCGCGTGAGCTACACCGCGGGTCAGCCCTACGTCGGTGCGACGCTGTCCATGTATCCGGCTCCGGACAGCCATGGCGGCATGGGCAACTTCATTGCCTGGGACAACATCGAGGGCAAGATCAAGTGGTCCATTCCCGAGCAGTTCTCGGTCTGGTCCGGTGCCCTGGCGACCGCCGGCGACGTTGTCTTCTACGGAACGCTGGAAGGCTACCTGAAGGCAGTCGACGCCAGCACGGGTGAGGAACTCTACAGGTTCAAGACCCCGTCCGGCATCATCGGCAACGTGATGACCTACACCTCGGGCGGCAAGCAGTATGTTGCCATCCTGTCGGGTGTCGGCGGCTGGGCCGGGATCGGTCTTGCAGCAGGTCTGACCAACCCGAACGACGGTCTGGGTGCCGTGGGCGGCTATGCCGCTCTGAGCGACTACACCGCGCTGGGCGGCCAGCTGACCGTCTTCGCCCTGCCGAACTGATCGGCCTCCGCTGTGAAATGAACCGGCGCACCCGGGGTGCGCCGGTTCCCCACGAAAAACAGATCAACAGATCACCTGACGGCGGGCCTGATCGGGCTGAGGTCAGCCTTTGCCCGAAATGTTCAGGTGCCAGGACGACGAGCAAGCTCCCGAAGGACAGGCAATGCGTAAATTGAAGGTTTTCTTTGCTGCGGCCTTAGTGGCGACCGGCGCATTTTCAACGACGACGATGGCCGAGAACGTCCCTGACGAGGTGGCCGATGTCAAAGCTGATTACAGCGAAGATGGCCGGTATTTCACCCAGTACGACATACCCACTTACAACATCCAGGCCGATGGCACCGTCGATTGGGCGACTTACTCCGGTTTCCGGCGCTATCATGCCGAATGCCATGTCTGCCACGGTCCGGAAGGCGAGGGGTCGACTTATGCGCCCGCGCTGAAGAAGTCGGCCATGACCATAGACTATTACGAATTCGTCGACGTGGTGACCAACGGCAAGCAGAACATCAGCGCATCCGAAAACTCCGTGATGCCGTCGTTCGGGACCAATCCGAACGTGATGTGCTACCTGAACGACATCTACGTCTATCTCAGGGCGCGCGGAACAGATGCTCTGGGACGCGGTCGCCCGCCCAAGAAAGAGCCGAAATCAGATGTGGTCAGGGAAGAGGAAAATGCCTGCCTTGAAAACTGACGGCCGAAACGCAGGCCTCCGGTTGTCTCATTCCCGCGAAAGGGCCGGGACGGTGCGTCCGTTCCCGGTCCTCGCGCGCGTTCGGGGGCTTGTGAAGACCTTTGCTTCCCGCGGTGCCGCCAGAGGGGGCTTCGGGGGTGCTGTTCTCGGCGCAGTTCTTCTGTCCGGGATATCCGTTCAGGCGCAGACGTCCGATCTGGTTTCGCACAATGCGTTCCGTGTCTGTGCTGATCCGGCCAATCTGCCCATGTCCGACAAAAGCGGCGCGGGCTATGAAAACAGGCTGGCGGAGTTGTTTGCCGCGAAGCTTGAACTGCCGGTGACCTACACATGGTACCCGATGGCGACCGGGTTCATCCGCAATACGCTTCGCGCCAACCGCTGCGACATCGTGATGGGATACGCCCAGGGCCACGAGATGGTCCTGAACACCAACCACTACATGACCTCGGTCTATACGCTGATCGTGCCGAAAGGCGGCGATCTGGCCGACGTCGCCGTGCTTTCCGACGACCGGCTGAAAGGCAGGCGCATCGGGATCATCGCGGGGTCGCCGCCCGCATCCCACATGGCGCGCAACGGCCTGATCGCCAAGGCGAAACCCTATCATCTGGTGGTCGACCGCAGGTTCGAGTCGCCGGCCGTCGACATGCTGGCCGATCTCGCCAAAGGCGATATCGATGCCGCGATCCTCTGGGGTCCGATCGGCGGTCCGCTGGTGAAGCAGGGGTATCCGGACCTGACGGTGATACCGCTGATGAAGGAAACCCTGCCGCCCCGCCTGTACTACCGGATCACCATGGGGGTTCGGCAGGGAGAGAAGGTCTGGCAGCGGAAACTCAATTCGCTGATCCGCCGCAATCAGAAGGAAATCAATGAAATCCTGACCGATGCCGGCGTTCCGCTTCTGAACGACATGGGAACCGGCCTTTACGGGGAAGGCGGCTGACAATGATCGCCCTCCTCGCGGGACGAACGGGGGGCAACGCCGCGCGCTGCGCCTTCGCCGGTGTCGCGATGATGGTGTTATGGCCCGTAGCGGCCGTCGCGCAGGGCGTACCGGAACCGGAGGGCTACCGGGAGGAGCCCTATCGCGGACCGGTGCCCGGGACGTTGCGGGGCGGTACGGTCGTTTCCACGAAACAGGCGCACGCCCTCTGGGCCGGCGGCAAGACCGCCTTTATCGATGTCTTGCCCCGGCCGCCGAGGCCGAAGAACCTGCCGGCCGGGACCATCTGGCGCGACAAGCCCCGGTTTGCGATCCCGGGAAGCCTGTGGCTGCCGAATGTCGGCTACGGCAGGATCGCGGAGGGGACCGCCGGTTATTTCAAGGCCGGGCTTGAAAAGGCGACCGGCGGCGACAAGGCGCACGCGGTGCTGTTCTACTGCCTCGACGAGTGCTGGATGTCATGGAATGCGGCCAGACGGGCGCTGGAATACGGCTACGGCACCGTCTACTGGTACCCGGAAGGAACGGACGGATGGTCCTTTGAAGACTATCCGCTCGAACGGATCGAGCCGGAACCGGAGCCTGAGTGATTTTTCCGACGGGCGGCTGCCCGGACCAGTACGCCGCGCCCTGAGCCGGAAATCGCTCAGTAGTTGGCCAGGCTTTCCTCCACCTCCGAAACCGTGCCTTGCGTATCGGTCATCCTTGCCTTGACCCGCCTGGTGCCCGATGGAATTGAGAAGGACACGTTCGGGTTCTCGCTCAACGATATGCTGCCGGTCATGGTCACAAAGGGTGTACCGTTCAGATCGAGCTGAAGCGTGTCGACATAGCGGGCGGGGATGTAGAGCAGGGTCACCTGGTCCCGCTGCATTCCCGAATGGCTCGGATGACTGATCTCCACATCCAGGGCAAGGTCGTTCGGGCGGCCGTTCCTCAAATTCCGAACCAGGTGTGCCGTGTCGGTGCCCGGCCTGACAAAGAGCTCCATTTGCCCGAGGGTTGCCAGCGCCTTGACCGGATCCGTGCCCGGAGGGGCCGCACATGCGCCCTGGCCCGACGTCTTGATAAAGGTTTCGGCGACGAACAGCTGGCCGTTCTCGAGTTCCGCGACCGCGTGAACCGGCGTCGGTCCGTTGATCCGCATGGTCGCGGTGAACTCGAAATCCGTGGTCGGCAGGGCAAAGGCCAGCTGCGCCGAAACCGGCATCGGATTCTCGTCGAGGATCAGCTGAAGCGACTTGAAACGGTGTCCTTCCGGGGCATCCAATCGAACCGAGACGACCGTGCGGGCGTCATTGTCCGTGCGGTAGGGACCATCGATGCGGATCACGTCACCGGAGACCGCCAGAAAGCGCGCCCCAAAAAGCTCTTCGCGCAGATCGGGCCAGCTGGTTTCGGTTGCCGCCGCCGCTGCCGACAGCAGACAGGGGACCAGGAGCGCGGCCAGCAACGCGTGCCGCAACACTCGACCTGTCATTGTGCCCGGCATGGCGTTTCTCCTCCTGCAGTTTCATAGATGAATTTTCCGGCTGCGCGCGGTCCGTCGCCCGTCCCGATTTCGCCGATCACGTCAAGGCTGGCCGGGTCGATCAGGCTGACCGTGTTGGAAAACCAGTTGGTGGAGACGACCAGACGGCCGTCCGGGGTTTCGTCGATGCCTTCCGGGTATTCGCCGACCTCGATAGATCCCTCCGGTGCGAAGTCGGTGAGACGGTAGACGCTGACCGTGTCGGCATACTGATCGGTGGTAAAGGCCCGCCCGCGGGCAAAGGCAACGCCGTAAGGCCGTGCGCCAACCGGCACCGTCGCCACGATTTCGGTGCTTTCCGGGTCGATCACCGTAACGTCGTCGGTGCCGACATTGGCGGCATGGATCCGGCCCTGCGGATCGACGGCGATGCCGAAGGGGCGTTCGCCGACGGGGATGCGGGCGCGCAGGGTCAGGTCCGGCAGATTGAAGATCGAGACCTGGTTTGAATCCCGGTCGGCTGAAGCCAGCCAGCTGCCGTTCGCGGCCACGGCCAGACCGGCCGGGGCACCGCCGGTTTCGAGTTCGCCGATCCGGGACAGATCGCCGGCGTCCAACACGAAGACGCGGGCATTGTACCAGTCGGAGACAAAGGCAAGGCCCGGTCGGGGGGCAACGGCAATACCGGTCGGTCCGCCGGGCAACTCGGCGGCCGCCTCGATTTCGCACGTCGCGAGAGAAAACCGGCGCACGGTCTTGCTTTCCGGACTTACGGTGAAAAAGGCGTTGAGCGGGGCGCTGACCGCGATGCCGGCAGGTTCTCCGTCGACCGGTATCCGGCTGATTTCCCTGCGGTTCTCAAGGTCGAGGATGCTGAGGTCGGAACTGTTCTGATTGGTCACGAAGGCAAAAGACCCCGCGAGGGCGGGGCCGCCCGCGGGGGAGGTGAGGAGGAAGCCCAGAAAGATGCTTCTAATTCCCCGAAAAGCGCGCATGCAGGGCATCGAGACCAGCCTTGTAAACAGCGGTTACGGCTTTGATCGCGGCTTCGTCATTGAGGTTTTCCGGCGGATCGTTGTTGGGGTAGCCGCGATAGAAGGCGCCTCTCCATTCGACGAGCGAGCCGCCGTCCTTGCCCGGCCTGACGGTCAGGTGGGAGGAGTAGTTGGTGACGGGCAGGACCTCCACCTTCACATCGGTGATCCGGTAGGAGTAGCTCATCTTTTCCGTGCTGTATTTGTACAGCACCTCGGAGATGGTCGGGCCGTTTGCCTCGCCGAGGGTGAGAACCCGGGTGGCATCGATTTCGTTGCCGCCCTCGCCGGTGGTGGAATGGACGGCCGGATGCCAGCTCATGTCCTGAAAGTCGCCGATGACCGCCCAGACGTCCGCCGGCGCGGCCGGGACTTCGGTGGTCAGGGTGATTTTCTGGCGCGTGGGCCCATGCGCCCCGGACGGCGTTGCGGCGACAAGGGAAATCAGCAACAGTGACAGGGCTGCGATCAGTCTGCTCAGCATCGGGTTCTCATTCCTTGAAGAAGGCGGTTTTCAGGATGTAGTTCATGCCGCGGATCCACGACTTGTCCGTGTTCGACCGGATATCGACGACCCGTGCCCTGACGACCTGGCCGGTTGCGACCTCGCGCATGACCAGGTTCATCGACAGGATCAGGTTGGAGACCTTCTGGACGACGCCGACCAGAACGAAATCCGCGCCGAGTTTCTGCGCCATGCGGACTTCGCAGCCGTAGCAATTGGCCGGGTTGGCCGTGTTGTCCAGGGTTTCGGCAATCGGCGCGAGATCCATCACGACCATGCCCTCCTTGCGAAACCGGTCCTCGACCAGTTGCTCCAGGATGGTCAGGCGCGCCGCTTCATCGGCCCTTCGGCCGTTGTAGGCGCCCTCGGTCGAGGTATCTATGAAAACCAGCCCGAGGAACGCGACCTTGCTGCCCGGACCGAACTCCGCCGCCGCTGACGCAACGGTCAGAATGAGAAGCGTGGCGAGGGTCAGGAACGGTCTCATTCGAAGTATCTTAAGCGGGCCGACCTGCTCCGCAATGGATCCTAAAGTATCGGTTTTTCTAACCATTAGTTGCATGGCACACTCAGGAAAAAGCCGAGGGGAAACGTAACGAATGTTGGTGCGTCTTCTAGTCAGGATATGCGCATGCTGCGCATTACTGGCGGGAGGGGCGGTACTCGGCGGTGCTGTCTCGACCGCCTCCGCTCTGGATGTAAAGATGGGGGTGCTTCGGATTGACTATCCGGTGCTGGCGCCGATTTCCCGATATGATCGTTTTCCCGAAGATCTGGGTTTTGCCGGTGCGCAGCTTGGCAACGAAGACAACCAGACCACCGGTTCCTTTCTCGGGCATCAGTTCGCCGTGGAAACGGTCACGACGACCGCGGAGAACGCGGTGGCCGCGGCGCTCGATCTGAAAGAAAAGGGTGCTCGTTTGCTCGTCCTGCTTGGGCGGGGCGAGGATACCCTAAAGGTCGCCGATGCCGTCGGGCCCGATGTCCTGGTATTGAATGCCAGCGCGCCCGATGTGTCGCTCCGGGATGCGGACTGCCGGGCGAATATGCTGCACGTGGCCCCGAGCCGGGCGATGCTGGCGGATGCGCTGGCGGAATACCTCATCTGGAAAAAATGGAACCGCTGGTTCCTCATAGAAGGGTCCAATCCGGATGACCGGAAACTGGCCGAAGCCTACAAACGGGCCGCGGCCAAGTTCGGCGCGAAGATCGTCGAGGAGCGTGTCTTTGAGGATACCGGCGGATCCCGGCGGACCGACAGCGGCTATGTCCTGGTTCAGCGCCAGATCCCGGTCTTCACCCAGGACGCGGCGGAGCACGATGTCATCGTCGCCGCCGATGAAAGTGACGTCTTCGCGCTCTATCTGCCGTTTCATACATGGGACCCGCGCCCTGTCACCGGTTCAGCCGGTCTGCGCCCGGTGAATTTCCATGCGGCGCACGAGGCCTGGGGCGCCACGCAGTTCCAGAGACGCTTCGAGAAGCTGACGCGCCGCTACATGCTGCCGGAAGACTACAACGCCTGGCTTGCGGTGCGCGTGATCGGCGAGGCCGTCACCCGGACCTCCAGCGATGATCCGTCAACGCTCAAGGCCTACATCCTGAGCGATGCCTTCGAACTGGCCGCCTTCAAGGGGCAGAAGGTGACCTTCCGGCCCTGGAACGGCCAGTTGCGCCAGCCGATCCTGCTCACCGACAGCAAGATCACGATCAGCGTGTCGCCGCAGGAGGGATTCCTCCATCAGCGATCGCCGCTCGACACGATGGGGCTCGATGAACCCGAATCCGCCTGCAAGGCTTTTGTCAATTGAGGAGCCGGTCATGAAACGTTCGGACCCCGGAACAGTTCCGTTACGCCCTCTGGCGGTTCTCGTCTGCCTGGTCGCCACCTGTCTTGCGGTGACCGGTTCCGCCCGGGCCAACAAGATCTATGTCAGCAACGAAAAGGGCAACACGGTCACGGTTATCGACAGCGGGACCTGGGAACAGATCTCTGAGTTTCCGGCCGGAAACAGGCCGCGGGGCATCGGGATCAGCCCGGACGGCAAGCATCTTTATGTCTGCGCCTCCGATGACGACACCATCAAGGTTTTCGACGCGGCGACGGATGCCTTCCTGTGGTCGCTGCCGTCAGGTCCCGATCCGGAATTCTTCGTGCTCAGCCCGGACGGCAACACGCTTTTCGTGTCGAACGAGGATGACAATATCGTCACCGTCGTCGACACGGTGAACAGGGCGGTGCTGGCGGAAATCCCCGTCGGCGTGGAGCCTGAGGGGATGGCCGTCAGTCCGGACCTTCAATACGTGGTCAACACGTCCGAGACCACGAACATGGCGCATTTCATCTCGCTCGATGATTACCAGATCAAGCACAATATACTGGTCGATCAGCGTCCCCGTTACGCCCGGTTCACCAACGACGGGTCGAAGCTCTTCGTCAGTTCCGAAATCGGCGGCACCGTTTCGGTCATAAAGATGAACGGCGAGACCGGTCCCTTGCTTGAGGAAAAAATCGGCTTTTCGGTTCCGGGCGTTCAGCCGGAATGGCTGCAGCCGGTCGGCATGCGGATCACGTCGGACAACAAGTGGCTGTTCGTGGCGCTCGGGCCGGCGAACCGTGTCGCCGTCGTCGACGTCGCCAGCCACGAGGTCGTCCGTTACATCCTGGTCGGCCAGCGGGTGTGGCATCTCGATTTCACACCGGACGAACAATACCTGCTCACCACCAACGGCAACTCGAACGACGTCACCGTGATCGATGTCGCGAAGCAGGAAGCCATCAAGTCGATCCAGGTCGGCCAGCAGCCCTGGGGCGTGGTGGTTGCCCCGGACTAGGGGTGAAGGGGGGATACGAGACCGGTGCCGGAGGCGGCACCAGACAAGAACAGGCGTTACCGGGACGAAAAGGATGCCGTCCGCTCAGGCGGGTTATGGCCGCCGGGACGCCAGGACAGGGAGGAAAACATGAAGCGTTCTGACAGGCAGGGTCACTCCTGGCGCCGTTTTACCCGGCGGCTTTTCATCGGGCTGGCGGTCGCCGGCGCCGGCGTCACGTTCGGCCTTCATCCGGGACCGGAAACCGCACATGCGGCTGATTTGACGAAACTCCGGGCCGCAACCTTGAAGATCGGCACGGTCAACTGGGAACTGGATACGATCACCCGCAACGGTTTCGACAAGGCCAACGGCTTCGAACTCGAGATGAAACCCTATGCCGACAACGGCGCCACGCGCGTCGCCTTCGAAGGCGGCGAGGCCGATCTTGTGGTCGCCGACTGGATCTGGGTCGCGCGCCAGAGGGCCGCGGGCAAGGATTACGTTTTCATTCCCTATTCCAAGGCCGTCGGCGGCATGGTGGTGCCGAAGGACAGCGCCGTCCAGTCACTGGAAGACCTGAAGGGCAAGAAGATCGGCATTGCCGGAGGACCGGTCGACAAGAGCTGGCTGATCCTGCGCGCCTATGCGCAGAAGGAATACGGCTTCGATCTTGCCGCGGAAACGGAGCAGGTGTTCGGCGCCCCGCCGCTGGTGTTCAAGGCGGGCCTGAGCGGCGAAACCGATGCCTCGATCAATTTCTGGCATTTCCTCGCCAAGATGAAAGCGGCCGGCATGCGGGAGCTGATCTCGGTGGAAACCGCATCCGTCAGTCTGGGGCTCGATCCGGAAGTGCCTCTTCTAGGCTACGTGCTCAAGGAGAGCTATGTGAAGGACAATCCGCAGATGGCGAAGGCGCTTTACGGGGCATCCCGCGCCGCGAAGGATCTGCTTGCCAAGGACGATGCGGCGTGGGATGCCCTGCGCGATCAGATGAACGTCAAGACGGATGCCCAGTTCGAAACGCTGCGGCGGGACTTCCGGGCCGGGATCCCGGCTCCGGGCAATGTCGACGAGGATGACGCGGCAACCTTCTTTGCGCTGATGGCGCGTTTCGGAGGCAAGAAGCTGGTTGGCAACGTGACCGAACTGCCCTCGGGCCTGTTTGCGAACGTCGAGTGAACCCCTTTGGCTCCGTCAGTAGTCCGCGGACTGTCGCTCATCGCCTTCCTTGTCCTGTGGACCGTTCTGGCGAGGGCCAACGGCGATCCGACCGTGTTGCCGTCGCCGCTCGATCTGGTCCGGCCTTTTGTTGAGGAGATGTCCTCGGGAGAACTGCTCTACCACCTGGGCGTCACGGTGCTCCGTGTGGCCGCCGCCTTCGGGCTGGCGATGAGCATAGGTCTCGTTCTCGGACTGCTCATGGGAACGAGACCGGCGCTCGACCGCTGGCTCGACCCCTGGCTGGTGGTCTTCCTCAACCTGCCGGCCCTGGTGCTGATCGTGTTGTGCTACCTCTGGATCGGGCTCAACGAGACCGCGGCGATCCTTGCGGTCACGCTCAACAAGATCCCGAATGTCACAACGATCATCCGGGAAGGGGCGCGGGCGCTGGATCCGGAGCTGAAGGCGATGGCACAGGTGTACCGGATGCGCCGGGCGGACTATCTCCGCCACGTGGTCCTGCCGCAGCTTGCGCCCTTCATCACCGGGGCCTCGCGATCCGGGATGGCGGTGATCTGGAAGATCGTTCTGGTGGTCGAGTTCCTCGGCCGGTCAAACGGTGTCGGGTTCCAGATCCATCTCTATTTCCAGTTGTTTGATGTGGCGATGGTGCTGGTCTACTCGCTCAGTTTCATCGGTTTCATGCTGGCGGTCGAATGGTTGCTGCTGCAGCCGGCCGAGCGAAAGGTGCGCGCATGGAGACTGGCGTGATCTGTGTCAGCGTCAAATCCAAGGCTTTCGGCAAGACCCCGATCCTCAAGGACGTGGCCTTCAGGATCAAGCCGGGCGAATGCCTCGCCATTCTGGGCAAGTCCGGCGTGGGCAAGTCGACGCTGCTGCGGATCGTGGCCGGGATAGACACGGATTTCGAAGGCACCATCCAGCGGCCGGACGCGATGGCGTTCGTGTTCCAGGAGCCGACGCTGCTGCCCTGGCGCAATGCCCTGGACAATCTGCTGCTTGTGCATCGCGGATTGCCGGAGCGCCAGGCGCGGGAAATCCTGGCCAAGGTCGGGCTTGGGGAAAAGGCGGACCAGTTCCCGGGGCAACTGTCCCTTGGGCAGCAGCGGCGCCTTTCGCTCGCACGGGCGTTCGCCGGCAATCCGGAACTGCTGATCCTGGACGAACCGTTCGTCTCGCTGGATGAAAAGACCGCGGCGGAAATGGTCGCCCTGACGCGGAAACTGATGACCGAGATCGCGCCGGCGACCCTGTTCGTCACCCATGAGCGGGAAGAAGCGCGGCAGCTTGCCGACAGGGTATTGGAACTCGAAGGAACGCCGGCGACGGTCGTACCCAATGTCGTGCGGCCTGTTTTTCAGAAGGAGGAGGTGAAATGAGACTGTTTGCAGGAGTGGTTCTGGCGGCATCGCTGGTTGCCGGAGCGGCGGCGGCCCATGACTTCGGCTTTGCCGGCATTTTGAGCAAGGACAACAAGGAAGACCTCCCGGAACTGACCCTCGCTTCCGGAAAGCCGATTGCGGAGGGACCGCTGATCCTGAAGTCCGGCACCCTTTACGAGATTGAGATCGTCGCGGACGGCTCCGCGGAACTGGGCCTTGAAGGTCCGGGGTTCTTTCGGGCAATCTGGGTCAACGAGGTGGTGATCAACGGCCTGGAAGTGCGTCCCTTCGGTCTGGAAAGCGTCGAGTTCGACGAGGCCGGAACCATGGAAATCGAATTCCTGGCCATCAAGCCCGGACGGTACTTCCTGCGCCAGCCAGGCACGACCGGCGAGAGCCAGCGGGTCGAGATCACCATCCAGTAAGTCCGGTATGCAGGAACGCATGAACGTCTTTTCGGTCCAGAATGTCAGCTACAGCTACGGCTCCAAAAAGGCGCTCGACGATGTGACGATCGAACTCGAGGCGGGGCGGTTCTGTGCCCTTCTGGGGCCGAACGGGGCAGGAAAGTCGACTTTGTTCAACCTGTTGACCCACCTGTTCGTCACCCGGGAGGGCACGATCCACATTGCCGGCCACGATCTTGCCCGGGACCCGCGCAAGGCGCTGGCCCGGCTGGGGGTGGTGTTCCAGCAACCGACGCTCGATCTCGACATGTCGGTCAAATGGAACCTGTCCTATTTCGCGGGGCTTCAGGGAATTTCCGGGGCGCAGGCCAAGGGGCGGATCCAGGCGGTGCTGGAGCGGCTGGACATGGCGGAGCGGGCGGACGAGAAGGTCCGGGCGCTGAATGGCGGCCACAGGCGCCGGATGGAAATCGCCCGTGCGCTGATCCATGAACCGGACGTCCTGCTTCTGGACGAGCCGACCGTCGGGCTGGATGCGGCGAGCCGGGCGGCGATCACCGACTACGCCCATGACCTGGCGGACAGCGGTCTGCTGATCTTCTGGGCGACGCACCTCGTCGATGAGATCCGTCCCTTCGACGATGTCGTCGTCCTGCACAAGGGCAGGGTGCTGGCCCACGACCGGGCGGAGACGCTGGCCGGTGACGGCAGGCTGATCGACGCGTTCACGGCGCTGACCGGCGGGCGCGCCGGGGCGAACGGACGGGAGGCAGGGGGATGACCGCCTATCTGACGGCGCTCAAGGCCATCGTGACGCGGGAGGCGTGGCGCTTCCTCAATCAGCGCAGCCGGTTCTTCGCCTCCCTGGTCCGGCCGATGGTCTGGCTCGTGGTGTTTGCCGCCGGTTTCCGGGCAGCCCTCGGCCTGTCGATCATCCCGCCCTACCAGACCTACATCACCTATGAGGTCTATATCGTGCCGGGCCTCGTCGGCATGATCCAGCTTTTCAACGCCATGCAGTCGTCGCTGTCGCTGGTCTATGACCAGGAAATGGGATCCATGCGGCTGCTTCTGACCAGTCCGCTGCCGCGCGGCTGGCTCTTGTTCTGCAAGCTGCTCGCCGGCACGGCGGTCTCGATCCTGCAGGTCTATGTCTTTCTCGCCCTGGCCGCGGCCTTCGGGATTTCGATGCCCGCCCCGGGCTATGTCTATCTGCTGCCCGCTCTCGTCGTGTCGGGCCTGATGCTGGGGGCGCTCGGCCTCCTGATTTCCTCCACGATCCGTCAGCTGGAGAATTTCGCCGGCGTGATGAATTTCGTCATCTTCCCGATGTTCTTCCTGTCCTCGGCGCTTTATCCCTTGTGGAAGATGCAGGAGAGTTCAAAACTCCTGCGCGACATCTGCGCGGTCAACCCGTTCACCCACGCGGTCGAGCTGATCCGTTTTGCGCTTTACGGCCAGATGAACTGGGAGGCATCGGGCTGGGTCGTGCTGGCATTCGCCGTGTGCATGCTGGGCGCGCTGTGGGGCTATGATCCGGCACGGACGATGTTCCGCCCCAAACGGGGCTAGAATCCTTCGAAAGACGCCGGAATCGCCGAAAAACGCCAAAACCGAGACTTTCCGCTGTATTGATGAAATCGGGGTTTATCCCAATGCTGAAAGGGCAAAGATGACGCTGAGGCATCATCAATTCAGCGGAGGGAACCTATGATCAAATTGCATCCAGCCATTGACAATGGCTTTCCGCCGGCCAAGCCGGGTTTTGCCGGCGGGACCCTGAAATGCCATTGCACATCCAATCCGGTCACGGTGGAAATCGGCGCGCAGACCGCGCACAATCATGCCTGCGGCTGCACCAAATGCTGGAAGCCGGAAGGTGCCATCTTCTCGCAGATCGCCGTGGTCGACCGTAACAAGGTCAAGGTGACGTCGGGCGAAGACAAGCTTCATGTCGTCGATCCGGCCGCGGCCATCCAGCGCCATGCCTGCAAGGACTGCGGTGTGCACATGTTCGGCCGCATCGAGAACAAGGAGCATCCCTTCTACGGTCTCGATTTCGTGCATACGGAACTCAGCGATCAGGACGGCTGGTCGCCGCCCGAATTTGCCGCCTTCGTGTCGTCGGTCATCGAAAGCGGCGTCAGCCCCGACAAGATGCCGGCGATCCGCGCAAGGCTGACCGAGCTCGGATTGCAGCCCTATGACGCACTGTCGCCGGCGCTCATGGATGCGATTGCAACCCATGTGGCCAAGAAGAGCGGAAAGCTCGCGGCCTGACCGACATCACGTGACGTGTCCGCCTCCCAAGGACCGGAGCATCCGGGCGTCGTATTCCGTACGGCGCCCGGATACTTGTTTCGGCTTCCCTGCCAACCGAATGAGCAAGATGAATGGGTCCTGGCCCTAGTGCGCGAGCATTCCTTTCGATGAACGGCTTGCGGCACAGACATTGTTCCGACATGTCCGGCGGCTAAGAAGGCGCCGGGTACGGCGGCGTGCCCAGGCGGCATGTCGGAAATCGGATCTTGGAATGGACGCGCGACAGCTCGCCCGGGTTTTGATGCAGACGATCGAGGACGGCGCTCTTCCTCCGGGCGCGCAGCTTCCCTCCCAGTCGGTCCTGATGAAAGAGCATGGCGTCTCGCGTCATGTGGTCAGGAAGGCGCTCGGCCTCCTGGAGGAAAAGCAGCTGATCACGAGCTGGCAGGGCAGCGGGTCGGTCGTGCGGGGGAGGGAGTGGCCGTACCCCATCACCAGCCGGACACGGATCCATCTCAGCCTGCAGGAATCGGGCGCGCGGATGCGCATCAAGGTCCTCAAGACCCTGGAAAAAAGGCGACCGTCTGCGGACGTGGCGCAGCTGCTGGGCGTCTCCTTGCGGGACAAGCTGCCCTTCATCGAATTCCTGCTGATCGCCGAGGATCTTCCGATCGCGCTCGGCCATCATTTCATCCACCCGTCCGTTTCGGCCGATATCCTGAAGCGCGTGGAGGAAATCGGCGAGATCGCCGATGCCTACGCGGCAATCGGGATCGAAGACTATTTCCGCACGCGGACCATGGTTCGGGTGCGGATGCCGAGCGAACGGGAAACGGATCTTCTGGAGATCCCGCGCCAGCAGCCGCTGTTCGTTCTGCTCGGCCTGAATGTCGGCGTCGACCGGAACCCGCTCGAGGTGACCGAGGCCATCGTCCGCGGCGACCGGATCAGGCTGGATATCTAGGTTCCAGGCAAACCCGGATCCCGCCAAATCCCGCACTTGGTGCAAAGGTTTCGTGACACCCGTTCCCGGGTCCGGGCCTTGTCACCCGAGTGTCATTCAAACTTGGTTTTAGCCTCTTCGTGCCTGCGGCAACGCAGCGCCTCTGATCGTGGCAGAGCGCGAGCCCTCTTTCGCGCCGTCAACCGACTATCGAAACGAGGTCTTGAACCCATGCTGAAGAAACTCTCCCTTGCAATGCTCATGGCCAGCGTCAGCGTCGCCGCTGCCGAAGCCAAAACCGTCATCACCTGCCTGACGAATTCCGGTCACCTGACCCGCCAGCACGAACCGCTGGTAAAGGAATTCAACGAGATGCAGGACGAGATCGAGGTGAAGTACGCGGCGCCGGCCAAGGACTATGCCGACACGCACCTGAAGATGATGCGCGCGTCCGCCACCAACACGCTGCCGGACTGCGCCTTCGAAGCCTACAACCAGCTGCCGGCGCTGGCCCGCGCCATGGCCAAACGCGGCCAGATCGTCGACCTTGCGCCGCTGATCGAGGCCGAAGGCGAAGGCTGGAAGGAGCTCAACTACACCGACAACATGCTGAACCTCGGCCGCGTCGACGGCGTGCAGTACGGCATGCCGTTCAACGCCTCCGTCATCCAGTGGTACTACAACGCCGACCTGTTCCGTCAGGCGGGGCTGGACCCGGACAACTTCCCGAAGGACTGGGATGGCCTGTTCGCCGCCACGCAGAAGATCGCCGCCCTTGGCGACGACATCACGCCGATGTTCATGTGGATGATCAACGGCGATGACTGGGGCTTCCAGACGCTGATTGAAATGCAGGGCGGCGCCATGGTTTCCGAAGACGGCACGAAGGTGGTCTTCGACGAAAACGACCATGCCCTGAAAGCCATGCAGATGGCACGCCGTCTCGTGACCGACGGCGGCGCGCGCACCGACCAGGACCGCTCGACCCAGTTCACCGCCTTCACCGAAGGCAAGATGGGTCTCTGGGGCCTGTCGCCTGCCGGCGCACGCGACATGCAGGAGCGTGTCGGCGACGCCTTCGATCTGCGGTCCACGACCTTCACCGTCTGGAACGACGAAAAGGGTACGCTTCCGACCGGCGGCAACGCTGCGATCATCACCACGCAGGACCCGGAAAAGATCGCGGCCGTATGGGAATACTTCAAGTTCGTGACCGGTCCGCGCGGCCAGCAGGTCGCCGCCGAGATCACCGGCTACCTGCCGACCAACCGCCGCACGCTCGACGACGAGTATCTGGGCAAGTTCTACGCGGAGAACCCGTATTACGCGACCCCGATCAAGCAGTACGACCGCGCCGGTCCCTGGTACGGCTACCCGGGCACCCAGAACCAGAAGATCTGGAGCGAACAGCGTTCGGTGATCAAGGCCGTCATGGAAGGCTCGACCTCTCCGGAAGACGGCGCAGCCGAACTCAAGGCAATCGCCGAAGAGCTCTCCCGCAAGTAACGGGTTTCCGAAAATTCCCGGCAGGCGGGCCTGGACCCGCCTGCCTTTTCCTCATTCAAGACGACAGGGGCGTGCCGTGGCCGGTCTGGAGCTCAGAGACATCCGGAAGTCATTCGGAAATACCGAGGTGTTGAAGGGACTTTCCTTTCAGATCGCCGACGGGGAATTCCTGTCGCTCGTCGGTGAGTCCGGATGCGGAAAATCCACCCTTCTGCGGATCATCTCCGGACTGGAGACGCCCGACAGCGGGGAGGTGCTGATCGGCGGCGAGGTGATGAACGCGGCCTCGCCGAAGGACCGCAACATCTCCATGGTCTTTCAGGACTATGCCCTTTATCCGCACATGAGCGTGGCCCAGAACATTTCCATGCCCCTGATCATGGCGCGCCTGCCGCTGCATGCGCGGCTGCCGGTCCTCAACAGGATCAGCCCCAGCGCGCGGGCGGTACGGCCGGAGATCGCCTCCGAAGTGGAGGCGGTTGCGAAGCAGTTGCGCATCGACCACCTGTTGAACCGGCGTCCGTCGGAACTCTCCGGCGGGCAGCGCCAGCGGGTTGCGCTCGGCCGGGCCCTGGTGCGTCATCCCAAGCTGTTCCTCATGGACGAGCCGCTATCCAACCTCGATGCAAAGCTGCGTGTCGAAGTGCGCAAGGAAATCACCGAGCTGCATCAAAGCACCGGTCTGACCTTCGTCTATGTCACCCACGACCAGACCGAAGCCATGACCATGTCGCACCGGGTGGCCCTGCTGGAGAAGGGGCAACTCCTGCAGCTGGCGACGCCGGGCGACCTGTACGCCGACCCGCATTCGGTCGCGGTGGCCCGGTTCATCGGCTCCCCGGAAATCAACATCCTGCCGGCGGAGGTGACGTCCGGCATTGCCCGGCTCGGTGCGGAGACGGTCCCGGGACGGGCGGTGAACATGGACGGTCCGACCATGTTCGCGCTTCGTCCGGAAGCCGTCCGCCTGGTCGACCGGCACGATGCGCGTGCCGACATCAAGCTGGGCTTTACCCGTCACCTGACCGAAGACCTGGGACACGAGGTCCTGCTGCATGGCACTCTCCATGCCCTGCCGGAAACCCGGTTCCGCATGCGGCTTCCGAAAACATCGGATCTGCTTGCCGGGACCGGCCTGGATACGGCACTGCACGTCGGGTTCGATGCCAACAGCCTCATGTTCTTCAATGCCGCTGGCGAGCGCCTGAGGGATGCGGCCCTTGTCTCAGAGGCCCGGGAGGCGGCCCAATGAGTCCGGCCGCTCTTCCGAGGCAGGAGTGGGGACGGCGCCGGCTTGCCTATCTCCTGTCCGCGCCCGCGTCCCTGCTGATCCTGTTCATCTATGTCCTGCCCATCGCCGCGGTCTTCGTGATCAGCTTCACCGACTATTCGCTCGTCTATGACGGCTTCAATTTTGTTGGTCTGGACAATTACAGGCAGATGTTCACCGACGCGCATTTTGCCGAGGCGCTGAAAAACACGCTGATCTACGCGGCGATCTTTATTCCCGGCGCGTTCTTTCTTCCGCTGGTGCTGGCGATCGCGATCCAGCGGCGCCGGCGGTTCCGCTCCATCCTGGAGGTCCTGTATTTCATGCCGGTCACCTCGACGCTGACCGCCATGACGCTGGTGTGGCGGGCGCTGCTCGACGGCAACCAGGGGGCGATCAACAACATGCTGGTCAGTCTCGGCCTCGACAAGGTCAACTGGCTCGGCGACGGCGATATCGTTCTCATCTCCATCGCGATGGTGTCCATCTGGGGCATCATCGGCTTCAACATGGTGCTGTTTCTCGCCGGCCTGACGGCCATTCCGCAGAACCTCTACGAGGCGGCGAGCATCGACGGCGCGGACCATCCGCTGGACCGCTTCTTCCAGGTGACCTGGCCGCTTCTGGCGCCAACCTCGCTGTTCGTCTCGGTGAACACGCTGGTCACGGCCTTCAAGCTGTTCGACACGGTTGCCGTGCTCACCCACGGCGGGCCGGACCGGGCCAGCGAGGTCTATCTCTATCTCGCCTATCTGGAAGGCTTCGAGAATTTCAACATGGCCTATGCCTGCGCCCTGTCTCTCGTCTTCCTGGCCGTCCTGTTCCTTGTCGCCTGGCTGCAGACGCGGATGGCCGACCGCCGGAGAACCCACGCATGAGTGTCACCGCCATCGAACGGCCGCAGGCGCCGTGGCTGCGCTACCTCGCCTCGTTCAAACCTAAGTCGCTCGCCGATGCCGTGGGAACGTGTCTTTTGTTCCTCGGTGCCTGGCTCGTCATCTTCCCGTTCGTCTGGATGCTGTCGGCCAGTCTCAAGCCGGCGGACGAGGTCTACGATTCAAACTTCCGGTTCTGGCCGGAAACGTTCGTCGGCGGCGTCAACTACTACGGGGTTCTGTTCGAGCAGCCCTACCTGACCTTCCTCGCCAACAGCTTCATCGTCTGCATCGGCATCCTGGTGGTCCAGCTCGTCACCGCGGTCCCGGCGGCCTATGCGCTGGCAAAGCTGAAGTTCCGGGGCTCGACCATCCTGTTCGGCTTCGTCGTCGCCTCGCTGACCATTCCGATCAACGTGACCTCGATCCCGATCTATCTCGGTCTCGTCAAGGTCGGCCTGCTGGACACCTATTTTTCGCTGATGTTCCCGTTCTTCGTATCGGTCTTCGCGATCTTCCTGTTCCGGCAGTTCTTCAAGGACTATCCGGACAGCATCATCGACGCGGCTCGGGTGGATGGGTTCAGCGAGATCGAGATCATCCTGCGCCTGATCCTGCCGGCGGCCGTTCCCGCCGTTGCGGCCTTCTCGGTGTTTTCGGTCGTGGCCCACTGGAACGACCTCTACTGGCCGCTGATCGTCGTGCAGAGCCAGGACAAGATGACCGCGGCCCTGTCGATGCTGCAGTACCAGTCGGAGTTCGACAACGATTACGGCCGGACCTTCGCCTCCGCAACGGTGGTGACCCTGCCCATGGTGGTCATCTTCCTGTTCGCGCGCCGCCTCTTCATCCGAAGCATCACCATGAGCGGGATCAAGGGCGAATCCCATACCCGTACCGCTCGTTCCCCAGAAAGAAACAAGACCAGAATGCTCAAGCTTATCGTGCTTTCCGACCTTCACATCGTGCCCGAGGGAGACCTGTCGCACGGTCTCGATACGACCGAACGGCTGGAGGCCGGCATCGACTTCGTGAACGGACGTCACGCCGATGCGGACCTGATCGTCATCGCCGGCGACCTCGCCGACCGGGGAGAAAAGGCGGCCTATGAGCGGCTGCAGACGTCGCTGGAAAAGTTCGCGCTCGCTCCCGTCCTGACCCTTGGAAACCACGACGATATCGCGGTTTTCGTCGAGCAGTTCGGCGCGGATCATGTGAATACGCAGACCGGAAAGATAGATCATGCCGTCGACAGCAACGGCCACCGGGTCATCGTGCTGGACACATCCGTTCCCGGTCGTGCGGGCGGGCGCCTGGACGAGGCGCAGCTCGCATGGTTGAAGCAGCAGCTGGATGACGCCGCCGACAGGCCGGTGATCATCGTGACCCACCACAATATCACGCTGTTCGGCGTTCCGACCGACGGCATCATTCTGGATAACGGCGTGGCCTTCGCCGAGCTGCTGAGCGGCTACCGCAATATCCGGTACGTCCTCTCAGGCCATGTGCACATGAGCGTGTCGGGTAGCCTCAAGGGCGTTCCGTTCTGCACGATCGCTGGCGGCCACTACAGTATCGAGCCGACTTTGGGCGCGCCGACGCAGGAACGCTCGGCAGGATATGTTCCGCGCCGGGAAGGCCCCGGCCAGCTTGCCGTCGTCCTGAGCGATGACACGGCAACAGTCGTTCATATGGAAAACTACATCGACCGCCACCTGGTGCTGTCCCCGAAGCTTTTCTGAGGCGGGAGCCGCACAGCGGGGCAATCGGCGCAGACGGCCGCCTTCAGGGAGGCCGTCCGGTACTGTCGTTGGCTCCGGGTTTCCGGGAGGCAGACACGGATGCCGCCATGATAGACACTGGTCCCGGATCCGCGTGACCCGTTCAGGCAATCCGCGGCTGTGCGCGCTATCCACCCGGCAGAAGGCAAAAAGGGAAGCTCGCCGTCAGAGGCTTGAGCCTTCAACGATGGGAATTCTGAGATTTTAAGGAAGGGCGGGTGGCTCCCCAGGCCGGACTCGAACCAGCGACCCAGCGATTAACAGTCGCTTGCTCTACCAACTGAGCTACTGGGGATCACCACCGGGCGGCGAACTTGCGTCCGCCGCGTCAGTGGGGATGCGTATATCAAAGCCTTTGGGCGTTTGCCAAGCCCTCTTGGAAGATATTTTTGCCGAAATCCTGAACCAATCCAGCCCGGTGTGGAAAACTATCGTCATAACAAGGGCCTAACCGTTCAGCCGGCAGGTCGCAGGACGTCCGGAAGCGACACTTTCTTAGGGCCGCCGCCCGGACTCTTTCCGGAGCGAACCCGGGAGGTTTCCGTTCCGGAAGAGGGGCGCGTCTGCTTCTTGTTTGCCGGAGAACAAACGGCTACAGTCCGGGCGTCACGGTTCCCCGTATCGGGCACAGCCCATGGGGATCAAACGGGAATAGGGTGCGGGACGACTCAAGCAGAGGTCCTTACGCCCTAGCTGCCCCCGCAACTGTAAGCGGTGAGTTCCGCCGCCATGAAGCCACTGGACGGACTTCGGTTCTCCGGGAAGGCGCGGCGAGAACAAGGACCCGCAAGCCAGGAAACCGGCCGGACACGGACTGATGATACTCGAACAGCCGTCGGGTGGACGGCAGGGAGAACGACCATGACGCATTGCCCAGGCCCGGCCGTGGCCGCCACTCGCCCATCCGGCGCCGCAGGCTCCGCCTGCCTCTGAGCGGGCGGATGTTTCCGACCATCGTGATGTTCGGCCGGATCAAGGAGCCGGTTCCAGGCGCGGGACGCGCCGCGGGACCGATGCGCACCTCCTCGGACGCTGTTCCTTTGCCTTTCCAGCGGATAACGACAAGGCATGTTCCGCGCGGTGAGCCCGGTCCGGCGGGCTGCGTCAAGGACGTATCGGCAGGTGAGGAACCCCATGTCTGAGACACGCACCAACGGCACGCTCGTTGTCGGCGGCGCCCGGTCGGGCAAGAGCCGGTTCGCGGAGGACCTGGCGCTCCGCTCCGGTCTGGCCAAAGTCTATGTGGCGACCGGCACCGCCTTCGACGGTGAAATGGAACGGCGCATCGCCGCGCACAGGGACCGGCGCGGCATGGGCTGGCGCACGGTGGAGGAACAGACGGATCTCGTAAGCGTCCTTGCGCGCGAAGCCGGACCCGGCGCGGTGCTCCTCGTTGACTGCCTGACGCTGTGGCTGAACAATCTGATGATGGCGGAGAGGGATCTTGCGGCAGAAAGCGCGCGGCTGTGCGACGCGGTCACCGCTCTTGCCGGGCCCTGTGTGTTCGTCTCCAACGAGGTCGGCATGGGCATTGTCCCCGACAACCGGCTGTCGCGGGAGTTCCGCGATGCCCAGGGGCGTCTCAATCAGGATATGGCGGCGGTCTGCGGCAAGGTGGTTTTCGTTGCCGCCGGCCAGCCGCTTCTTCTCAAACCGAATCAACAACCGGATATAAGCTTATGAAACCCGGACAGAAAATTCCCGCGACCATCGTGACCGGCTTTCTCGGCGCCGGCAAGACGACCCTGATCCGCAACCTTTTACAGAACGCCGCGGGCAAAAAGATCGCCCTGATCGTCAACGAGTTCGGCGACATGGGCTTCGACGGTTCCCTGGTCAACGGCTGCGCCGACCCGGACTGCGCGGCCGAGGAAGTGGTCGAACTGACCAACGGCTGCATCTGCTGCACGGTGGCCGACGACTTCCTGCCGACCATGGAAATGCTTCTCTCCCGGGCCGAGCCGCCGGAGCATATCGTCATCGAGACGTCGGGACTGGCGCTGCCGCAGCCGCTGGTCAGGGCCTTTTCCTGGCCGAGCGTCAAGCCGAAGGTGACGGTCGACGGCGTGGTGACCGTACTCGATGCCGCCGCCCTTGCCGAAGGCCGGATCGCGCTCGACGAAGACGCACTTGCAGCCCAGCGGGCCGCCGACGAGGCGCTCGATCACGACAGCCCGGTGGAGGAACTGTTCCACGATCAGCTCGCCTGTGCCGACCTGGTGGTACTCAACAAGGCGGATCTGGTCTCCGAACAGGCGCTCGCGGGCATTCAGGAAAAGATCGGCGCAGACGTGCGCGCGAACGTGCATATCGTGGCTTCGGAAAAGGGCACGCTGCCGATCGAGGTGCTTCTGGGCCGGGGGGCGGCGGCCGAGGACGATATCCATAACCGGCACGAGCACCACCATCATCACCACGACCATGATGATGACCACGGTCATGACGACCACGACGATCACGACGATCATGATCACCACCATGACCATCATCATCACGACGATTTCGAAAGCCATGTGCTGCCGGTTGCCGGTTTTGCCAGCCTGAAGGATGTGGAGGCGAAGGTGCTGGAGGCGATGGCGCTGAAAGGCGTGCTGCGCATCAAGGGCGCGGTCGCCATCGACGGCAAGGCCGCGCCCGCCATGGTGCAGGCCGTGGGCCCCCGGGTGGAAACCTGGTTTGCGGCCGGCGCCGAAAGCGCCGGCAAGCTGGTGGTGATCGGGCTGAAGGGGCTGGATCTGGAAGCGGTCCGTGGTCTGCTCGGAGGCATCGCGGAAGCCGCATGAGGCAGGTTCCCAATCCCTCTCCACTGTCATCCCGGCCAAGCGGAGCGCGAGCCGGGACCGGAGAGCCGTATCGCTATCGATGGTTCATGGGCTCGCCGGTCCCGGATCTCCGTTTGCGCTTCGTCCGGGATGACGACGGTAGAGTTGGCGGCGCTGCGTGCAGGCCCCGGATCTCCGCTTGCGCTCCGTCCGGGGTGACGATCGAGCCGGGAGTTGTCGGTGTCGTCGGCAAGGCGACTGCCGGTCTCTTCTGGCAGGGGCGCTGAATGCATATCCTCGCCAGCCAGACCCGCCGGATCGATGACGGGGGCGATGCGGTCGATCTCGGCCAGTCGCCCGCCGATGTCCTGTTCCTGTCGGCGGCCGATACCGAACTCGGGTCGTTTGCCGCCGCCCATCACGGGCTGGGAGACGACCGCGCGAGCCTGAGGCTGGCGAACATCATGGCGCTCGGCCATCCCTATTCGGTCGACCTTTACGCGGAACAGACCGTCGCCGGTTCGAAGCTGGTGGCGGTGCGCCTGCTCGGCGGTGTCGAATACTGGCGCTACGGGGTCGAGCGGCTGGAAGAGGAAGCGCGGGCTTCCGGCGTGAAGCTGATCCTGGTGCCCGGCGACGACAAGTGGGACGAGGCGCTGGCGTCGCGTTCGACCGTGCCGCTGGAGGACGCGCGCCGGTTCTGGCGCTATTGCGTCGAGGGCGGCAGCGGCAATTACGCGAACGCGCTCCAATTTCTCGGGTTTCTCGCCGGTAAGGGCGAAGACCCGCTGCCGCCGGTCCCCCTGCCGCGGGCGGGGATCTATCTGCCGGGCATGACCGCACCCGACATGGAAATGCTGAAAGGCACCTGGGCCGATCCGGCCCGGCCGGTCGCGGCGATCACCTTTTACCGGGCGCTGGTGCAGGGCGCGCAGACCGCGCCGGTCGATGCGCTGGTGGCGGCGCTCGACAGGGCCGGGGTCAACGCCCTGCCGGTGTTCGTCTCCAGCCTGAAGGAGGCGGAATCCGCCGCCGTGCTGGAAAGCCTGTTCGACGAGGCTAACCCGGATGTGGTGATCAACGCCACGGCCTTTGCGGTTTCCAAGGCAGGTGTGGCTCATGAGACCACACCGCTCGATGCGCCCGGCAAACCGGTGCTGCAGGTGGTGTTTTCCTCGTCCTCGAGAGAAGGCTGGGAGGACAGCGACCAGGGCCTGTCGATCCGCGATCTCGCCATGCATGTGGTCCTGCCGGAGGTGGATGGCCGTATTCTGAGCCGGGCCGTCTCCTTCAAGGAGGAAGGAACTTACGACGAGGCGACCCAGTCGACGCCGGTGCGGTTTACCCCCGTGCCCGACCGGATCGAGTTCGTCGCCGCGCTTGCCGCCAACTGGGCGAAGCTTTCGCATGTTCCGGCGGGGGAAAAGAAGACCGCGCTGATCCTCGCCAATTATCCGAACAGGGACGGGCGGCTTGCCAACGGGGTCGGTCTCGACACGCCGGCGTCCTGCGCGGGCCTGCTGCGGGCGATGGGGCAGGCGGGCTACGACATCGGTGAGGCCCCGGCGTCCTCGAAGGCGTTGATGGCGGTGCTGACCTCCGGGGTGACGAATGCCCTGGAGAACAGGGAAGGCCGAACCGCCTATCAGGCTTTGAGTCTGGCAGACTACGAGGCCGCCTTCGCGCATTTGCCCGAAAGCCTTCGCGAGCAGGTCAAGGAGCGCTGGGGGGCTCCGGCGGACGATCCGCATGTGGTCGATGGCACCTTCCGCCTGGCGCTGCACCGGTTCGGCAATCAGGTGGTCGGGATCCAGCCGGCGCGCGGCTACAACATCGATCCCAAGGACACCTACCACGACCCGGACCTGGTGCCGCCGCATCACTATTTCGCCTTCTACATCTGGCTGCGGCAGGTGTTCGGCGCCCATGCGGTGGTTCATCTCGGCAAGCACGGCAATCTGGAATGGCTGCCGGGCAAGGCGCTGGCGCTCTCTGAAGGCTGTTACCCGGAAGCCGTGCTCGGGCCGGTGCCGAACATCTATCCCTTCATCGTCAACGATCCGGGCGAGGGGGCGCAGGCCAAGCGCCGGACCTCGGCGGTCATCGTCGATCACCTGACGCCGCCGCTGACCCGTGCCGAAAGCCACGGCGTCTCCGGCGAGCTGGAAACCCTGCTCGACGAATATTACCTCGCCGCCGGCGTCGATCCGCGCCGGCTGAAGGCACTCACCCGCGATATCCTCGATACCGCCGCCCGTCACGGCCTCGACAAGGACATCGGCCTGAGTGCCGACATGGACGAGGCAACGCGGCTTGCCCGGCTCGATGCCCACCTGTGCGATCTGAAGGAACTGCAGATCCGCGACGGGCTGCATATCCTTGGCGAAAGCCCGGAGGGTGGACTGCTCACCGACCTGCTGGTCGCGCTCGCCCGTGTCCCCCGCGGAAACGATCTGCCTCAGGACAGCCTGCAGCGGGCGCTCGCGAAGGATCTGGGCCTTGACGGTTTCGATCCGCTCGACTGCGATTTTTCTTCCGGGTGGATGGGGGAAAGGCCGGCGGCTCTTGAAGAGCTTTCCGCCGATCCGTGGCGGTCCAATGGCGACACGGTGGAGCGGATCGAGCTTCTGGCGCAAAGGCTGGTGGGCGGGAAACGGGCGCCTGAAGAGGATTGGGCCGCGACAAAAGCCGTTCTGGAAGAGATCGAGTCGCGCCTGAGACCGGCCGTTGCCGGATCCGGCGAAGCCGAGACGCAGGCGGTGCTGACGGCGCTTTCCGGAGGTTTCGTCGCTCCCGGGCCATCCGGTGCGCCGACCAGAGGCCGGCCGGATGTGCTGCCGACGGGAAGGAACTTCTATTCGGTCGATGTGCGCGCGGTGCCGACGGAGACCGCCTGGCGGCTCGGGCAGCAGTCCGCGGCGCTCGTTGCGGAACGCTATTTCCAGGAGGAGGGCGAGTGGCCGACGGCGCTGGTACTGACCTGCTGGGGCACGGCCAACATGCGCACCGGCGGCGACGATATCGCCCAGGCGCTGGCGCTGATAGGCGCCCGGCCGGTCTGGGAGGCCGGGTCCGGCCGGGTCACCGGTTTCGAGATCCTGCCGCTTGCCGACCTCGGGCGGCCGCGGATCGACGTGACGCTGCGGGTCTCCGGCTTCTTCCGGGACGCCTTCCCGCATCAGATCGACCTGTTCGATAGCGCGGTGCGCGCGGTCGCGGCCCTGGACGAGCCGGAAGAAGCCAATCCGCTTGCCGCGCGGGTGTTGAGAGATCGAATCAAATACGAAGGCCAAGGCCTTGATGCCGAAGAGTCACATCGCCGGGCAGGGTTCCGGGTGTTCGGCTCGAAGCCGGGCGCCTACGGCGCCGGCCTGCAGGCGCTGATCGACGAGGGCATCTGGGACGAGCGCGGCGATTTCGCCGATGCCTTCCTCGACTGGGGCGGTTATGCCTATGGCGGCGGCGCGGCCGGGACGGCGGCGCGCGGCGAGCTGGAGACGCGGCTCGGCTCGGTCGATGCGGTGCTGCACAACCAGGACAACCGGGAGCATGACCTGCTCGACAGCGACGACTATTACCAGTTCGAGGGCGGGCTGGCGGCGACGGTCGAGACGCTGAAGGGCGCGGCGCCGAAGGTCTATCACAACGACCATTCCCGCCCCGAGCGGCCGGTGGTGCGCAGCCTGTCGGAAGAGATCGGCCGGGTGGTGCGCGGCCGGGCGGCCAATCCGAAATGGATCGCGGGCGTCATGCGCCACGGCTACAAGGGCGCCTTCGAGATGGTGGCGACGCTCGACTATCTGTTCGCCTTCGCAGCGACCACCCATGCGGTCGGCGATCATCATTTCGACCAGCTGTTTCAAGCCTATCTGGAAGACGAGAAGGTGCGGGCGTTTCTTCAGGACGCCAATCCCGCGGGCCTGAGCGAGATGATCGCCCGGTTCCAGGAAGCGATCGACCGGGGTCTGTGGACGCCACGGCGCAACAGCACCCATGCTAGACTTTCCGACATTCAGTCAAGAACCGGTAACCCGGGAAGGGGGACATAATCGTGAGCGACAAGCATCAGGACCTGAGCGAGGAAGAACTGAACGCCCGCCATGCGGAGAAGATGCGCAAGAAGAAGGCCGCGCGCGACAAGATCATGGCCACCAAGACCATCGAGAAGGGTCTCACCATCGTCCACACCGGCAAGGGCAAGGGCAAGTCGACCGCCGGTTTCGGCATGGTGTTCCGGTCTCTGGGCCACGGTCACAAGGTCGGCGTCGTCCAGTTCGTCAAGGGACGGATCGAGACCGGCGAGCGCATGGCTCTCGACCGGTTTTCCGACCTGGTGACCATCAAGCGCATGGGCGAGGGCTTCACCTGGGAAACCCAGGACCGGCAGCGGGACATCGATGCGGCCCGCCAGGCCTGGGAGGCGGCCAAGGCCATGATCACCTCCGGCGACTACCGGCTGGTGCTGTGCGACGAACTCAACATCGTCCTGCGCTACGACTACCTGCCGATCGGGGAAGTGGTCGATTTCCTGAAGAACGAAAAGCCGGGCGACGTTCACGTCGTCATCACCGGGCGCAATGCCAAGGACGAACTGATCGAGGTCGCCGACCTTGTCACGGACATGACCCAGATAAAGCACCCCTTCCGCTCCGGCGTGAAGCCCCAGGAAGGGATCGAGTTTTAACGGCCGGGACAACGGGACGGTTTCATGAAACTTTTCAGCCAGGATGTTCGGGGAGCCTCCCGATCGCACGCGGACATTGTCCGACGCTATGAAATCGCCCGGACACTGGTCGAGTTCCTGGCCGCCGCGACCTTCATCGTCGGCAGCATCTTCTTTTTCTACGAAAGCCTGCTTTACGCGGGAACCTGGCTGTTCCTCATCGGCTCCATCCTGTTTGCCGTCCGGCCCACCATCCGGCTGCTGCTCGAACTGCATCTGGCGCGCCTGCCGGTGCCGGAGGAATTCCGCCCCTATGGCGCGGAAGCCGATGACGGAGAGGCCAGGTGAGCAGTCGGTCCGATCGAACCCCTGCGCTGATGATCCAGGGCACCGGCTCCAATGTGGGCAAGAGCCTGATCGTGGCCGGCCTGTGCCGGCTGTTCGCCAACCGGGGTCTGAAGGTCAGGCCGTTCAAGCCGCAGAACATGTCGAACAACGCCGCGGTCACCGCCGACGGCGGCGAGATCGGACGCGCCCAGGCGCTGCAGGCGCAGGCCGCGCGCGTGCCCCTGTCGGTGCACATGAACCCGATCCTTTTGAAACCGGAGACAGATACCGGCGCTCAGGTGATCGTCCAGGGCAAGCGCTTCGGCACCCTGAGAGCACGTGAATACGGACAACAAAAAGCGCAACTGCTCCCGAAGGTTCTGGAAAGTTTCTCGGAAATTGAGTCCGGCGCGGATCTGGTGCTGGTCGAGGGCGCCGGAAGCCCGGCGGAGATCAATCTTCGGGCCGGCGACATCGCCAACATGGGCTTTGCGGAAGCCGCCGACCTGCCGGTGGTGCTGTGCGGCGATATCGACCGGGGCGGGGTGATCGCCTCGCTGGTCGGCACCCACGCGGTGCTGGAGGACGCGGAACGGGCGCGGATCAGGGGCTTCTTCATCAACCGCTTCCGCGGCGATCCGAGCCTGTTCGATGACGGCATGGGCGAGATCGCCCGGCGAACCGGCTGGGCGCCGCTCGGGGTGGTGCCGTGGTTCTCGCAAGCCTCGAAACTGCCGGCGGAAGACGCGCTCGGATTGAGCGACGGGGCGGGGCGCGGCCCGGTCAGGATCGCGGTACCGGTCATCTCCCGGATCGCCAATTTCGACGATCTCGATCCGCTGCGCATGGAGGAAGGCGTCACCCTGACACTCGTCCAGCCGGGCGAGCCGCTGCCGGGCGATGCGGATCTCGTCCTGCTGCCCGGGTCGAAATCGACCGTCGGCGATCTGGAGTTTTTTCGCAGGCAGGGCTGGGACGTGGATCTTACCGCCCACCACCGCCGGGGCGGCCATATCCTCGGGATCTGCGGCGGCTACCAGATGCTGGGCCGGACCATTTCCGATCCGCAAGGCATAGAAGGCCGGCCCGGCACGGTCGAGGGGCTGGGGTTTCTGAATGTCGAAACAGAGCTGACGGCGGAGAAGTCCCTGATAGAGGCAAGGGGCAAGCACCTTGCCACCGGCGCGGAGGTCTCCGGCTACGAGATCCATATCGGCCGCACGGCAGGCCCTGACTGTGCCCGGCCGCTGCTTCATGTCCGCGAAGCGGACGGCACGCCGAAACTGGACGGCGCGCAATCGACGGACGGCCTTGTCGCCGGCACCTATCTCCACGGCCTGTTCACCTCCGATGCCTTCCGAAAGGCCTATCTGACAGGCTTCGGCGTGGCTTCCGCGCTTTCCTACGAGCAGAGCATCGATGCGGTTCTGGACGACCTTGCCGCGCATCTGGAAGCGTCGATGGACGTGGAGCGGCTGCTGGAGCTCGCGCGGAAGCGCTGATCGACGAGACGAGGACTTCCGTCAGTCCCGTTTCCACACCAGAAGCTGGTTGTTCGCCGGCATGGCGTGGTCGTCGACCAGGGCCAGGCCGAACTTTTTCGCCAGATCGTTGACCGTCTCGAAATCGCGGATGCCGCTTTCCGGGTCGCGTGCTTTCAGGGTCTTGTCGAAGGCCTCGTTGCTCGGCGTGGTGAACTTGCCGCCGTATTTGAACGGGCCGTAGATGCACAGCACGCCGCCCCTGGCCAGGGTTTCGCCGACGCCTTCGAAGAAGTTTTCCACCAGCGGCCAGGCGACGATGTGCAGCGAGTTGGCGGTGAAGATGCCGTCGTAGGCATCCTCGTAGTCGAAGGCGGAGACCGGCCAGGGCAGGTCGGAGATATCCAGTTCGATCGGCGACAGCAGGTTGTCGAGGGCGGCATCGGCCTGCACGATCCGCTGATCGATGGCGGGAAGCTGCTCGGCAACGTCGCTCGGCCGCCAGTCCAGATGGGACAGGTGTTCGGCGAAAAAGACGGCGTGCTGGCCGGTGCCGCTGGCGATTTCCAGGACGCGGGTTGCATCCTTGAAGGCGTTGCGGAGTTTTTCGAGGATCGGGCGTTTGTTGTTTTCTGCGGCTGCGGAGAAGGGAAGCATCGGTTTTCTCAGGTCAAATCACGGCCGTACCATTCAGCGCTGTGATGGCGGCTGCCAATAGCAGAACAAATATTGCAAGCAATAAGCAAGACCCTTTCAGCAAGTTTAGTGCATGGGAAATATCCCGGGCATCGGCGGACTTGCGTCCGTTCGCGTTCAAGAACGGGTCGTCGACCGTGTAACCGGGGTAGGCGCGGGGCCCTGCCAGCGCAATGTTCAGGGCGCCTGCCATGGCCGCTTCCGGCCAGCCGGCATTGGGCGAGCGGTGCTTGCCGGCGTCCGCGCGGATCGTTCGAAAAGCTTTTCCAGGCGATCCGCCGGCGAGAGGGGCTGCGAGCGCGATCAGCAGGCCGGAGAGGCGGGAGGCGGGCAGATTGATCAGATCGTCGAAACGCGCGGCCGCCCAGCCGAAGGCCCGGTGCCGGTCCGTCTTGTGGCCGATCATGCTGTCGGCGGTGTTGACCGCCTTGTAGGCGATCAGGCCCGGCAGGCCCAGGACGGCAAACCAGAAGGCCGGGGCGACGATACCGTCGGAGAAGTTTTCCGCGCAGGATTCGATGGCCGCCCTGGACACACCTGCCTCGTCGAGCGCCTGCGGGTCGCGGCCGACGATCATGGCGACGGCCCTGCGGCCACCGGCAAGGCCGTCGTTCTGCAGGCCGTCGCGGACGGCGGCGATATGCTGGTAGAGGCTTTTCTGGGCGAGGAGCACGGCGGCGACCGCAACGGTGAGAACCTGGCCGTAGGGCAGAAGCCGGGCGCCGTGCTCGATTGCATAGCCTGCGCCGAACCCCGCCGCGACCAGAAGGACAAGGGCACCGGCTCCGGAGATTTTCCGCCGTCCCTGGGAGAAAACGTCCTTGTTCAGCGCCTTGTCCAGGAATCCGATCAGCCTTCCGATCAGGACCACCGGATGGGGCCAGCGGCGCCAGAGAACGTCCGGGTCGCCGATCAGCGCGTCGGCAACGAGTGCGGCGAACAGGAGCAGGAGCGCGTCGGGAAAAAGCAGCATTTTCCCGATCAGTGCTCTTTCAGCGCTTCGGCAAGCGCCTGGCGCAGACGCTCACGGTTCTCCGCCGATCCGGGCAGGCCGATCCGCATCCAGGTCGGCGCATAGTCGAAGACCCGTGTCCAGATCCGGCGGCGGGCGAGCGCATCGTGCAGTCCGGCGGCGTTTCGCGTGGCGGCCAGTGCGAACAGGGGCGTGCCGCCGAAGACGGTCAGGCCCTCTTCGGACAGCATCAGCGTCAGGTCGGCCATTTCGTCGGCGAGCCGGAGCCGCATGGCTTCCTGCCAGGCGGTGTCGGCGAGGGCCGTGCGGCCGATGTCCAGGGCCGGGCCGCTGACCGCCCAGCTGTCGAGCCGTTCCATGATCACCCGGGTCATCCGCCGCGGGCCCGCCAGGAAACCGAGGCGCAGGCCGGCCAGGCCGAAGAACTTGCCGAAGGAGCGCAGCACCAGGATGTTTTCATCGCCGATCGCAGGCAGAAGGCTCGCGCCCGGGACGACATCGGCAAAGGCCTCGTCGACAATGAGATAGCCGCCGCGTTCCGAAAGCGTACGGGCGGCCGTGAGCTGGCTCTGTCTCGACGTCAGCCGGCCATCCGGATTGTTCGGATTGACGACGACCGCAAAGCGGGCGGTGTCCGGGATCGCCTCAAGATATCCGACATCGAGCGGCTTGCGCCCCGCGCGGGCCCAGGCCGCCCCGTGACTGGAATAGGTCGGGGCGACGATGGCGGCATCGCCTTCACCAAGCAGTTCGGGCAGGTGGGCGATCAGGGCCTGCGTGCCGGGGGCCGCGACCAGTCCGAGATGCTCCGGGCAGCCATAGGCCCTGCGGGCGGCGCCGAGCAGCCGGTCGAGCTGGTTCTGACCCGGAAGGTGCCGCCAGGCGCCGGCGGCAAGCGGTTCCGGGACCGGCCAGGCATGGGGATTGATACCGGTCGAAAGATCGAGCCAGTCGGCTTCCGTTCCGCCGTAGCGGTCGATTGCAAGCGCCAGATCGCCGCCGTGCTGCATCTGTCCGTCTCTTGGTTCCGTATCAAGGCGTTGCGCTATCTAGACGATTCAAGGGCCCCAAGTACAGACGCGCCAGCGGCATGGAATTGCACGCAAGCGGATGGAACGGTTTGATCAGACGGAAACCGGCGTCCTCGGCACGCATGGGACCGCGCAAGGGGGAACGAACCGCGGCAACAGGCCACAAGCCCGGTTGACCGGTGATTCAGACGTCGAAATTATCAGGGGAGGGATTTGGAGGCCTCTGCCGGAATCGAACCGGCGTACACGGATTTGCAATCCGCTGCGTCACCACTCCGCCAAGAGGCCGTGAGACGCGCTGTATCAATCACTTGGGGCCCCGTGTCAAGCAGGCGTTCGGCGTTTATCAAATAAGCGGCGGGATTCCTTCCGCAATCGACCGGTCGTCGGAAGCCGGCAGGCGGTGGTCCAGGGCGCCGCCCGATCCGGACAGCGCCCGGGCACATCACCGGATGGTGCAGTTCAACTGGTTGGGCATGGCTTTGGAGAGGGCAAGGCCGGCCCCGGTGGTCTTGGCATTGAAGAAATTCCATTGGTTGTCGAGAGAAAACCGGCACCAGCAGGTCCCCGTCGTGCCCGACACAACGGATATGAACTCGTTGGCCACATTCGCACTCTGGTAGACCTGAACGATGCCCCCGGCCGGCGGCCTTGGCATAACGATCCCCGAACGCGGCCGGTCGAACCAGGTAATCTTCTTGTTGCCGTGATAGCGCTTGGTTTCGGACGGGGCGGCATAATCGTCCCGGCCGAAAGTCCGCGCGCCGTTGGCCGGAACGACCTGGCCTGCCGGGATGACGGAAAGCACGAAGTTTCCGCCGCCTTTGACCGGAAGGGTGACCTTTCCCGCCGTATCGATGTTCGGAGCGTTCTGAGAGTTTCCGTTTCGGGCCGGCCGGCCGCCGAGAAGGATCGTGCTTTGAACGAACTGGCCTTCCCTGCAGAGCTTTGCATTGCTTTTGGGTTGCAGGACCGCTTCGACCTCAAACCCGAAGCTCAGTCGCGCCTTGTGGAGATTGGCCATGTTGAAACCGCCGCCCGGTTTCATAGGCGGAAGAAATTCCGGCGCGAGGCGGCCGAGCGGGCATTCGTAAGGGGTTTCTCCCGCCGCGCACGGGTTCGGCTTGGGGGCGGCGACCTTCCGGCACAGGATCTGGTCTTCCCAGGGGATTTGCCCGGCGGCGGGTGGCTTGGCGCAGTAAATCCCGGATTTGGCCTTGGTCTTGATCACCATGCTTTTGCAGCCGCATGTCCGGGCGGCTTCCGGTGCCGGTTTCTTGAGCACAGGCTTGTCGCCGTCACCGTTGCCATCTTGCTGCTGGAAAAAGGCAATGTCGCGCTCGGTCAGATCGAAATTGAAGGTTTCAGTCGTTTCCAGGCCCGAACGATCGAATATCCCAACGCTCAGATCATAGGGCAGAGGCGTTTTCGGGAACCGGTATTTCAGGACCGGTTCTTCGGTTATCACCGTCGGGCCACCCTGTCCGATGGTCCAGGCGACGCGGCGGATCCCGGTGTCATCCGCACCCGTGATGCTGGCGGCGAAGGTCGCATCCAGTCCGTCGTCGGCAGCCTGCAGCAGGACCGGCTCCAGGCTGATGACCGGCGGTTCCCGCAGGACAATTGACGCGGTATCCTGGAAATTTCCATCCTCCATCGAGGCGAATACGGTAACGACGTATTTGCCGGGTGTGAGGCCTGCCAGCGGCAATGCCAGGTTCGGGTGGACGGTCGCTTCCCAGGCGGTCAGGGTTTCCGAACTCAGGTAGCGGGTTTCGTGGCCATCGCCGATCGTGACGGTGATCTCGGTCTTGTGATGGTTCATTTCGGGGGGAACCCGCAGGGAGAAAGCCAGGTTCGCCGTCTGGTCCGGCGCGTAGACGGCACCGTCCGGCGGGTAGGTAATCAGGATTTCCGGTTCGATCCTGTCGGCCGGATCCGGCTCCAGGACTTCGGGGAGAACGGGCCGCACGAGGGCTCTGGCAGCTTCGATCCGTTCCAGCCGTTCCAGTCTCTTGAGTAGATCCCCTTCGTCCTGTGCAAGGGCGGGCAAGGTCAGTGCGAACGCAGCCGCCACGGCAAACATGTAGCGTATCATGATATTCCTCCCCGAATTTCGACCCCGCAGGCAACGGTTGAGATTTGTCTTCAGCGCAACCTTATTGTGCCTGAAAATGGCTTGCTCCGTAAGGGAATGCTCGGAAAAAGGATGATCCGGTCCCGAGGGCATGCCGTCAGATGCCTTGCGTTGGTGTCCCGGTTACCTGCGTGTCGGGCAGGGGCGGGGGCCCGCCCAACTCCGGGCGAAACGGTGTTCGGACAAGCATTCCGGTACATTGATGCCTTCTGACGCTTGTCAGTCCGGTTCCGGATCGCTAATGAACCATTGGAGAGAGGCCGGCAATCAGGATGAGGGTCGATATGGCTGACTTTGAACAGTCCCGCAGGCGCATGGTCGACAACCAGCTGCGTACCAACGATGTCACGGATCATCGCATCCTGGATGCGATGGAGGACGTGCCGAGGGAACGCTTTCTGCCGGCTTCGAAACGCGCGATTGCCTATATCGACGAAGATCTGCCGATGGGATCCGAAGGCTCCGGCCGCTATCTGATGAAGCCGCATGTGTTCGGCAAGCTGGTCCAGCTTGCGGAAGTCAGGCCCGATGACGTGGTTCTGGTGATCGGAACGGGTTCCGGCTACAGTGCGGCGGTCCTGTCCAAGCTGGCGGCTTCCGTCGTCGCGGTCGAGGAAGACGGCGACCTGGCGGCCGCTGCCGGCGAAACCCTGGTGGACCTGGGTATCGAAAACGCCGCGGTCGTGGAAGGCGTTCTGGCCGACGGCTATGCCTCCGAAGGGCCCTATGATGTCATCGTGGTCGACGGCGCCGTCGATCAGCTTCCCGAAGTCCTGCTGAAACAGTTGAAGGCCGGGGGTCGTCTGGTGGTGATCGAAGGCCGGGGCGGCTCCGCCGCCGCAAGGCTCTACCGGTCTTCCGGCGAAGCCGTCAGCAGCCGCTTCGCCTTCAATGCGTCGGCCGCCGTTCTGCCGGGCTTCGAAAAGGCTCCGGAATTCGTGTTCTAAGCCTGCGCAGGCGCTGTTTCCGGGCTCCGATCCCCGCGGCGGAGGCTCTCCTTAAGTCCTTGCGGGATGGCCTGAATAGCGTCCCGCATCTGTTGCTCATTGGCCTCAGTCGGGATTTTAATCGTCTCCCGGACGGTTTTGAAACGCTTTGGAAAGATCATGCGGTTGCGCACCTGCACCGGGCAGTTTACCAAAAGCATAGGCTGAGGACTCATATACTGAGGCCATCGGGTGCCGGGTGGTGAATCCGGACGCGTTTCGGGAGGGCAGAACGGACAGCCGGTCTTCCGGATCCGGAAGCCGTCCTTGATCTGTGTGCCCGGAATGCGGCAGTGCGGAGATATCTGATCGGTGGTAAAGTCTGAGGTGCCGGAAAGCCGTCTTCGGTTTCTGAGCTGCCAGGTTTTGCGGAGCATCGGATCATCACTCTTCGGCTATGCCTCCGAATATGAGTCCTCAGCCTGATACAGGGTGTCGTATCCGCGCAGGGAGCAGCAGGTGGTATTGCGTTCAATCAGGAGATCCGCGGCTTTCGGTCTCGCAGTGACTTTGGTTTCCGGGACACTGCTTTCGGGAGCCGGCGCCGAAACGATCGAAGAATCTCTGGCGTTGGCCTATGCCAACAACCCGACCCTGAATGCGGCGCGCGCCCAGCTGCGCGGCGTCGACGAAAACGTGCCCCAGGCGCTTTCGGGGTGGCGGCCGACGGCCTCCCTGGATGGAACGGCCGGATGGGCCCGAAACAGCGCGGCCGGCGTTGAAACCTATCGCAACAATGCCAGTATTTCCCTGTCTGTCAGCCAGGCGCTGTTCCGCGGTTTCCGGACCGTCAATTCGACCCGCCAGGCGGAATCGATCGTCAGGGCCCAGCGTGAAAACCTGAGTTCAACGGAACAGGATGTCCTGCTCGCCGCCGCACAGGCCTATGTGGACGTGATCCGCGACACGGCACTCGTTTCCCTGCAGCGCAGCGACCTGCAGTTCCTGACCGAACAGGTCCGGGCGGCCCGGGACCGGTTCGAGGTCGGCGAAGGCACCCGCACCGATGTCTCGCAGGCGGTTGCGCGCCAGTCCGAGGCCCAGGCCAACCTGAACACCGCACTGGCGAACCTGAACACCAGCAGGGCCATCTACCGGCAGGTCGTCGGCATGGAGGCCCGGAACCTTTCGGCCCAAACGACGATCAATGCCCTGGTTCCCGGTTCGGTCGAAGCCGCGCTGCAGATCAGCGAGACGTCTCAGCCGCTGATCCGCCAGTCTCAGCACCTGGTCGATGCCGCGATCTTCAATACCAAGACGATCGAAGGCGAGTTGCTTCCGACCGTCTCCCTGAACGGCAGTGTCGCGAGGAACTGGCGTCCGTCCGCTTCGGTGTCCCAGTCCAACTCCGCTGCCGTTTTCGGCTCCGTGAGCATTCCGCTCTATCAGGGCGGGTCCGTATCCTCGCGCGTCCGGCAGGCGAAGGAAGAACTGGGCCAGGCCCGTCTCCAGCTCGATGTCGTGCGGGATCAGGTCCGGGCCAATGTCATTTCCGCCTGGGGGAACTACCAGGCCGCAAGCGCGTCGATCGAAGCCGCCCGCGCCGCGGTCGAAGCCCAGCAACTTGCGCTGGAAGGCGTGATCGAGGAACAGCGCGTCGGCCAGCGGACCACCCTGGACGTTCTGGACGCCCAGCGCGAACTGGTGAACCAGCGCGTCAATCTGGTGACCGCGCAACGAAACCGGATCGTCGGCGGCTATCAGCTGGTGTCCGCCATCGGAAAACTCGATGCGGTAACCCTGGGATTGAATGTCGCCCATTACCGGCCTCAGGAACACTACAAGGCCGTTCGCGACAAATGGTTCGGCCTGCGGACCCCTGACGGCCGCTGAACCTGGGAAGGCCGTTCCCGGCACGATCGGGGCGGCCAACATGCTTGTGCTCCCTAAGTATTTCCTAACCAAGGTGGACGGAAAGGCTCCAACCGGAGCGGCTGCCGTGTCAGAATTGGACCAGGAATGAACCAAAAAAGGGGATAAGGCGGTCAGCTTACGGACTGTTGCTTTTCGCCCGGCCATTTAGCCTTCTATAATTTCGGTTAATGAATCGTTCAGGATTGTTCCGGGCGATTCGGATAGTTGCCGATCTGTATCTGGGGGAATTCATGGCGAAGGCGAGTCAGGCTGCAGAGCCGTCGATGGAGGAAATCCTCGCATCGATCCGCCGCATCATCTCGGATGAGGAAGAGCCGGGCAACGATTCCAATGACGAGCCGCAGGCATCGAACCTGGAAGACAACCCCGTAGAAATCGAGGCGGCAGACGATATGGGCGATGGGTCCGAAATGTCCCAGGACGACCTGGACAAGCTGTTCGACATGGACGATGGCGGGGACGAGACGACCGATATCATCGCCGAAGACGATGAAGACGACATGGCGGCGGCCATGGTGGCGGCCGAGTCCGAAGCCGACGCTGAAGCCGAGGAAGACGATGTTCTCGAACTGACCGAAGAACTGGCGGTCGACGAAAGCGAAACCGCCGTCATCGACGATATCGGCGACAGCCTTGTCGACAACGACATTGCCTTTGTCGAGCAACCCGAAGACGAAGCCCTGCCGGACCTGGAGGATATTGCCCCCGCGCCGCGGGCGCCGGAACCGGACCTGAGGGCGGCGCCGGTGCCGGATTTCGATCTGCCGGACGTGGAAAAAGACGGCCCGCTGACCTCCGACCAGACCGGCGAAGCGGTTCATGCCGCATTCGACAACCTGTCGCACATGTTCGTCGGCGGAAACGCACAGACCGTCGAGGAACTGGTGCGCGACATGCTGCGCCCGATGCTGAAGGCCTGGCTCGACCAGAACCTGCCCGGAATGGTGCAGGAAATGGTGCAGAAGGAAATCCAGCGGGTAACCAGGCGGCGGTGAACTTCCGCTGACAGCCAGTGCAAACGCCGCCTCTGCAGGCGGCGTTTTTCGTTGGCCCTGCGCTTCCGCCTGCAATTTGGCCGTTTGGCGGATTTGGCCTGTTGACTTGCCCCGCCGGTTCCGATTTACACGAGCAAACTAGGGTTTGTTGAGTATCAGGTTTGGAGCGTGGTAGGAGCTAAAATCACCCGGTTCAAGAAGCGAAGGCGCAGGAAGGACCAACCCCTTTCAAGACTTTGCGACGCCGAAATGGGTGATTTTAGCCCTATCCGTTCCGGACGCGGCGGATTTCGGCTCCGAAGACGTTGACACGTCCTTGTGGTGGCCACACCACTGCGGCCGCTTCGCCTTTTCGGAACCGAAATCAGCTGCGCGCCACGCCCGAAACCTGATGCTCAACAAACCCTAGATACACCCGAATGATCCATTGAGTACCCCATATGCTTGACAAGACCTATGACGCGGCAAGCGTTGAGCCGCGGATTTACGAAACCTGGGAAAAGGCCGGGGCCTTCAAGGCCGGCGCGGGCGCAAAGGACGGCGCACCGACCTACACGATCGTAATTCCGCCGCCCAATGTGACCGGTTCGCTGCATATGGGCCATGCGCTGAACAACACGCTCCAGGACATCCTGGTCCGGTTCGAGCGGATGCGCGGCAAGGACGTTCTCTGGCAGCCGGGCATGGACCATGCCGGCATCGCCACCCAGATGGTGGTCGAACGTCAGCTCATGGAACGCCAGGAGCCCGGACGCCGGGACATGGGCCGGGAGGCCTTCGTCGAGCGGGTCTGGTCCTGGAAGGAAGAATCCGGCGGCATGATCTTCAACCAGCTGAAGCGCCTGGGCGCGTCCTGCGACTGGAGCCGGGAACGGTTCACCATGGACGAGGGGCTGTCAGAGGCGGTTCTCAAGGTCTTTGTCACACTCTACCGGGAAGGCCTGATCTACCGGGGCAAGCGGCTGGTCAACTGGGATCCGAAATTCGAAACGGCGATTTCCGACCTTGAGGTGGAGAACAAGGAAGTCGACGGCCACATGTGGCACTTCAAGTACCCGCTGGCCGACGGCGAAACCTACGAATATGTCGAGAAGGACGAGGACGGAAACGTGACCCTGCGCGAAACGCGGGACTACATTTCCATTGCCACGACCCGGCCGGAAACCATGCTCGGCGACGGCGCCGTCGCGGTGCACCCGTCCGACGAGCGATACAGGCCGATCGTCGGCAAGCTGTGCGAAATCCCGGTCGGTCCGAAGGAGCACCGGCGCCGGATCCCGATCATCGTCGACGACTATCCGGACCCGGATTTCGGCTCCGGCGCGGTCAAGATCACCGGCGCCCACGACTTCAACGACTACCAGGTCGCGCGCCGCAACAATATTCCGCTCTACCGGCTGATGGACGGGACCGCCTCCATGCGCGACGACGGCCCGGCCTATGCCGACTGCGCGGACAAGGCCAGGGCGATCGTCGAGAGCGGTGAGTTGCCGGATGCGGCCGAAGTCGACGCCATCAACCTGGTGCCGGACGAATACCGCGGCCTCGACCGCTACGTGGCGCGCGAACGGATCGTTGCCGCGATCAACGCCGACGGCCTGGCGGTCACGGTGACCGACGAGGGCGGCACCGAGGTTCCGTTCGTCGAGAGCAAGAAGATCATGCAGCCTTTCGGCGACCGCAGCCACGTGGTCATCGAGCCGATGCTGACCGATCAGTGGTTCGCCGACGCCGAGACGCTGGCCAGACCGGCAATCGCCAGCGTGCGCGAGGACCGGACCCGGTTCGTGCCGAAGAACTGGGAAAAGACCTACTTCGACTGGATGGAGAACATCGAGCCCTGGTGCATTTCGCGCCAGCTCTGGTGGGGCCATCAGATCCCGGCGTGGTACGGGCCGGACGGGGAGGTCTTCGTCGCCCACGACGAGGCGGAGGCCGCTTCGCTGGCCGAGGCGCATTACGGAAAATCCGTAGAGCTGACCCGGGACGAGGACGTGCTCGACACCTGGTTCTCGTCCGCGCTGTGGCCGTTTTCCACCCTCGGCTGGCCGGACAAGACACCGGAACTGGAGAAATACTTCCCGACATCGGTGCTGATCACCGGCTTCGACATCATCTTCTTCTGGGTCGCCCGGATGATGATGTTCTCGCTGCATTTCATGAAGGAAGAGCCCTTCAAGGACGTCTACATCCATGCTCTCGTCCGGGACGAGAAAGGGCAGAAGATGTCGAAGTCCAAGGGCAACGTCATCGATCCGCTGGCGCTGATCGAGGAATTCGGCGCCGATGCGCTGCGCTTCACGCTGGCGGCGATGGCGGCCCAGGGGCGCGACATCAAGCTCGCGACCAGCCGGGTCGCCGGCTACCGGAATTTTGCCACCAAGCTCTGGAACGCCGCGCGTTTTGCCGAGATGAACGGCTGCGCCCGTGTCGAGGGCTTCGATCCGTCGTCGGCAGAACTCACGCTCAACCGCTGGATCGCGACCGAGGTCGGCCGCTGCCTGACGGAAGTGACCGATGCCCTGGTGGGCTATCGCTTCAACGAGGCCGCGGGTGCGGTCTACCGTTTCGTCTGGAACACCTATTGCGACTGGTTCCTGGAACTCGCCAAGCCGGTCTTCAACGGCGAGGACGAGGCCGCCAAGGCGGAAACGCGGGCGACCGCCGCCTGGGCCCTGGACGAGGTCCTGAAGGTGCTGCATCCGTTCATGCCGTTCCTGACCGAGGAGCTGTGGGAACGCCTCGGCGAGACGGGCGCGAAGGCCGATGGTCTGCTGATGCAGGCAAGCTGGCCGGCGGCGGCGATGGAAGACGAGGCGGCGGCCGGCGAGATCAACTGGCTGGTCGGCCTGATCTCCGAAATCCGGTCCGTCCGCGCGGAAATGAACGTTCCGGCCGGGACAAAGGTGCCGGTGGTGATCGTCGGCGCCGGCGATGACACGAAGGCACGGATCAAGGCTCATGAGGCCGCGATCCTGCGGCTGGCCCGGGCCGAAAGTATCGGGCTGGCCGATGCGGCTCCGGCGGGTGCCGCCCAGATCATCGTCGGCGAGGCGACCGTCTGCCTGCCGCTTGCCGGCATCATCGATCTTGATGCGGAGCGCGGCCGCCTCGGCAAGGAGGCGGACAAGCTCCGGGGCGAGATCTCCCGCATCGAAAAGAAACTCGCCAATCCGAAATTCGTCGAAAAGGCGCCGGAAGAGGTCGTCGAGGGCGAGCGGGAGAAAATGGCGGAATTCGCCGAGCGGCTGGACAAGGTTCAGGTTGCCCTGAAGCGCCTGGCCGAAATCGGCTGACGGAACCGCGGATTTGCAAGATTAGTTATGGAAGGCCCGGTAAGGACGCTTGTCTTTTCCGGGCCTTATTCCGATGGTAGTGGCAGGCGCGTTCGAACGAAATTGACGGGAACGGACGGCTGTAACCAGTGGCCGCTTGCACCCAGACGGCAATCAGGGACGATCATGAACAAGCTTTCCGGATATCTGGCTCTCGCGGGACTGTCGCTGGCCCTGGCCGCCGCGGGCGGGTCCGATGCCTATGCGGAAAAAATCGAAAACCCCGTTGCGGTCTTTTCCGGCCTGGACAAGATCACCGGCCGGATCATCACCTTCGATGTCTATATCGGTGAAACCGTGCAGTTCGGGGCGCTTCAGGTCACCCCGAGGGTCTGTCACACCCGGCCGGCAACCGAAAGCCCGCTGACGACGGCATTCGTCCAGGTCGACGAAATCACGCTGAACAATGAAGTTCGCCGGATCTTTTCCGGCTGGATGTATGCCGACAGCCCCGGCCTCAACGCCGTGGAGCACCCCGTTTACGACGTCTGGCTGACGGGCTGCAAGCTCGCCTCGACGGTACCGCCGCCCGCCGACTATTCCGGCCCGCCGATCCAGAAAGGCGCGGAAGAGGGGCAGGACCCGCTTGCCGGTCCGGATGACGGGGTCGACACCGGTCCCGGCATGCCGCGGAAGAAGCCGTTCCAGGAGTGAGCGGTTTCCGATTTCGCCGCGGTGCCTATAAAGGCGAGGCCGGCGCGGGCTAACGTTGATCTATTGCTGCGCCGTCAGTCGGCATGCCACTTCGCGAGCACGTCCAGCACGTCCTCGCCGGTCGCGTTGCTCGGGAAGGCCAGGAAATCGCCCTCCAGCTGCAGCGCTTCACCCAGAAGGCGGCTGTAGTCCTGCCGGGGAACGTCGATCGTTCCGAACCTGCTCAGGTGATCGGTCACGAACTGGGTATCGAGCAGGCTGTATCCGCCGACGATCATCCGGGCGACAAGGTGGGCCAGGCACACCTTGGACGCGTCGGTCGCCCTGGTGAACATGCTTTCGCCGAAGAAGGCGCCGTTAAGCGCGACGCCGTAGAGGCCGCCGACCAGTTCGCCCTTCTGCCAGGCCTCCACCGTGTGGCAGTAGCCCATGTCGAACAGTTCGCCGTAGAGGCGGCGGATTTCGCTGTTGATCCAGGTTTTCGTCCGGCCCGGCATAGGCGCCGCGCATGCATCGATCACCGCCTGAAAGTCGGTGCTGATCCGGATTTCGAACACGTCCGACCGGATGGTGCGCCTGAGCCGGCGCGGCAGGTGGAAGCTGTCCAGGGGCAGGATGCCGCGGTGTTCCGGCTCAAGCCAGAACAGGCCAGCATCCTCCGCCGATTCGGCCATCGGAAACAGGCCGCAGGCATAGGCTTTCAGCAGCACCTGCGGCGTGATTTCCATGACGATGTCGTCACTGTGGCCCGCCATTCAAGGCAATTCCTTCAAGGACAAGGTCCCGATGGTCAGCCGGTCTTCCCGGCCAGATATTTCTCCAGCCAGTGAATGTCGTACTGACCGTTCGCGATGTCCTGATTGTCCACCAGATCGCGGAACAGCGGAAGCGTGGATTTCACTTCGTCAACCACGAATTCGTCGAGGCAGCGGCGCAGGCGCATCATGCACTCCACGCGGTTGCGGCCGTGGACGATCAGCTTGCCGATCAGGCTGTCGTAATAGGGCGGGATCTTGTAGCCCTGATAGACGCCGGAATCGACGCGAACGCCGAGGCCGCCCGGCGGGTGATAATAGGTGATCATGCCGGGCGAGGGCGCGAAGGTTCGCGGATCTTCCGCGTTGATGCGGCACTCGATGGCATGGCCCGTGAACTTGATATCGTCCTGGGTCATGTCGAGGCTGCCGCCCGCGGCGATGCGGATCTGCTCGTTGACGAGATCGATGCCGGTGATCATTTCCGTGACCGGATGTTCCACCTGCAGGCGGGTGTTCATTTCGATGAAATAAAACTCGCCGTTCTCGTAGAGGAACTCGACCGTGCCGACGCCCCGGTACTTGAGCTTGCGCATGGCGCTGGCGACGATCTCGCCGATTGCATTGCGCTCGGTGGTGTTGAGACAGGGGGAGGGTGCCTCTTCCAGCACCTTCTGGTGCCGGCGCTGCAAGGAGCAGTCGCGTTCGCCCAGATGAATGGCATTTCCCTGGCCGTCGCCGAGAACCTGGATCTCGATGTGGCGCGGCTGACCCAGATACTTTTCCATGTAGAGGGCGTCGTCGCCGAAGGCGGCCTTGGCTTCGGCGCGGGCGGTTGCAAGCGCGGAATCGAGATCGGCCTCGGTCGCGGCGACCTTCATGCCGCGGCCGCCGCCGCCGGCTGCCGCCTTCACCAGGACCGGATAGCCGATCTCGCGGGCAATCGCGTGGGCGTCATCGGCCGGCGTGACCGCCCCGTCCGAACCGGGAACGACCGGAATGCCGAGATCCCTGGCTGTCTGCTTGGCCTGGATCTTGTCGCCCATGATCCGGATGTGTTCGGAGGTCGGGCCGATGAAGACGATGTTGTGCGCCTCGAGAATTTCCGCAAACCGGGCATTTTCCGACAGGAAGCCGTAGCCCGGGTGAACCGCATCGGCGCCGGTGATTTCACAGGCGGCCAGAAGCTGGGGAATGTTGAGATAGCTGTCGCGCGCCGCCGGCGGGCCGATGCACACGCTTTCGTCCGCGAGGCGCACATGCATGGCATTGGCGTCGGCGGTGGAGTGAACGGCAACGGTGGAAATGCCGAGTTCCTTGCAGGCACGCAGGATACGCAGGGCAATCTCGCCGCGGTTGGCAATAAGGATCTTGGAGAACATCCCGGATGTGCTCCTATTCGACAATGATGAGAGGTTCGCCGAATTCGACCGGCTGGGCGTCTTCCACGAGGATCTGCTTGACGGTCCCGGACCTGGTCGCCGGAATGTGGTTCATGGTTTTCATGGCTTCGATGATCAGGATCGTCTGGCCTTCGGACACCTTGTCGCCGACTTCGACGTAATTCTTGGCGCCGGGTTCCGGTGCCAGATAGGCCGTGCCGACCATCGGAGACGAGATCGTGCCCGGATGGGGCCCGGTGTCCGCTGCCGGGGCTGCCGGTGCCGCCGCCACGGGTGCGGCCGCTGCGGGAGCCGCCGCCGGAGCGGCCATGGTAACCGGGGCATCGATGTGCAACTGGCGTGCGACCCGGATCCGGAAGTCGTCTTTTTCCAGTTCGATTTCGGACAGGTTGGTCTCATCGAGAAGGAGTGCAAGGTCGCGGATCAGGTCCGTTTCAAACTTCTTTTTATCTTCTGACATTTCTCAGGACTTTCCTGGTTCGGGTCGTGTGGGGCGCATCGTTGCGGCGACGTCGTTCCGCAAATTGATGCCGCCCTGATGAAGTGCGCCATGGCGTATCCGCGACATCGGCGCAAAAATCCGATGGCCCGGCATCGTTTCAGCCGGACCAAATTCCATGCACCTTATAAGGAACCAGCAAGGTCAGGAAAAGCCCTTATTGTCTCTCACTTTAACAAGAAACAATATTCAGCAGCTCGTTTCGCCGCAGGTTTTCAGGGCGGTGATCTTCGCCTTCAGCTGATCGTAGCCAACGGCGCCGGGAATGACTTCGTCTCCAAGCACATAGGAGGGCGTTCCGGTCAGGCCGAGCCGGTTGGCGAGGGTGTAGGATTCGTCGATGGTCAGACTGGTTTCGTCTGTGGACATGGCGTCGGCGACCGCTTCGGCCGACAGTCCGACCCCGGCTGCCGCCTCCAGAGCGCTGTCCTTGTTGGCCCGGCCGCGGGTCGACAGCAGGGCCAGGTGGAAATCGGCGTATTTTTCAGGCGCGAGCGTGTTGACCGCAACGGCGACCTTGGCGGCTTCCACCGAGGCTTCGCCAAGGACGGGAAACTCCTTCAGGACCATACGCAGTTCCGGTTCTTCTTCCAGAAGCCTGGCCATGTCCCCGTAGGCGCGCTTGCAGTAACCGCAATTGTAGTCGAAGAACTCGACCAGGGTGATGGACCCTTTCGGGTTGCCGAGGACGACCTGGCGCGCGGAATTGAACAGGATGTCGGAGGACTCGTTCAGAGCGGTCTTGCGGGCGGCTTCCTCGGCGGCCCGCTGGCGGCGTTCCAGTTCCGTCAGCGCCTCGGTGATCACTTCCGGGTTCTGCACCAGGTATTCACGGATGATCTTCTCGATCTGGCCGCGATCGATATCTTCAGCCGCCGCACCGCGGACGCCGAAAAACAGGGCGGACAGGGCCAGAAGGGCGCTGAGCGCCAGAATGCTCTTGCGAAGGGCGGAGTACGGGGCGCCGATTGCGCGGGATTGAATGGACATCTTGGTCTCCTGGTGCCGCTTGTCGCCGCGGCTGTGGTGATGTTGGGGCGCTCAGTTTCGGGTTTCGGCGGAGGGGATCAGCGGTTCCCGAGCTGCGGCGGTTTGTAGGACACAATATCATCGGCTTGAAGCCATGCAGGTGTTCCGCGCTTCAAATTCTTTTGAGCGCGGGCCGCGTAGCGTTTCGCGGCGTCGAAATCACCGGCGACCATCAGGCCCTTCGCGGTGGAAAGATCCGCGTCCGCCCGTTTGCCCTGCCGGGCCTGGGCGATGGCCAGCTGGCTGTAGCCGATGCGCGAATTCGGATCCTGCTGGACCCCCTTGCGCAGGATCCGTTCGGCTTCCGGGAGCGCGGACGCTTCGTTCGAGCCGACAAGGGCATAGCCGAGCCAGACCAGAAACTGGCCTTCGTTCGGGCGCAGCGAGACCGCCTTGCGGAACGGGGCAACCGCCGAACGGGGATTGCCGCCCTCCAGAAGGACCTGTCCCTTGAGTTCATAAAGATACGGGTTGTTCGGCAGTCGCCGGATCAGGTCGTCGACCAGCCTGACCGCGTCCCGGCGCCGGGTCTTCATGGCGGCGATCGCCCTTGCGTATTGGGCCGGGAGGCTGGTGTCGGAGCGGGGATAGACCCGTGCCACCGCATTGGGATGGGTGGTGAAGGCGAACAGCTTCGCCTTCACCATATCATGGCGGAACTGAAGGGAATCGGGATCGGGCTTGTTGAAGTACTTGCTGTTTTGAGCCTCGGTCTCCAGCGAGCGAAAGCGGTCCCTGGCCATCGGGTGGCTGACGGCGTAGGGATCGGCGTATTTCGAAGCGAACATCTGCTCGTCGGCAAAACGCCGGAAGGTCGTCAGCATTCCCTTGGCGCTTTGCCCGCTGGCGCTGAGGTAGCGCAGCGCGGCCTTGTCGGCTGCCGCTTCCTGACCGCGCCGGTAGGCGAGAAAGGACCGCTGTCCGACGGCGCCGGCGCCGGCGACCGCGGCAATCCCGCCCTGGGACACCCCTCCGGCTCCGGAGGAGGCGCCCGCCGCAATCGCGCCCGCGCCGAGGAGCATGCCGATCACGGACATGATCGCGGCATTCGATGCGGCGCTCCGCAACTGTGCCAGGTGGCGGCCTGCGATGTGGCCGGTTTCATGGGCAATGACGCCGATGACTTCATTCGGCGTATCGGATTCCATCAGCACGCCGATGTTGATGAACATGCGCCCCGAATCGGGAACGAAAGCGTTGAAGCTCTTGTCGTTGACAAGAATGATGTCCGGTCTGGTACTCGCGATGCCGGCGACCTTGAAGATCGGCGTGGCGTAGTCGCGCAGGAGATCCTCCGTCTCCGCATCGCGCACGAGCGGGATATGCCTGCCCTGCGCCCGGGCGGGTGAAGAGAGGATGGGAAACGCGACAGCTAGGGCCAGGAATGTTGTCACGGCCTTGCGGCCGATCCTGCCTGCCCTCGGGCGGCGGCGGCCGGTTTCAAGGGTGGAATGCGGCAATTTACCGGGCCTGACTGAAGGCAATTGCATTTCCGGCTGTCCGTTCAAGAAAGCTCTCCCTCAAAGGCGGGGTCGGGATCCCCGGACCGTAAGTGAGGCCATTATACAAGGTCAAGGCGCTGGCTGCGTTACATTTCGGTAAGGCAGGTGCTAAAAGGCCATATGTGATTTTGTGCAATGCAATGCAATGGAGGTGTGAATGGCCTTTCTGCCTGGCCAGGTATCCAAACGAAGCAATATCGCCCCTTTTCTGGCGATGGAAGTGTTGATCGAAGCAGCCCGGTTGGAGGATCAAGGCAGAAAAATCGTTCACATGGAGGTCGGGCAGCCGGGAGTGCCCGCGCCGGAAAAGGTCCGTGAGGCTGCCCGGCATGCGCTTGATACGAAACTGATCGGATACACGGAAACCGCCGGTGTGATCCCGCTGCGGGAAAACCTGTCCCGCTACTATCTTGAGACCTATGGGCGGGAAGTGGACAAGGACCGCTTCGTCGTGACGACCGGCTCGTCTGCCGGGTTCAATCTGGCCTTTCTGGCGGCCTTCGACCCGGGGGACCGGATCGTCCTGACCGCGCCGGGCTATCCGGCCTACCGCGGGATCATCAGCGCCCTGGGCCTGGTCCCGGTGGAAATCGAGGTCGGTCCGGAAACCCGGTGGAGCCTGACGCCGGACCTGATTGCAAAGGCCCAGGCCGAAGGGCCGGTCAAAGGCGTGCTTGTGGCGAGCCCCGCCAATCCGACCGGAACGATGATGACCCCGGAAAAGCTGGAGGAGCTGGTCACCTATTGCGGCGAAGAGGGGATCTGGTTCATTTCGGACGAAATTTACCACGGCCTCGTCTATGAAGGCCGGCAGGAGACCGCGCTGGCCTATTCGGACCAGGTCATCATCATCAACAGCTTTTCGAAATACTTCTGCATGACCGGATGGCGGATCGGCTGGATGATCCTGCCCGAAATCCTGCTGCGGCCGGTCGAGCGGCTGGCGCAAAGTCTCTATATCTCGCCGCCGGAGCTCTCCCAGATCGCCGCAACCGCCGCACTCGAGTGCCGCGCCGAACTTGAGGCGGTGAAAGCCGGTTATGCCAGGAACCGGGATCTTCTGTTGAACGGTCTGCCGCAAATCGGTTTTGACAAGCTGCTTCCGGTCGACGGCGCCTTCTATATCTACGCCAATACCAGCGCCTTTTCGCCGGATTCGCTGCAGTTCACCAGGACCATGCTCCATGAGGCCGGAGTGGCGGCAACGCCCGGCGTGGACTTCGATCCGGTCCACGGCGCCGAATACACGCGGTTTTCCTTCGCAGGCGCCTTTGAAGACATGGAACAGGCTCTGGCGCAGCTGAAGGACTGGCTGGGCTGAAAAAGAAACCGCGAATAAAAAAGCGGCCGCCCGGGCCGCTTTTCTATTTCATCTGAGAGACGATCAGAAGAAGGATCGCCGCTGCCACCAGCCGCCGCGTTTCGGCTTGCTGTCGGCGTCCTCTTCGCTTTCGGATGCCTTTTCGCTGGTGACCACCGGTTCGGCCGGTTCCGCGGCCGGCGCCGGGGTGCGGACCAGCGTTTCACCGCTTTCCTCCTCGGCCGGAGCGGCGGGTTCCGCAGCGGGTTCGGACACTTCCGCTTCCTCTTCCTTTTCCGCTTCGGCTGCCGGCGGGGCAGCTTCGGGTTCGGCGGGTTTTTCTGGCGTTTCGGGTTCTTCCGGGCTTACGCTTTCGGCCTCGGTCTCACCCTCGTTCTCACCGTCGGCATCGCCCGCGGTCTCCCGGGTCTCGTCGCCGTTTTCACCGTTGCGGCGTCCCCGGCGCCCACCCCGGCGGCCGCGGCGGCGCTTGCGGCGCGGCTCTTCATCGGAACCTTCGCCGTCCTGGCCCGAAGACTGCTCGGAGGCTTCATCGCCGGCTTCGCCGGCTTCGTCATCCTCATCGCGGGAGCGTCTGGCTTCCGCACCTTCCGGCGCGCCATCGGCACCACCCTTGCGGCGCTTGCGCCGGCGCTTGCGGCGCCGGTCCCGTTCGCCGTCTTCCTGGGGCCGCTCTGCGGCTTCCTCCAGATCGTCCTCTTCCTCCTCGAACGGCGCGATCGTGTCCGGCTGGACAATCGGCACGACCTGCGGCTGGCGTTCCCGGTCGACCGGATCGGCGCGTTCCAGCACATAGTGCTGGCCGTTGACCATGTCGTCGGCCTGAACCTCGATCCAGACGCCGAAACGGGTCTCGAGATCGGACAGGTTCGCGCGCTTCTGGTTGAGGATGTAAAGCGCGACCGGTGTCGTGGTGCGAATGACCAGATTGTGGGTCGCGCCCTTCAGGAGGTTGTCCTCCAGCGAACGCAGCACGTGCAGGGCGACCGATTCCACCGAGCGGATCATGCCCGTTCCCTGACAGTGCGGGCAGGGGGTGGTGGAGCTTTCCAGGACGCCGGTTCGGATGCGCTGACGCGACATTTCCAGAAGGCCGAAATGGGAAATACGCCCGACCTGGATGCGCGCCCGGTCGTTCTTCAGGCAATCCTTCAATCGCCGCTCGACCGTGCGGTTGTTCTTGTTCTCCTCCATGTCGATGAAGTCGATGACCACAAGGCCCGCGAGATCGCGCAGGCGCAGTTGCCGGGTGACTTCCTCGGCCGCTTCCAGGTTGGTCTGGAGGGCCGTGTCCTCGATATTGTGTTCCCGGGTCGACTTGCCCGAGTTCACATCGATGGAGACGAGCGCTTCCGTCTGGTTGATGACGATATAGCCGCCGGACTTCAGCGTGACCTGGGGAGAGAACATCGCGTCGAGCTGCGGCTCGACGCCGTTGCGGATGAAGATCGGCGAGGGGTCGCGGTAGGGCTGGACGTTCTTGGCATGGCTCGGCATGAGCATGCGCATGAAGTCCTTGGCTTCGCGGTAGCCCTCGTCTCCGGCGACAAGGACCTCGTTGATGTCCTTGTTGTAGAGATCGCGGATGGAGCGCTTGATCAGGCTGCCTTCCTCATAGACGAGGCTCGGCGCGCTGGACTTCAGCGTCAGCTCCCGCACGGTTTCCCAAAGGCGCATCAGGTATTCGAAATCGCGCTTGATCTCGGCCTTGGTCCGGCTGGCGCCGGCGGTGCGCAGGATGACGCCCATGCCTTCCGGCACCTCCAGTTCCGACGCGATCTTCTTCAGGCGCTTGCGATCGGTCGGCTGGGTGATCTTGCGGGAAATGCCGCCGCCGCGCCCGGTATTGGGCATCAGGACCGAGTAGCGGCCGGCAAGCGACAGATAGGTCGTCAGAGCGGCGCCCTTGTTGCCGCGCTCTTCCTTGACCACCTGGACCAGGATGACCTGGCGGCGCTTGATGACTTCCTGGATCTTGTACTGACGGCGCGGCGGCGGCCGGCGCTCAGGCAGTTCTTCCAGGGCATCTTCGGCTCCGACGGATTCGACCTGGTCGTCCCCGTCGTCCCCGTCGGCTTCGTCGTCCTCGTCGTCGTCGGAAGCCTTTGCCTCCGCTTCATCGTCATCCTCGGACGCCGATGCGGTCTCCTCTGCCGTCTCTTCCGTGCCTTCGTCCGAGGCTGCGGCGTCTGCGGAGGAGGTCTCGTCGGTTTCGCCGGCGGTGTCGTCCGCCTTAGCTTCTTCCGGGTTTTCTTCCGGTTCGCCGGCGTCAACCGACTCGGATGCGACGGTCTCGTCGGTCCGGTTGGCTGCCGCTTTCGCCCGTCTGCCTCTTCTCGGCTTGCGCGCGGGAGCTTCTTCCTCGTCGGCATCGTCGGCGGCCCGGTGCTCGGCGTCGAGCAGCGCCTGCCGGTCCGCGACCGGGATCTGATAGTAGTCGGGATGAATTTCGCTGAAAGCGAGGAAGCCGTGCCGGTTCCCGCCGTATTCGACGAAGGCCGCCTGGAGGGAAGGCTCTACTCTCGTGACTTTCGCTAGATAGATGTTACCGCGTAACTGCTTTCTGTTTGCTGCTTCGAAGTCGAATTCTTCAACCCGATTGCCGCGTACGACGACGACCCGGGTCTCTTCCGGGTGGGCCGCGTCGATCAGCATCTTGTTTGCCATTGATATGTATCTCCACAGCAGCCCTGCGCTGTTCGCCGAAACGGGGAGCAACGCCCGAAGCGTGGTGGACTGCCGTATTGTTTATGATGTGCTGCGTTACAGGCAATGCGTTGGGCGCGGTCAGGCGATCAATCCGAGCGGCCGCCGAAGCGGGGCCTGCCGGTATGTTGATCGTCATGTGCATCGCGCGTGTTCCTTCGGGGCAACGCATGCCCGTTGTTAAAGTCGTTTGTCATTCTGTGGGGCGCGAATCACAGGAACATGTTCGCTGAAACCGCATCCCGCCATGCGGACTGGCCGTTCACTTTCCCGGTGGCTTGACAATCGGCCGCTGGAAGGTGAGACGATGCCGGGTCTGTTGTCCGTGCCTCCTCCGGTGTGACCTGGAGCTGCTTCAATTTGGGCCGATGGCCTCAAAAGTGACCCAATTGAGCTCCGAAATCACGATGACATGTGGATAGACCAGATGATCCGTCATCGGGGATGGTATCGGTTGCAGACCGAAATCCGTAAGGTACTTTTACGATCCGCAACGCGCCTTTGCAAGCAATGTAAAGCGCTTGCCCATAATTCCCGGTATGCTTGGGCGCCATCGGGGAGCGCCGGGCAAATGGTCCGCGCATCCGGCACGAAGCAGGAAATGGCAAGATTCCTTATGAAATTCGTCGGCGAACACTGGAAAACAGCCCGTTCAGGGCAGGTCCGGCAGCCTGATTGGCGATGGATCCTGCAGGCGGTATTTGCCGTTTTCCTTGCTGTCGTCCTGGTCCCGTCACCGGTCCGGGCGGCGGCCGGGCAGGAAAATTCCGTCCAGGTGAGCGGGGCGAGGGTGGCCGGCGATGATGACCGCACCCGATTCGTTCTCGATCTCACCCAGCAGCTGTCACCGGTCATTTCGGCCCTGGCCGACCCCTACCGGCTCATTATCGATCTGCCCGAGGTGTCTTTCGATCTGCCGGCCGATAC
>Ga0272444_10000108_pt1 | contig 99368 bp, 90 predicted proteins | sample SSMForm13_FD_201033 | JGI IMG/M metagenome (GOLD analysis project Ga0272444, IMG submission 201033) | Marine sediment archaeal communities from Little Sippewissett salt marsh, Falmouth, MA, United States - SSM-Form-13 | ecosystem: Environmental > Aquatic > Marine > Wetlands > Sediment ...
TTATTTAACATATTAAATAATAATGAAACGGGAGGTTGACGTGCCCCATATCATCATCGAATTTTCGGCCAATCTGGAAGACACGCTCGACATGGCCGCCTTTTGCGAACATCTGCGCAAGACGGCGGCGGGCATCGAGGCCTTTCCCACGCCTGGGATCCGGGTCCGGGCCTATAGGGCCGATTTCTACGCCATTGCCGACGGAAATCCCGACCATGCCTTTCTCGACATCTCCCTGCGGCTGAGAGGCGGACGATCCGACGATGTCAAGAAGGCGGCGACGGAGGAAATGTTCGCCGCCATCACGTCCTATCTCGCCCCCACACTCGAAAGCCGGTCGCTCGCCGTATCGTTCGAAATGCGCGACATCGATCCGGCTCTTTCACCCAAGACCGGGACAATCCGCAAGTACCTGAAGGATTCCTGAACCATGTCCGACCTCAATCGGAATATCGAAAAACTGTCCGGCTACCTGAAACGGTTCAAGGCGGGAGGCGTACTCAACCAGATCGGCGGCAAGGCGGTTCCCGCCCAAAGCGGCGCGACCTTCGAAACCCGTTCGCCGGTCGACGACAGCCTGATCTGCCAGGTCGCCAAAGGCGGGGCCGAAGACATCGACGCCGCCGCCGGGGCCGCCAGGGAAGCCTTTCCGGCGTGGCGCGATTTTCCCGCCGCAGACCGCAAGAAGGTCCTGCACAAGATTGCCGACGGAATCGTTGAGCGGGCCGAGGAGATCGCCTTCTGCGAATGCTGGGATACCGGGCAGGCGCTGCGCTTCATGTCCAAGGCGGCCATCCGCGGGGCGGAGAATTTCCGCTTCTTCGCCGACCGGGCGCCGGCGGCCCGCGACGGCCAGGCCCTGCCCTCCCCGACCCTCCTGAATGTCACCACAAGGGTTCCGATCGGTCCGGTCGGCGTGATCACGCCGTGGAACACGCCGTTCATGCTGTCGACATGGAAGATCGCGCCGGCGCTTGCCGCGGGCTGCACCGTTGTCCACAAACCCGCCGAATTCTCACCCGTCACCGCGCGCATCCTGATGGAGATCGCCGAAGAGGCCGGCCTGCCGCCGGGCGTCTGGAACCTTGTAAACGGATACGGCGAAGACGCCGGCAAGGCGCTGACGGAACACCCGGACATCAAGGCGATCGCATTCGTCGGCGAAAGCCGGACCGGCTCCATGATCATGAAACAGGGCGCCGATACGCTGAAACGCGTGCACTTCGAACTCGGCGGCAAGAACCCGGTGATCGTCTTCGACGATGCCGATCTCGACCGTGCCCTCGATGCGGCGATCTTCATGATCTACTCGCTCAACGGCGAGCGCTGCACCTCGTCTTCGCGGCTGCTTGTGCAGGATACGATTGCCGATGAATTCGAGGCAAAACTCGTCGAACGGGTCAACAACATCAAGGTCGGCCATCCGCTCGATCCGAAGACCGAAATGGGTCCTCTGATCCACAAGACCCATTTCGACAAGGTCACCGGCTATTTCGACATCGCCCGGCAGGGCGGCGCAACGATTGCCGCCGGCGGGGAACGCGCCGGCGACACCGGCTGGTTCGTGCGCCCCACCCTTTTTACCGGAGCCAGCAACGACATGCGCATTGCCCAGGAGGAGATCTTCGGGCCGGTGCTGACGTCGATCCGGTTCAAGACGGAAGAGGAAGCGCTGGAAATCGCCAACGCCGTCCAGTACGGCCTGACCGGCTACGTCTGGACCAACGACCTGAGCCGCGCGCTTCGGTTCACAGAAAAGCTCGAGGCGGGCATGATCTGGGTGAACTCGGAAAATGTCCGGCACCTGCCGACGCCGTTCGGCGGGGTCAAGGCCAGCGGCATCGGCCGAGACGGCGGCGACTGGTCGTTCGAATTCTACATGGAACAGAAGCATATCGGTTTTGCGACCGGCCGGCACGCCATTCCGCGACTTGGCGCCTGACAGGTAAAAAAGGAAGAACACCAATGCCGATACCGGTTCCGAACCTCTACCCGCCGTTCAACATCGTCCGCCTGAGCCATGTGGAGTTCGGCGTCACGGACCTCGACAGAAGCAAGGCCTTTTACGTCGACACGCTCGGGCTTCAGATCACCGACCAGACGTCGGATGCGATCTATCTGCGCGCCATGGAAGAGCGCGGCCACCATTGCATTGTCCTGAAGCAGGCCGAAGAGGCGCGCGCCTGCGAACTCGGTTTCAAGGTCTTCGACGAGGAAGACCTGGAAAAGGCCGCGCATTTCTTCAAGTCGAAGGATCTTCCGGTTGAGTGGGTGGAGCGGCCCTACCAGTCGCGCACCTTCCACACCCGCGACAATTTCGGCACGCCGCTGGAATTCTACGCCCGCATGGACCGGCTCGAACCGATCCATCAGAAATATGCGCTCTACAGGGGCGTCAAACCGCTGCGCATCGACCATTTCAACTGCTTCACCCCGGATGTCGATGCCTCGGTCGCCTTCTACAACGAGATCGGCTTCCGCGTGACCGAATACACCGAGGATGAAGCAACGGGGCGCCTGTGGGCCGCCTGGACCCACCGCAAGGGCGGCGTGCACGACATCGCCTTCACCAACGGCAGAGGACCGCGCCTGCATCATACGGCCTTCTGGGTGCCGACCCCGCTGAACATCATCGATCTGCTCGACCTGATGTCCACCACGGGCTGGGTCGACAACATCGAACGCGGTCCCGGTCGCCACGGCATTTCCAATGCCTTCTTCCTCTATATCCGCGACCCGGACGGACACCGGATCGAGATCTACTGTTCCGACTACCAGACCGTCGATCCGGACCTGGAGCCGATCAAATGGGACCTGAAGGACCCGCAGCGCCAAACGCTCTGGGGCGCTCCGGCTCCCAGAAGCTGGTTCGAGGAAGGGTCCCTGTTTACCGGCGCGGAGGTTCAGGAACCCACTTTGGCCGCCCAGCCGATCATCGCGCCTTAAGGAGACATCATGAACTGGGAGGATTTCGCCCGCTGGGGGCGCCGGATCGCGGACTGGGGCGCTGCCTACCACAAGGGTTTGCGCGACCGTCCGGTGCGGGCACAGGTGAAACCGGGAGAACTGCTGGCCCGCCTGCCGCAATCGCCACCGGAGACCGGCGAACCGATGGAGGCGATCTTCGCGGACTTCGAAAACCTGGTGCTGCCGGGAATGACACATTGGCAGCATCCGCGCTTCTTCGCCTATTTTCCGGCCAATGCCGCCCCGCCATCGGTGCTGGCGGAACAGATCGTCTCCACCATGGCGGCCCAGTGCATGCTGTGGCAGACCTCGCCGGCAGCCACGGAAATGGAAACCCGGATGCTCGACTGGCTGCGCCAGGCGATCGGGCTGCCCGATACATTTGCCGGGGTCATCCAGGACAGCGCCTCCTCCGCGACCCTGGCGGCGGTGCTGACCATGCGCGAGAGGGCACTCGGCTGGGCCGGAAATGAAACAGGCCTGTTTGATCAGCCGCGCCTGCGGATCTACGCCTCCGGCGAGGTCCACACCTCCGTCGACCGGGCCATATGGGTTTCCGGCATCGGCCAGGACAACCTCATCCGGATCCCGGTCGAAGGCGACCGGCGCGGCATGAAACCGGAGGCGCTGCGCGCCGCGATCAAGGCGGACCTTGAGGCGGGCTTCAAGCCGGCCGGCATCATTCTGAGCACCGGCGGCACCAGCGTCGGCGGTTCCGATGACGTTGCCGCCATTGTCGAGGTGGCCCGGGACTTCGGCCTCTACACCCATCTCGACGCGGCCTGGGCGGGTGCGGCCATGATCGTTCCGGAGTTCCGCGACCTGTGGCAGGGCGTGAAGGGCGTCGATTCAATGGTGTTCAACCCGCACAAGTGGCTCGGTGCCCAGTTCGACTGCTCGGCCCATTTTCTCAAGAATCCCGACGATCTGGTACGCACGCTGGCGATCCGGCCGGAGTATCTGAAGACCCACGGCCAGGACGGGGTCATCAACTATTCGGAATGGAGCGTGCCTCTGGGACGCCGCTTCCGGGCTCTGAAACTCTGGTTCCTGATCCGCAGCTATGGCCTGGAAGACTTGCGCCGGCGGATCCGCAATCACGTCGCCTGGTCACAGGCGCTGGCGGAACGGTTGCGCAGGGAACCGGATTTCGAAATCGTCACCGAACCGGTTCTGTCGCTGTTTTCGTTCCGTTACAGGCCCGATGGCGCCGCCGACCCCGACGATCTCAACCAGCGCCTGGTCGATGCCATCAACGACGACAGCCGAATCTACCTGACGCAAACCTTTTTCGAGGGCTCGAAGGTCATCCGCTTTCAGGTCGGCCAGTTCGACTGTACCGAGGCCGATGTCGCGACCGCTTTCGACGTTATCACCGAAATCGCCCGCTCCCTGGAGACCCAATGACCAATTTCGCGACCTATACAGCCAATGGCGAGACCTTTTACGGCGCCGTCACAGATGCGGGCATGATCGCCCTGTCTCCCCGCTATCCGCAGTGGCCCACCCTGCGCGAGGTGATCGCGGCAAATGGGCTGTCAGAACTGGCACGGGCTGCGGAAGGCAAAGCCGTCACCCATCCAAACGGCGGTTTCGCCTACGACATACCGGTGCCCGCGCCGGAAAAGATCATCTGCGTCGGCGTCAATTTTCCCGACCGCAACGCGGAGTACAAGGATGGCCAGGAAGCCCCGCCCAACATGTCCCTGTTCGTCCGTTTTCCGGGATCCTTCACCGGCCATGACCGGCCGCTGATCCGGCCGAAGGCCTCCGACAAGCTGGATTACGAGGGAGAGATCGCCATCGTCATCGGCAAGGGCGGCCGCCACATACCCCAGGCGGAGGCCTACGACCATATCGCCGCCGTCACGCTCTGCAACGAGGGCACGCTCAGGGACTGGGTGCGGCACGCGAAATTCAACGTGACCCAGGGCAAGAATTTCGACAAGTCGGGCGCCATGGGTCCGTGGCTCGTTCCCTTCCGGTCGAAGCAGCAGCTTGAGGACGTGCGGATCACCACCAGGGTCAATGGCGATCTGCGCCAGGATGACCGGACCGGCCGGATGCTGTTTCCGATCCCGCGCCAGATTGAATACATCTCCACCTTCACCACCCTCGTTCCCGGCGACATCATCGTCACCGGCACCCCGACGGGCGCCGGCGCGCGCTTTGATCCGCCCGTCTATCTCAAGCCCGGCGACGTGGTCGAAATCGAGGCGGAGGGCATCGGCATGCTGCGCAACGGCGTGGAGGACGAGGCATGACCCTGACGAAAGACGAGGTGACCGCGGCGGCCCGCGATCTCTACGAAGCGGAGAAATCCGGAAGTCAGACCGGCCTTCTGTCCCTGCGCCATCCGGCCATGACCATGGACGATGCCTATGCGATCCAGGACGCCCTGACCGCGCAAAAGATCGCCGCCGGACGGAAGGTGATCGGCTGGAAGATCGGTCTCACGTCGAAGGCCATGCAGCAGGCGCTCGGCATCGATATTCCCGACAGCGGGATCCTGTTCGACGACATGCTGTTTGAAAACGGCGCGATCGTGCCCGAAGGCCGGTTCATCCAGCCGCGCATGGAAGCCGAAATCGCCTTTGTCATGAAGGCGGACATTCCGACCGAAAATGTCACCCGCGCCGATGTGCTTGGTGCGACCGATTATGTCTCCCCCGCCATCGAGATCCTGGACACGCGCATCCTGCGCAAGGATCCGGCGACCGGGGAAGCCCGCAAGATCTTCGATACCATTGCCGACAATGCCGCGAATGCCGGTCTGGTGCTCGGCAACGAGCGGCACGCCGCGGACGCGGTCGACCTGCGCTGGGTCGGCGCCATCGTCACGAACAACGCAGAGGTGGAGGAAACCGGCCTTGGCGCTGGTGTGCTCAACGATCCGGTGGAAAGCGTCGTCTGGCTTGCCCGGCGCATGGCGCAATACGGCCAGCAGATCAGGGCCGGCCAGATCATCCTCTCCGGGTCCTTCATCCGCCCCCTGGAATGCCCGCCGGGATCGAAGGTCGAAGCCGATTTCGGCTCCTTCGGCAAGGTCGCGTGTTCGTTCGAATAGGCTGGACCCACCGGCCCTCAGGCAGCAAGGCATAGTCAAGGGAGTTGTGAAATAAGGCCCGGACCTGCTAAAGACAAAACCGTCCCTATCCCGGGAATGCAGTCAGAAAGCGGAAATACGGTTCGTGTCTCTTCCACAAGGTTCCGATCAGTCCCGGCTCCCTCTCGCGGGGATCGTCTTCAAGTCCAAGGATCCGGTCAACAGCCTCCTGGAGGATGTGTCACGGACGCTCACGGCCCGCGGGCTCAACCTTGCCGGCGTCCTGCAGCAGACAGCGATACCGGAAGGGCGAGCTGAGAACAACGTCTGCCTGTCCAGTCTGAGAGGCAACTGGACGATACCGGTTCTGCAGGACCGGGGCCAGCATGCCCGGGGTTGCCGGCTCGACCCGCACGCCATCACCGATGTGGCCGGCCGGCTGTCCGCCGATCTTCGGGCCGGCGCCGATATGCTGATTGTCAATCGTTTCGGCCGTGCGGAATCCGAAGGCTACGGACTTCGGCAGGTTCTTGAACAGGCGGTCTGCGCGCATATCCCGGTGCTGCTTGCCGTTCGGGAGGATTATGTCGCCGACTGGGAAGCGTTTCACGGCGGCATGGGCGAACTGCTGCCGATGGATCGTTACGCGGTCCTGTCCTGGTGCGACGCCGTCTGCGCCTCGATGAAGAGCCCCGCCTGAGCCTCAGCTACCTATAAACCCAGTTCTTCGGTTGTCAGGATCGGCGCCACATCCAGCTTGTGCGCATTCAACATCTCAGCGATCTCTTCTATCGCTTCGACAAGTTGCTTTTTCTTTTCCGGGGAACTACTTGCGAACTTTTCCTGAAAATCCACGTGAAGCAGGTTCGGCACCTCCGATAGGGTCGTGTGTCCGGTCGCGGTCAGGCGTGTGTGGACGATACGCCTGTCGGTATCCGAACGATAGCGCGTAATCAGCCCCTTTTCCTCCAGCTTGTCGAGGATCGTCACCACGGTTGCCGACGACAGGTCGGCCTGCTCCGACAGGGCCTTGGTCGTGACCTGACCCAGGTCCCGGATTGCCTGGAGGACAACGATCTGGGGAATGGTCAGGCCGACAGCGCGGGAAACCTCCCGCGAACGCAAATCAATTGCCCTGACGATGCGCCGGATCGCCTTGAACACCCTGGCCGTTTCCACATTTTCCATATTTATAGCTCTGATCATTTGACCTCTAATCATTTGATCCCTATGTATTGCGCCGAGACCAAACTGACAAGGAAAAAGCGATTCAATGTGTGGCATTTGCGGTGAAGTGGTGTTTGGAGACGACCTGGCGAATACGGCCCGGGTCGACAGAATGGCGCAGGCCATGGCCGCCCGCGGTCCGGACGCCATGGGTGTTTCCATGCGCGGCCGCGTCGCCTTCGGCCACCGCCGGCTGAAGATCATCGACCTGTCCGACAAGGGCGCCCAGCCGATGACCGACATGTCACTCGGCCTGTCGCTCGTCTTCAACGGCTGCATCTACAACTACCAGGACCTCCGCAAGGAACTGCAGGCGAAAGGACATACCTTTGTCTCGACCAGCGACACGGAGGTGATCCTGAAGGCCTGGGCAGAATGGGGCGCCGACTGTTTTTCGCGGTTTCACGGCATGTTCGCGGTCGCCATCCACGAACACGACAGCGGCCGGCTGCATCTGGCCCGCGACCGGTTCGGCATCAAGCCGCTTTATTATTCGGAAGCAGGCGGGCGGCTGGCCTTTGCATCCTCCCTGCCCGCCCTGCTCGCCGGCGGTGACATCGACACGTCGATCGACCGGATCGCGCTCAATCACTACATGAGCTGGCACGCGGTGGTCCCGGCGCCGCACACCATCCTGAAAGGCGTGCGCAAGCTGCCGGCCGCCACGGTGCGCTCGATCGACCGCAACGGCGCCTTCAAGGACGTCACCTACTGGGAGCCGCGGTTTGAAAAATCATCGGAGGACCTGAACCGGTCCGCGGATGAATGGCGCGACATGGTGCTTGACGGCCTGCGCACCGCCGTGCGCCGGCGCATGGTCGCCGACGTTCCGGTCGGCGTGCTTTTGTCCGGCGGGGTCGATTCCAGCCTGATCGTCGGCCTGCTGGCGGAAGAAGGCCAGAAGGACCTGGCAACCTTTTCCATCGGCTTTGAGGAGGCCAACGGTGAAAAGGGCGACGAATTCGTCTATTCGGACCTGATTGCCGACCACTACAGCACCGATCACAAGAAGATCTTCATCCCCTCCTCCGAACTGCAGGGCAATCTGCCCGGCGCGATCCGGGCAATGTCGGAACCGATGGTCTCCTATGACAACATCGGTTTCTACCTGCTGTCGCGGGAGGTCTCCAAATACATCAAGGTGGTCCAGTCCGGACAGGGCGCGGACGAAGTCTTCGCAGGGTATCACTGGTATCCGGAAATGGTCGGCGCCAATACGCCGGCCGCCGCCTACAGGGAGGCCTTCTTCGACCGGTCCAACGATGCCATGAAGGAGGCGATCGCTCCGGAATATCAGTGTGACCGCGACGAGAGCCTGGCCTTCGTCGAACAGCATTTCGCCAAACCGGGCGCGGACGATCCGGTCGACAAGGCGCTCCGCCTGGATACGAATGTCATGCTGGTGGACGATCCGGTCAAGCGGGTCGACAATCATTCCATGGCCTGGGGGCTGGAAGCGCGGGTGCCCTTCCTCGATCACGAACTCGTGGAACTGGCCGGCCGTATTCCCGCCGAACACAAGCTCGCGCAGGGCGGCAAGGGTGTCCTGAAGGAAGCCGCGCGTCTCGTGGTCCCTTCAGAAGTGATCGACCGGCCCAAGGGGTATTTCCCGGTGCCGGCGCTGAAATACATCCAGGGCAGCTATCTGGACATGGTTCGTGATACGTTGACCAACGAATCCGCCCGCGGCCGCGGGCTGTTCCAGGCGTCCTACCTGGACAAACTGTTCAAGGACCCGACCAAATACATCACCAAGCTGCGCGGCTCGGAACTCTGGCAGGCCGCCCTTCTGGAAATGTGGCTACAGGCTCAGGAGGTCTGAACGAATGGCAGAACATGAGGTGTCGCGGCCCAGGGGCGCCTACGACCACCGCCTGAAACGCCTGCGCGATCACGGCATGAAGCCGGAATACCGGGCCGACGAAGTCGAAGCGCACAAGAACCGGATCGTTGAATGCGGCTGGGGCCGGCTGATATTCGGTAATACCTTCTCCGACCCGGAAGAGCTGATCTCGGTCCTGCGCGACGAGCAGCCCGACCGGCGCGATATCGCGTTCTATGTGCGCGATCCGCATGTGCTTCTGGGTTCGGCCCCACAGGAACTGTTCCTGGACCCCTCCCATACCTACAGGCTCGACCTTGCGACCTACCGGCCGGCCCGCAACCGGCGGAAGGGGTTCACAGTACGCAGGCTGGCGTCGCGCCGGGATGCAGAAGCCATCAACGTGCTTTACGGCAGCCGGAACATGGTTCCGGTTCCGCACGATTTCTTCTGGCACCAGATGGACCAGCGGGAAATGACCGTACTGGTGGCGGAAGAGGACGAAACCGGCGAAATCGTCGGCACCGCCATGGGTATCAACCACGAGGTGGCGACCAACGGCGCCGACAAGGGGTCTTCCCTGTGGTGCCTCGCCGTCTCGCCCAAGGCGCGGTTTCCGGGTATCGGCGAGGCGCTGGTCCGCCGGCTCGCCGAACAGTTCAAGGGCCGGGGCATTCCCTACATGGACCTTTCGGTGATGCACGACAACGCCCAGGCCATCTCCCTTTACGAAAAGCTCGGGTTCAAGCGGGTGCCCTTCTTCACCGTCAAGCTGAAGAACACGATCAACGAGGCCCTTTATGCCGGACCGACGGTCGAGGAAAAGCTCAATCCCTATGCGACCATCATCGTGAATGAGGCCCGGCGACGCGGGATCCGGGCCGAGATCCTGGATGCCGAAGGCGGCTTCTTCCGCCTGTCCTACGGCGGCCGCTCCGTCCGCTGCAGGGAGTCTTTGACCGACTTTACCAGCGGCGTCGCCATGTCGATCTGCGACGACAAGTCGGTGACCCAGAGGGTCGTCTCCAGGGCCGGGCTGACCATCCCCAGGCAGATGCTGGCCGGAGACGCGGAGGAAACCGAAACGTTTCTGCAAAACCACGGGTCTGTCGTGGTCAAGCCGGCGCGGGGCGAACAGGGCAAGGGAATTTCCATCGGCCTGACCGACCTCGAAGACGTTCTGGCGGCGGTCGAAACCGCAAGGACATTTTCCAATGACGTTCTGATCGAGGAATGCGTGAGCGGCAACGACCTGCGTCTGGTCGTGATCGACTACAAGGTGGTGGCCGCCGCCATCCGCAAACCGGCCGAAATCATCGGCGACGGCCGGACCAGCGTCCGGGACCTCATCGAGGCGCAATCGCGCCGACGCGCCGCGGCGACCGGGGGCGAATCCCGCATCCCCGTGGATGACGAGACCCTGCGCTGTCTCAAAGGCGCAGGCTTCGATCTGGAGAGCGTTCTGCCCGAAGGCAAGGCGGTCCAGGTGCGCAAGACGGCCAACCTCCATACCGGCGGCACCATTCACGACGTGACCGGCGAGACCAATTATGCCCTGATCGATGCGGCGATCCGGGCGGCCAGGGCGATTGAGATACCCGTGACCGGTATCGATCTGATGGTGCCCTCCCATCGGGGGCCGGACTATTGGTTCATCGAGGCGAACGAACGTCCCGGGCTTGCCAATCATGAACCGCAACCGACCGCGGAACGTTTCGTCGACTTCCTCTTCCCCCTGTCCATGCCGCAATCCGTGCGGGATGCATTGAACCGGACGGCTACATGACCCTGCTATCGATCGATGTTCCCTACCTGAGCGAGACCCTGGAAGGGCTTCTGAAGATCCCGAGCCCCACCGGATATACGGATGAAATTGTCCGGCATGTCTGCAAGGAACTGGACCGGCTCGGCGTTTTCTACGAACTGACCCGGCGCGGCGCGATCCGCGCGCGCCTGGAAGGAAAAAAGGCAAAGCCCGCCCGCGCCTTCGTGTCCCACCTCGACACCCTCGGCGCGCAGGTCAAGGCCCTCAAGGACAATGGCCGCCTGGAAGTGGTGCCGATCGGCAGCTGGTCCGCCCGTTTCGGCGAAGGCGCGAGGACCACGATCTTTACCGACAGCGGCGCCTACACCGGAACGATCCTGCCGCTCAAGGCGTCCGGACACACCTTCAACACCGGGGTCGACGAATTGCCTGTCGGATGGGATTACGTCGAACTGCGGATCGATGCCTATGCACGCTCGAAGGACGACCTGATGAAGCTGGGCGTGGACGTGGGCGACATCGTCGCGATCGATCCCCAGTCTGAATTTCTCGATAACGGCTTCGTCGTATCCCGCCATCTGGACAACAAGGCGGGCGTTGCCGTGATGCTGGCGGCGCTGAAGGCCTTCATCGATACCGGCGTGACCCCGACGGTCGACCTCTACTGGCTTTTCACGATTGCGGAGGAAACCGGCCACGGCGCGACCTCGATCCTGCCGCCGGAAGTGGCCTCGCTGATCGCCATCGACAACGGCACGTCCGCGCCGGGACAAAACTCCGAGGAATTCGGCGTTACCATTGCCATGGGCGACCAGACCGGGCCGTTCGATTATCATCTCACCCGCAAGATCGCGCAATTGTGCCAGGACAACGCGATCAAGTACCAGAAGGATGTGTTCCGCTACTACCGGTCCGATGCGGCTTCCGCCGTCGAGGCCGGCGCGGATGTGCGAACGGCGCTGATCACCTTCGGTATCGACGCGAGCCATGGTTACGAACGCATCCACATGCATGCGTTGCGATCGCTTACCGAACTGACGACCGCCTATGCCACCAGCCCGGTCCAGATCAAGCGCGATGCGAGCGACTTCTCCGATCTCAAGGGCTTCACCTCGCAGCCGACTGAAGATGCGGAGCAGGTTCTGACCCCGGAAACCAGCAAGCCGCAGTCCGAACCTCAGCACGGACCGGCCGAATAGGCCGCTCCCGATCCCGCCGCCCCGGATCCGGGACGGCGCCCCTGCCCTCCCGAATCCGCTATCCTTTGGCGGAGCTTTTTTCGGTCATCTGCCGCAGGGTGCAGATTTGACGTCGTCCGGCCGTAATGCGGAGGAAAACTTGAAGCAGGAAGAACGCGACAGCTCCGGTTCGGCCGCCGGCCAGCTCATACCGGACATAGGCTCCGCGCGCACGCCCCGGCACCCGGCGAAGCGGCGCATGTTCGATGCCGGTTTCCTGATCATCTCCGCGATCATGTTCCTGGCCGCCGGGATCGTCTACTACAGACGCGGCGCCCAACACGTCCTCGACATCCTTGCCAAGGACAGCGCCCTTGCAATTGATATCGCACCCAAGGTTCTGGCCGCGGTTCTTCTGGCGGCATGGCTGCGCCGGCTCCTGCCGAAAGAGGTCATCGCCCGCCATTTCGGCCATCGGTCCGGCCTCCGGGGCATGTCGCTCGCGGTCGTTGCCGGTGCGATCCTGCCCGGCGGGCCGATGACCGCCTTTCCCCTGGCTGTCGCCTTTTCCCAGGGCGGTGCGGCGCTTTCGGTGATCGTCGCCTTTCTGACCAGCTGGCTCCTGCTCAGCGCCAACCGGACCATCGTCTGGGAAATGGCCTTCATCGACACGCACCTGGTCGGCTGGCGGCTGCTTCTGTGCCTGCCGGTTCCGTTTCTGCTCGGCCTTGCCGCCCATCATCTTTACCGCGGCAAGGCGCTGATACCGGACGGGAAACCCTGATGGCCCTGGTGATCTTCACGGTGTTCTTGTGGGCCGCGACCATGGGCATGGGCGTGCTTGCCCATCGCAAGCACGATGGCACGTTCATCGCCGGTTTCCGGGACGCCGCCCGGGAAAGCCTGTTTATCGCGCCGCGGATCTGCGTCGGGATCTTCGGTTCCGGCTTTATCGCGGAACTCCTGCCGAGAGAAATGGTCAGTTCCCTGCTCGGCTCCGGATCCGGGAGCCCCGGCATTCTGATCGCGTCCGCGGTCGGCGGTTTCGTTCCAGGCGGCCCGGTCGTTGCCTTTGCCATCGGCGCAGCCGCGCTCAAGGCCGGCGCGGGTACGCCCCAGATCATGGCCTTCGTGCTCTCGTGGCTGCTGTTTTCCTTCAACCGGACGTTGATCTGGGAGCTGCCGGTCATGCGCGCGCGCTTTACCCGGGCCCGGATCCTGCTGTCGGCGCCCGTTCCGGTCGTCATCGGCCACCTGACCTGGCTCGCCGGCGCATAGGGCGGCGAAGCCGGCTCCTGCCGCCTCCGGCCGGGGTCAGGCTTTCGGCGGATGGGCCCGGCGGATCACCGGGGACACGACGCGGTCGGATACGGGAAAGTCGAAGACAGCGGCACCGCCGGTCCGGGCGAACCGGTCGATCAGTTCCGGCAGGTCGGAAAGATCGGTGACCGTCTCGCCGGCCAGGCCGAACCCACGTGCGATGGCCGCGAGATCGGTCCGTCCGAAGACCGCGCCGTCCTCGGGCAGGCCTTCGGCGCGCAGCTTGTGGATTTCCGAGCCGTAGGCCCCGTCATTCAGGACCACGATCAGAATATTCAGCCCGTGGCGCGCGAAGGTTTCCAGTTCCTGGACATGCATCAGCAGACTGCCGTCGCCGTCAAACAGGACCACGGTCCTGTCAGGCCTTGCGGCGGCGACGCCCATGGCAAATGAGATGCCGTTGCCGATGGCGCCGAATTCCCGGATGGTCAGGAACTGCGACTGCGGCCTGGACCGCATGTGCGCGAAGAAATAGGAGCAATGGCCCGAGGAATTTACCATTTCCCATTCGGCGGGCAGTGCATCTTCCAGGGCCGACACGACGTCGCGCGGATCGAGCGCACCGGGCTCGATATCGAAGGGCGTGCTGTCGGCCGGCAGTGTCCGGATCCGCTCGGCCAGATCGCCGCTCCGCCAGGAGACCGGCCGCGCGGTCAATGCATCGGCAAGCGCTTCCGCCCCGAGCCTGGCATCCGCACGCATATGCGCGTCGGCGGCGACACGCCCCTGGTTGACGGAAACCGGATCCAGATCGATCTGCAGGACCTTTGCCTTCGGCCAAAGACTGCCGCCCGCGGCATTGTGGAAGGTCAGCGAACAGCCCACGGCGACGATGAGGTCGGCCTCGCCGAAACAGTCAAAGGCGATTTCCGACGAAAAGCCGCCGGCGACGCCGAGCGAAAACGGGTCGTCATGGAACAGTCCCCGCGCCGGCAGGGTCTCAGCCAGCAGACCGTCACAGGTCTCTGCGAGATTTCGGCACGCGCCGGCGGCTCCCGCCTCGACGGCGCCCAGGCCGGCCATGACGATGACCTTGCCTGCCTCCCGGATCATCTGCGCCGCCCGGGCGACATCGTCCGGATGCGGCGGCACCGGCGACACGGCCGGCACCAGGGTCCGGGACGGCGCCGGCAGGTCTTCGCTGCCCGACCATGCGAGATCCTGCAGGTCAAAGGGGACGCCGACAACCACGGGCCGGCGTTCGCGGCGGGCCTGCAGAAAGGCGTCGCGGATGGCCGCGGGCATGCGCGCCGGCAGATGCAGGCTGTGGTAGGCGGAACAGGTCGCGGTCACGAACGGCGCCTGGTCGATCGCCTGGTTGTACCAGCCGGACTTCAGGGGCGCCTCGCCGGCAAAGATCACCACCGGCAAGCGGGCCCTGACGGCCGCGGGCAACGCTGTCATCAACTGGGTCAGCCCCGGACCGCAGGTAACGGTCGCAACACCGACATCCCCGGTCTTGCGCGCAAAGGCCATCGCGGCGGCGACGGCGCAATGTTCATGACGGACGTAGATCATCCGGCAACCCTGTTCGGCAAGACGAACCGCGAAGTTCATGTTCGCATCGCCAAGCAGGGAGAAACAGGTCCGGACATCTTCCTGAACGAAAGACCGTGCCAGGATGTCATAGACCCGCGCTACGTCGCGGCCGCCTTCACTCACCTGTCCTGTCCTCCTACCGGCCGGGCTTATAGATCGCGGCGGGCACCATGACCTCGCCCCGGGCGATCAGGCGGGCCGTGCGGACGAGGCCGGCGGAGACGAACTGAAAGTCGTTCCCGTCCCGCTTGAAGGTCACGGTTACCTCCATCACCCCCATGGGATGCTCGATCCGCACCACCGCGGGCGACGGGCCGACCGGTTCGACAAGACCTTCCGCCACCGTTCCCGGCGTCAGCGCACAGGCGGCCAGGCACTGGGAACCGGTCACCGCCAGGGTCGGATGGGTGTTCCAGGGCATGAAATAGCGGGCACAGAAATGCCCGCCGGCCTGAGCTTTCGACAGGAGGCCGATTTTCGGGGTCACCGACTTCGCCACGTCCCCGAGCCCCATGCGACGGCCGGCTTCCAGCCGGACCGCTTCCATGCGGGCGAAAAGGTCCTTGTTCGCGTCCAGTTCGTCCAGGGTTTCGTAGCCGGTCAGGCCGAAATCGGAAGCGCGGGCGATCATCATCGGCATGGCGACATCCATGCAGGTGACTTCGATGCCGTCGATGTCCTCCCTCGCCTTCCCGGTCGGCAGCATGGCGTTGCATTTGGAACCGATGACATCGAGGAAATTCAGGCCGACGGGCGCCGCCGTGCCCGGCACGCCATCGATGGCGACGTCGCCGTCATAATTCACCTGGCCGCCCGGCGTCTCGACGATGGCCTCGACCAGCGCGCCGGTGTTGACCGCCCGGATGCGGACCGGTGTCCGGTCTCCGGCCGGCTTGACCAGTCCCTTCTCGATGGCCGCGGGACCGACACCGACGAGGATGTTGCCGCAGGTCGGACCGTAGTCGACGAGACGCTCCTCGACCGAAACCTGGGCGAAAAAATAGTCCACGTCGGCTTCCGGATCATCGGAGGGGCTGAGCATGGCGACCTTGGTCGTGACCGCGTTGCCGCCGCCAAGCCCATCGATATTGCGCGGGTTTCCGGCTCCGACGACGGACATCAGAACCTCGGACAGGGCGGCTTCTTCCGCGGGCAGGTCCGCGCGCAGGAAATACGGCCCGCGCGATGTGCCGCCGCGCAGAAAGTGGAAGGGGATTGCTGTCTGGGTCATGGCAGTTTCACGTCTTTCCGGATCATGTCAGGGGCCAGGGAAGTTTGACGAACTCCTGCAGCAGACCGGCCGGGAAGTCGCGCCCGAGCGCTCCGGCAAGAAAGCAGATGAAACCGATGCCGCATCCGCTCAAAAGGAGTGTCTGCAGCCATGACATCCCGGCCCTGGTGCGGAAGAACGCCAGGAAGAAGATCGACAGGGCGAGAATGAAGCCGAGCAACGACGACAGCAGCAGCAGCATTGCGAACCAGGCCAGCGTCGTCCACAGTCCGTGCGGCGCGGAACCGTCGCCTTCTGCCCGTTCCAGATCCGCAAAGATACCGTCGGTTTCCGGCAGCAGCATCATCTTGGCGATGAGCATGAAACAGCCCAGCAGAGTGACCGTCCCAATGGTGAGCGGGAAGATCTTGTCGCTCATGAGGTCGATGCTCCAGGCATCGTACCAGGCAACGATCATGTAGGCGGTGACGCAAAGCAGGAACACAAACGGCGCACGCTTGGAGCCGGCAGCCCATTCCGCGGACCCCATGATGTGTTTCGCCTGGCGGATACCGGCCACCACCGAGACGATGGTGAGAACGAGAATGATCAGCACGATCGGCGATGCGATGTATTCCAGCCCGGTGGCAAAGCCCTGGTTGAATTTCGCACCGGCGACCTGGTTCGCCATATTGGTGAAGTTCTCCGCCTGACTGGAGAGAACGAAGCCGATCAGGAACGCCGGACGGGGCCAGTCGAAACGGCGCAGGAAAATGCCGAGGACGCCGACGGCCATCAGGGTCACCAGATCGCCGAGGGACTGACGCGACTGGAAGGCGGCGAACGCAATCACCATGAACAGGAAGGGAGCCAGCAGGGTAAAGCGGATCGTGGTCAGCTTTGCGATCTGGCCCGAAAGTGCGATGCACAGGCCGGCGCCGATCACATTGGCAAGCGCCAGCGACCACACGATCGTGTAGGTCAGATCGAGTTCGTAGCGCACCATCTGCGGACCCGCGTCATATCCGAGCAGCGCCAGGCCGCCGATGAAGACCGCCATGCTGCCCGAACCGGGAATGCCGAAGATCAGGGTGGGAACGAGGCCGCCGCCTTCCTTGGCATTGTTGGACGATTCCGGGCCGATGACACCGCGGATATCGCCCTTGCCGAACTGGGACTTGTCCTTCGCGGTCTGGACGGTCGTGCCATAGGCGATCCAGTCGACGACGGAACCACCGAGCCCCGGGATAACGCCGACGAGAACACCGATCGTTGCGCTGCGGACGGATAGCCAGATATTCTGCCACCAGTCCCGGATACCATGCATCCAGCCCTTGCCGAGGCCGCCCGTCTTGGAAATCGCCCGGTCCTGCCTGAGCAGGGCGACAATTTCCGGAACGGCGAAAATGCCAAGACCGACGATGACCAGGGAGAGGCCGTCCGTCAGGTAGGGAATGTCGTAGGTCGACATGCGCAGCGACCCGCCTGCCCCCGCCTCGCCGATCGTTCCGATCATCAGGCCGAGCCCGGCCGCGACCACGCCCTTGAGGACAATGCGTCCCGCCAGAATGGCGACCATGGACAGGCCCAGCAGCGTGATCATCAGCATTTCGGGCAGGCCGAAAGCGAGGATCAGCGGACGGGCGATCAGGATGAAGATGGTCAGGATGCAGGCGCCGAACAGCCCGCCGAAAAGCGAGGAGATGAACGCCGCCGACAGGGCCCGCGCCGCCTCGCCCTTCTTTGCCAGCGGAAAACCGTCGAGCACGGTGGCCTGGCTCGCGGTGGAGCCGGGAATTCCCAAAAGGACCGAGGCGAAGGTGTCGGAAGTCGGAACCACCGCAACCAGGCCGACCATGAGGGCAAGCCCGGACACAGGATCCATACCGAACATGAAAGGCAGGACCAGGCTCAGGCCGGCAATGCCGCCAAGTCCGGGGAACACGCCGACGGACAGGCCCAGCAAAACGCCGATCGCCAGGTACATCAGGTGCTGCGGTTGAAAAATAAGGGTAAGTGCCTCGCCGAGCGCGGGCAAGGCTGTGCCGATCAGGTCCATGGGATACCTGCTTATTAGGTGCGCATGGGTAAAAAGATATGCCGGCCCCGCGCATCGGGCGGGGCCGGCAGGCTCAATCCTACTTCAGCTTGACGCCGTAGTCGTCTTCAAGCCACTTCACGACAAAGGCCTTGGCGGACTCCGGCACTTCGGTTGCAAGTGCCTTCGCGTTTTTCGCGGCCTTGCCGGTCATCTGCGGGTAGTCGCCCAAGGTTGCTTCCGCCAGCTTCTGGAAGTCCGGACGGGCAACGATGTCGTTGAACGCCTTGGTGTAGACATCGACGACTTCCTGCGGTGCTTCCTTGGGCAGGAAGACCATCTTCTGGGCCGGGAAACCGGCGATGAAGAAGGCTTTCCATGCTTCCCAGGCATCGCCGCTGGTTTCACAGCCGGCCGTCGCTTCGCAGACTTCCTTGAATGTCGGAATGTCGGGGAAGGTCGGATCGCGGACGATGTTACCGTCGTCGTCAAGCGCACCCCAGGTCATCATCGGGACCGCACGACCGGCCTCGACCATCGGCACGACGCTCTTCAGGTAGGCCGGAGAGGTCTGATAGTCGATGTTGGCTTCGCCGCGCTCGAACATCAGGCGGCCGTCACCGCGGCCCTTGATGCCGAAGACCGGCTCAACCTTCATGCCGAGCATCTTCCAGGCAAGGTTCGGCACCAGATCGAGACGGGTCGCGCCCTGGCTGCCCCAGATGAAGTCGATGTCCTTCAGGTCGTCGGCATCGCCGTCGAACTTCTTGGCAATGTCCGGCGGCAGGTAGGCAACACCGCCGACACCGGAGGCGAGAACCACCTGCCAGTCCTTGTACTCGTACTTCACCCGCGGATCGCCGAGCAGATACGGGAACTGGGTGGACCCCGAGGAACCGAAAACAAGCGTGCCGTCAGCGGTATCCTGGTCCTGGAACCAGTTGGCCCCCTTGGTGGAACCGGCACCCGGGCGGTAGCGTACGACAACCGTCGGCTTGCCCGGAAGCGCCTCGCTCAGAAGCGGCGCATAGAAGTTGGCCCAACGGGCGGAGCCGCCGGATTCGGAAAAGGGAATGACGAACTCGACGGTCTTGCCGGCAAGATCGACTTCTGCCTGGGCGGATGTATTCAGCGCAAATGCTGCGACACCTGCCAGCAAACCGGCGGACACACTTCGGGCGATTTTGGTAAATGCAGGCATTAATTCCTCCCAAATGCCTTTGAAATTCTGAGTTCGATGGCGAATTTTTCCGCGCATCAAATTTACTGCATCAGGTTTTTCAATCCTGTTGCGATCCTGTGTCTAACAGTCCAAGCTTTCAGCAAGCTTTCACCATACAAAAGAAAAACGATGAGAATTGTCATTATCGAAGACAACAAGACGCTTGCGCGCGGCCTGAGCCACCGGCTCAAGGACATAGGCCATGCGGTCGATCTCCTGCATGACGGGTCGGAGGGGGACACATTTCTCGCGAACGAGGGCGCCGATCTGGTGATTCTCGACATCAATCTTCCGGGCAAGGACGGACTGGAGGTCCTGAAGAACATGCGCGGCCGGGGCGACCACACACCGGTCCTTCTTCTGACCGCCCGCGGCGAAACGAAGGACCGTGTGACCGGTCTCGACCTGGGTGCCGATGATTATCTCGTCAAACCGTTCGAGGCCGAGGAGCTCGAAGCGCGCGTGCGCGCCCTTGCCCGGCGCCGCAACACGGAAGGCGGCGCCCTGATCAAGATTGGCATGCTGCAATACGATCGCGGCGCCCGGCGTCTTTTCCGCGACGGCGTTGCCATGGAACTGCCGAGGCGCGAACTTGCCGTCCTGGAATGCCTGATCGACCGGCGCGGCCAGTTGGTGCCGAAACGCACCCTCGCCGATCACGTGTACGGCCTTGGCACCGAGGTCGAGGAAAAGGTCATCGAGATCTACATTTCCCGCCTGCGCAAGCGGCTCGAAGGCCACGGCCTCAAGATCCGCACGGCGCGGGGTCTGGGCTATTACTTCGAAGAAGCAGAATGATCACCCGGGCAACCTCCCTGCGCATCCGTCTGATGGTGCTCATCCTCGTGCCGCTGATCATCATCTCGCTGATCGCCGGCTACTGGCGCTTCAACGCCGCCAAGGCGACATCGGAAGCCCTGTTCGACCGGACCCTTGTCGCCGTGACCATTGCGATTTCACGCGACGTGATCATCAAGGAAGGCGACGCCCTGTCGGACACGACGCTGGACCTGCTGCGGGACTCCAGTGGCGGGGGCAAGCTTTTTTATCATGTCAACGGGCCGGACGGGGTGTTCGTTACCGGCTACGCCTATCCGCCCGCACCGCCCAGGGACCTGCGCGACAAGGCCGACTTTCCGGTCCTGTTCGAAGGCACCTACCGCCAGGAGGGCGTTCGGGTCGCACGGCTGACGGAATATCTGAACGTCGGCGGCGTTTCCGGTTACGCAACCGTGACCGTGTGGCAGAACAAGGCGGCACGGGAAGCGTTCGCCAGAAACCTTGCGGTCCGGGCGGCCCTTCTGATGGGGTCGCTGATCCTGACCGTGGCCGGGGTCGTCTGGTTCGGCATCAATCTCGGACTGAAGCCGCTGCTGGAATTGCAGGATGCGATCGCCATCCGGTCGCCAAAGGACATGAGCATCATTCGCCGGCCGGTCCCGCCGGAGGTGGCGGGCGTCGTCCAGACGCTCAACAACCTGTTCGGGGAGGTATCGAAGGCGATTTCCTCCCGCGACGTGTTCATTTCGAATGCCGCCCATCAACTTCGCAACCCGGTCGCCTCGATCCTGACCATGGCGACCGCGGCCCGGGACGCGAAAACCGACTCCGACCGGCGCGAAAGAACGGCCGAACTGGTCGAGGCCGCCCGCCACGCCAGCCGCCTTACCCAGCAGCTCCTGTCCTATGAACGGGCCAGAGACCCGGCCGGGCCAAGGGATTTCGAAGCAATTGCCGCCGCCGATGTGGCACGCGACGTGTGCACCCGCAATGCCAAGGCCATATTCGGCCGCGATGCGGAACTCGTCTTCGAAGACAACTCCGACGGCGCCATGGTTCTCGCCAACCCGCTCATGCTGTCCGAGGCCCTTCAGAATCTGACCGACAACGCATTGGCCCATTCCGGCCCCGGGCTGAGCACCGTGGAGGTTCGTGTCGAGGCGGATGCGGAAACCGTGTCGTTCCTGGTCAGGAACGATGGCGAAGGCCTCGATGCGGAGGACCTGCCGGTCGCCTTCGAAAGGTTCGGCCAGTTGAGCGGCGGAGAAGGTAGCGGCCTGGGGCTGCCGATCGTGCGCGAGATCATGAGCCAGCACGACGGCTCGGTCGAAACGGTTCCGGTGGAAACCGGTGCCTGTTTCAAGCTGACCTTGAAACGGCATATGCCTTCGCAGAAGGAGTGAGGGCGGGTTTGCCCGCCCTCCCCGAAGCCGTCAGGTCCGCGTCTCCCCGTCGGAGGGGATGACGGCCTCCGTCGGTCATTCTTCGACGGCGGCCGACCTTATCGGCCGAGAACCTTTGCCAGAAACGTTTCCGTCCGCTGATGCGCGAGGTCCGCCGCGTCTTCGACGTAGGTTGCCCGGGCGTCATTCGCAAAGGCATGGCCGGCTTCGTACATGTGCATTTCGAACTCCGGCAGATAGGCCTTCACCTCTTCCAGAAGCTCGGCCGGTGTGTGGTCGTCGGTGGTTCCGAAATGGCCCTGCATCGGCGCCTTCAGCGGGCAGTCGAGAAACTGTTTCAGGCGCGTACCGTAGAAGGAAACCCCGCCGGCAATGTCCAGCTTCTGGGCCGCCCGCACGGCAAGGCCGCCGCCCCAGCAAAAGCCCATGACCGCGACTTTTCCGCCGTTCTGCTTCAGGGCCTCCACGGCTGCCGCGGCATCCGCGATGCAGTCGGCCGTGTCGATTGAAAGCATCAGGTCCCGCCCGCGCGTCGCCTGGTCGAAGGGGATCACCGCCCCCTTTTCCTTCCGGTCGAACAGCGCCGGAACGGCGACCTCGTAGCCGAGTTTGGCATAACGGGCCGCGATGCCTTTCAACTGGTCGGTCACGCCGAATATTTCCTGGAGAATGACGAGACCTCCCCGGCGTGTGCCCTGTGCCGGTTCAATCCAGCAATCGAACGTGTGTCCGTCGGCGGCGGTCAGTTGCCTCATCATTTCCTGTCACTCCACATCGCATGCGTTCGGTTTGAGAACGGGCGCCGCCCTCGCGGCAGCGCCCGAAAGGGTCAGTTGCCGACCTTGATACCGGCTTCCTCGAAGTAGCGAACGGCGCCGGGATGGTAGGGGACCATGTTGGCCGGCGCCATCGTATCCGGATTTGCCCGGGCAAACGCACCGAACGACGCCTTCAGGGCGTCCTTGTTTTCGGCGATCGCCTTGGTCATCTTGTAGACGAGATCGTCGCTGACATCGGCGTTGGTCAGCATCATCCACGGGATGCGCATGATGTTGGCGTCACCGTCCTGAAGGCCGTTGATCTTTTCGTTCTGCTTCAGGGAAACGATGTCCCCGGCGGGCAGATACTTCTTGAAGGCGGCAACGCCGGCATCGGAATTGTCCTGGGAGATGTAGCAAAGGCCGCCGCGGGAGTTCAGCTTCACGGCCGCCTGCTGGCCGGCGCCGGAATTGAGGCTGACCAGCGCGATATCCACGAGGCCGTCGCCGAGCGCGTTGATGCCGGCGACGAAGCTGGCAACAGGAACCTTCTTGAAGTCATCATAGCTCAGGCCGGCATTGGCCAGACCGCCGGCAATATAAAACGGAATGATGGTCGAAGACGTATATTCCGACGCTATCCGCAGTTCGGAAGCCTTCGCCTTCACATCGGCAATCGTCTTCAGACCGAGGTCGCAGGGCGCCATCAGCCCGGTGGTGAGCGGGAACATGACACCGACAAGACGCATGTTCGGGTTCTCGCGGTCGTAGTTGCCGGTTCCGGCGAAGGCATACTCGGCTTCAACGCCGTTGGAAAAGCCGAAGTCGACTTCGCCCGAGTTGATCAGCGGCAGGTAGCCGACGAGCGGCTGGGTCCGCGCCGTTATCCCGGCGTCATTGGCGACCTTGGCAACGGCCTGTCCGGAATTATAGGCCAGCGACCCCTGGGCCCCGGTCGCGATCGTCACCACCTGGGCGTAGGCGCCCGCCGCGGACAAGGCGGAGGCCAGCAGGCCGGCCCCGATAATCTTCGCATAGGTTTTCATCTATTCCTCCCTTGGGTTGGTTTCGTGATTTCTCCAGGCTCAGGCCGCCGTGGCGCGCCCGGCTTTCCGTTTGTCGAAAATGAGAAGCCCTGCCGTCACGACGACGGCGCCGACGGCGGCGGGAATGTGCAGGAACTGATCCTGGGGAATGAAGCCCAACGGCAGCGCCAGGGCGCCAAGCACGCCGAGCAGCAGGCGGACAGTTAGTCCGAGCTTTGACCTTATGAAGCCGACCATTCCGGCGCAAATGGCGGCCACTCCGATTCCGGCCAGGATCGTGGCCAGCGCGACCTCGCCCCAGGTCCCGTTCAAAAGCAGGGCCGGTGTCGCGACAAAGACAAACGGGATGATATAGGCCGCCCATCCGATCCGCATGGCGGCCAGTCCGGTCATCAGAGGACCTTCCTTGGTTATGGTCGCGGCCGCAAAGGCGGCAAGCGCAACCGGAGGCGTGATCATGGACATCATGCCGAAGTAGAGGATGAACATGTGGGCCGCGATCGGCTCGATGCCCGCCTGCACCAGCGACGGCGCCACAAGTGCGGCCAGCAGCAGATAAACGCCCGATGTGGGCATCCCCATGCCGAGGATCGTGCAGATCAGTCCGGAAACCAGCAACAGCAGCGCGACATTCGCTCCGATCGAATTGACCAGGAGAAGCGTCAGCGCAAAGCCGAGCCCGGTGATGTTCAGGATCCCGATGACAAAACCCGCGGAGGCCACGACCAGGATCAGGTCGACCATGGAGATCCCGGTCTCCGTAAAGACATTTCCGAGGCTCTTGAGGGTCAGCCGTTCGCCCCGGTACCCACGCAGGAAGCCGACCAGAACGATGGCGATGGAGGCCAGGAGGGCCGAATCTTCCGGATCGAACCGCCACCAGAACAAGGCGCCGAGCAAGACGCCGAACGGCAGGCAGAAATGCCAGCCTTCGCGCAGGACCTCCCTGACCGTCATGGCCTCATCATCGCTTTGGCTGATGCGATCGCGCCCGGCGATCAGATCCACCTGAATGAAGACGCTGATGTAGTAAAGGGCAGCCGGAATGACGGCGGCCGCCGCAACCGTCATGTAGGATATGTCCAGAAGTTCGGCCATCAGGAAGGCCGCCGCCCCCATGATCGGCGGCGTGAGCTGCCCTCCGGTCGAGGCGACCGCCTCAATGGCGCCGGCGTCCCGGCCGGAGTATCCGCCGCGCTTCATCAACGGAATCGTGACGACGCCGGTGGTCACGACATTGGAAACGGCACTTCCCGAGATCGACCCGAACAGCGCGGAACCAAAGACCGATATCTTGGCGCTGCCGCCGCGGGTGCGTCCGGTAGCCGCCATGGCCAGGTCGGTGAAGAACGTGCCGCCGCCGGCCGCGAACAGCAGCTGGCCGAAGAACACGAACAGGAGAACGATGATCGTGCCGACAGCCAGGGGCGTGGAGAACACGGCACTCGGATCGAAGCCGACATACTGGACGAGCCGGACCGGGGTCAGGGCCTTGCCGATCAGGTCGCCGGGCACCTTGTCGGCAAACAGCGCATAGATCAGGAACACGGCAACGATCCCGAACAGCATCCACCCCGCCCGGCGGCGGACGCCTTCCATGACCGTAATCAAAACCACGGCGCCGATGACGGTGATCTGCCAGGGGCGGTAGGCCTGCTCCTTGAGGAGCCAGTTGAAATCATAGGCCGCATACATCAGCACGATGAAGGCGACAAGCGCCAGGGCGCCGTCCAGCCAGCCGATCCGTGGCTTGGCTTCGCCCCGGAAATCGTAACGCAGATAGGCGATCGTCAGGGCCAGCCCCAACTGGAACGCCATATACTGCTGCTTCAGGATCGCGAAACCCAGTCGGGTCGGCGCCTCGATGTTCCACAGGATACAGGCGACACACATGAGCGTGGCGAAAAACGCAATCAGCCAGTCCCTGTATCGCCCGGCATTCGAAGCGTCGGTCATCGCGCGGCCTCACCGCGGATACCGATGTCATCTATTCGTTTTTCGCAAGGTCCAGACATGTGCGCATTGTTGTCCAATGCGGCGTCTTTCACGGCCATGCCGTGTCCTCCCCGGGTTCTTTTGTGGCGCAACAGGTTTCCTTGAGGGCATCTAACACCCCCGTTTTCTTAAATGCACATAAGAAATTCCTATTACGGATAAACAAAAAGACAATACACCGGGCACCGCGAGTCAGCTGTCCATATCCGTTTGCGATGGTCCTGACACCAGTTTTCCCGCTTGATTCTGCCGATTACAGGCCGATCTAACACTTAAACGCATTCGGGATACGACGAGTCCGATCGGATAGTTTCCGTTACTCTTGATAAACGGAGATAAGGTTTGCCGTTTCAGGTCACCGAACCGACGGAGGCCTCGGCCTTTGCGACCTGGCTTTTGACCTCGACAAAGCTGTCGGGGGTCACCGAAATCGTATCGATCCCGCATTCGACCAGAAAGCGCGCAAACTCCGGATGATCGCTTGGCGCCTGTCCACAGAGGCCGACTTTCGCGCCGGCTTCATGGGCTTCCCGGATGACGGTGGATATCATCCATTTGACCGCCTCATCCTGTTCGTCGAACAGGTCGGACAGTCGTTCGGAATCCCGGTCGACGCCCAGTGTGAGCTGAGTCAGGTCGTTGGATCCGATGGAGAACCCGTCGAAACGGTCCGCGAAGGATTTCGCGAGGATCACGTTGGAGGGGATCTCGCACATGACATAGACCTGCAGACCGTTCTCGCCCCGCTTCAGGCCGTTTGCGGCCATGACGTCAAGGACCCGGTCCGCCTCCTTCGTCGACCGGCAGAACGGGATCATCATCACCACGTTGGTGAAACCCATGTCGTCGCGCAGACGCCTGATCGCCCTGCATTCAAGCGCGAACCCGTCGCGATAGGCGTCCGAGTAGTAACGGGACGCGCCACGGAAGCCGATCATCGGGTTTTCTTCGTCCGGTTCGAACTCGGCGCCGCCGATCAGACCGGCATATTCGTTGGTCTTGAAGTCACTCATGCGCACGATCACCGGCTTCGGATGGGAAGCCGCGGCAATCCGGGACAGCCCGCGGGACAGCCGGTCGACGAAATAGTCCGCCTTGTCCTCGTAGCCCCTGGTCAATTCCGCGATCGTCTGCTTTGCGGCTTCGTCGCGCAGGCTGCCGAAATTCAGAAGCGCCATCGGATGGACGCGGATGTAATTGCCGATCACGAATTCCATCCGCGCCAGCCCGACCCCGTCGGAGGGGATCTGCCACCACCGGAAGGCAGCCGACGGATTGGCAAGGTTCAGCATCACCTTGGTTCGGGTCTGCGGAATGTCGTCCAGCGACAGTTCCTCGACCTTGAAGTCCGCCTGGCCTTCATAGACGAACCCCTCATCACCCTCCGCGCAGGAGAGCGTCACGTCCTGTTCGGAATGCAAGACGCGGGTGGCGTCACCCGTTCCGACGATCGCCGGAAGCCCGAGTTCCCGGCTGACAATGGCCGCATGGGAGGTGCGCCCGCCGTGATCGGTGATGATGCCGGCCGCCCGTTTCATGATCGGCACCCAGTCCGGATCGGTGGTTTGCGAGACCAGAATGCTGCCGTCGACGAACCGGTCGATATCGGCCGCGGTCTCGATCAGGCAAAGCCGGCCGGTCACGACCGCATCGCCGATGCTCAGCCCCCTTGCCAGGACCCTGCCCTTCGATCCGATCCGATAGGTCCTGAAGGATGACATGTTCCGCCGCGACTGCACCGTTTCGGGCCGGGCCTGGACGACGAACAACTCGCCCGTGTCGCCGTCCTTCGCCCATTCGATGTCCATCGGGCAGCCGTAATGCGCCTCGATCGCCACGGCCCACCGGGCGAGCGTCAGGATGTCCCCGTCAGAAAGGACATCGGCCTCCCGCTCCGCCTTGGAGGTCGGAACGTTGCGGGTCGGCGCATCCGCCTGCCCGTAAATCATCTTGACTTCCTTTGCGCCGCGCCTTTTCTCGACAATGGGCGAAAACGCGGCTTCGCCGAGGAGCGGCTTGAAGACGATGTACTCATCGGGGTCCACAGCGCCCTGAACGACATTTTCTCCCAGCCCCCAGGCGGCGTTGATCACCACGACCTTGTCGAAACCGGTTTCCGTGTCGATGGAAAACATGACGCCGGACCCGCCCCGGTCCGAGTGCACCATCCGCTGCACGCCGATGGACAGGGCGACTTTCAGGTGATCGAAGCCTTTCACCTGCCGGTAGGTGATCGCGCGGTCGGTGAAGAGAGAGGCATAACAGCGACGGCAGGCATCGAGCAGCGCCTCTTCCCCGCGGATGTTCAGGAAGGTTTCCTGCTGACCGGCGAAGCTCGCATCCGGAAGGTCTTCCGCGGTCGCACTGGAACGCACGGCGACATCGACCCTGTCCAACCCCGACTTCGCGCCGAGTTCGGAATAATGCTCCAGGATCGCCTGCGCCAGATCGTGAGGCCATTCGCCCTTCAGGAACACCTTGCGGATCCGGCTTCCGGTTTCCGCCAGCGTGGCCCCGCCCGACTTGAACTCCTTCAGTGCCTGTTCGATTTCAGGCTTGAGATCGTTTGCCTCCAGGAACTGCCAGTAGGCGGTGGCCGTGGTGGCAAATCCGTCCGGGACCCGGATCCCCTTCGGATCGAGCGTGTTGACCATTTCGCCAAGGGACGCGTTTTTGCCGCCGACAAGGCCGACATCCGTCCGGCCGCACTCCGAAAACCGGACCACCGATATTGTCTGGTCGCTCATTTCCGTCCCCTCTTTTTCAGTTGCGCCTGCTGCAAGGCCATCAGATAGGCGACGACATCCGCCTTTTCCTGATCGAACAGGCGGAAGGTCGTCATTGGAAAATGATCTTCCTTCATGAAAGCCTCGAAATAGGCCCGTGTATGTCCGGGGCGCATAACGATCTTCTCATAGGGCGGCGCCATCTCCGGATCCCGCTTGTCGCCCTCCCGCTGATGGCAGGCGCGGCACCACTGTTCGATGACGCCCCTTCCCCGTTCCGGGTCGCCGCCGGCGAGGACAGGCGTCACGAAAGGAAGACATGACAGGGCGAGCAGTGTTGCAGCTCTCAAAGGAAGTCTGGATCGCATATCGGCCGCCTATTCCTTGTTTCGTGAGTTCCAAGGCTCGGTCACAGTAACGACCAATCGCAGCGAGAGCCTTGACCGCGCTCAACCGTCCGGCCTGTCAGTCCGTCTCTTTATCATCGGGCAGCAGCAACACCGGCGCCTTGCGGTCCCCGATCAGCTCGAGCCACCGGGACAACAGCTGGTTGTTTCCCGGCTCGCGGGTCGCAATGACGAGACGTTCGCACTGTGCTGGCTTGCTGGCGACGGGCCTCCCGCGTTGCGGACTGCGCAGATCCTCCACACCGGCCTGACCGTGGACACGTTCTGCGATCTGCCGGGCAACGTCGATCGATTTGTCCTCAGGGGTTCTGGCCAGAGCCAGGATCCGGCCGCTCGCGGACCCCGACCGGCGCGGCAGCAACAAGACGGCGGACCGCGTCAGGCTGACCGCCTCCAGAAACTGGCGATAGGGCTCGCTTGAGCGTTCCAGAGGGCTCTCCGGCTGGGACAGGACCACGATATCGGACGCCTTGGCGGCCGTGTGAATGGCTTCGCCGACCGCCGATGTCAGGATTTCGAAGCGGCTCCTGACCTTCTTCTGCGCGGCTTCGGTCTCCAGAAGCTGCCGCGCCCGTCTGGCCGCCGCTTCTACCGACTCCGCAAGCGAGCCGATATCCATCGCCTCCAGCCGGTTTCCCAGCAACCGGTATTCCCGCAAACCGGTCAGGCGCGCGGCCCCTATAAGTTCCGGATCGCGAATGAAAACACCGTGCAACTCGAGATCCAGCAGACCGGCGGCCTCGACGGACTGGCGAATGATGGCCGTGTTGAACGCGGCCTGATGAAATCCGAAAACGAGACGCGAATAGGTGATCATGGCTCAGTTCCCCGCCCTGTCTCCCGGACCGCCTTCCGCAAGGGTTTTCCTGACCTGGGTGAAGGCCTTCAGCCGGTCTTCGATCATCCGATAGATGGAACCCTCGGTGAATTGTCCGTCGGCCTCACGTTTTCCGACCGGCCGACCGGTGACCAGTTCCAGGCCTTCATCGATGGTCGAGACGGGATAGATGGCGAATTTGCCCTGCTCGCAGGCCTCGATCACATCGGCGCGCAACATCAGGTGCTGCACGTTCGCGGCGGGGATCAGCACGCCATGCGTTCCGGTCAGGCCCCGCGCCTTGCAGATATCGAAGAACCCCTCGATCTTTTCGTTGGCACCGCCGATCGCCTGGACGTCACCAAGCTGATTGACCGAACCGGTCACGGCGAGATCCTGGCGGATCGGCACATCCGCGAGCGCGGACAGCAGCGTATAGAGCTCGGCGGACGAGGCGCTGTCACCTTCCACACCCCCATAGGACTGTTCGAACACGAGGCTGGCCTGCAGCGACATCGGACTGTCGAGCGCGAAACGGCCGGCCAGGAAACCGGACAGGATCAGCACGCCCTTGGAGTGGATCGGTCCGCCGAGTTCGACTTCCCGCTCGATATCGACCACCTTGCCGGCGCCGGGCCGCACCCGGCAGGTGATCCTGGTGGGATGGCCGAAGGACTGGCCCGCAATCTTCATCACACTCAGGCCGTTGATCTGGCCGACCCGGCTGCCCTCGGTATCGATCAGGGCGACCTTTTTCAGGACCTGTTCGCGCAGCAGTTCCCGAACGCGCGAAGCCCGGTCGGTCCGCTGGTCAAGCGCCCTTTGGACGTCATCGCGCACGATCAGGCTTCGGTCCGCACCCCGGGCATAGTGGTTTGCTTCCACCAGCAGGTCCCGGATCTCGTCCGGAGAAAGGCCCAGTTTGCCGGCATGTTCGACCAGGCGGGCGGAATTCTCCACGACCAGCTCGACACCTGACCGGTCCATGGGCAGAAGCTGTTCGCGCTCGATGATGGCGGCAACCGCCCGGGCCATCAGGGCTTCGCTTTCCGACGTTCGCTCCATGCTGTCTTCGAAATCGGCGAGAACCTTGAAATGCTCCTGCAGTTCCGGATCGAACAGAGACAGGAGGTAGTAGGTGTAGCGGTCGCCGAAGAGGACCACCTTCAGATCAAGCGGGATCGGCTCGGGTTCCAGCGAAATGGTGCTGGTGAGGCCGATCAGCTGATTGATATCCTCGATCTTGATCGTCCTGCTCCGGAGCGCCCGCTTGAGCGCGGTCCAGGCGAAAGCTTCGGTCAGGAGCCCGCGCGCATCCAGGAGCAGATAGCCGCCGTTGGCGCGATGAACCGACCCGGCCTTGATCAGTCTGAAGTTCGTCGCAAGCACGCCCTGGGCGGCGATGTGCTCGATCCGCCCGGTCAGATTGCTCAGGGTCGGATGCAGTTCCTCCACAACGGGCGCGCCTTCCTCGTGATCGGCGCGGGTGACGAGAAGGTTGACCTTGTAACGGTCGAACGCGTTGCCGGTCGGGTAGCTGTCCTCGCCGCCCTGGGCCGCTTCCTCGTCCCTCAAAATGAAGATCGCGACGTTCTTGACGAGGTCCTCGCGGACCGCCTCCAGATACTCCACGACACGTGGCAGGTCCGAATACTCGGCGAGAATTTCATTGATTTCCGGATCGACCGCCGCCTGGGTCGTCTCGCTGTTCAGTCGCCTGGTTTCCTCGCGGCGCTCCTTTTCCCACCTCGGGATCTGGCGGATGATCTGTTCAAGCTCGCTTTCAAGTTCCTTGATGGTGGCCTGGATCCGTTTGCGCTCTTCCTCGCCCAGGTTGTTGAATTCCTCCGGCGGGACCACCTTGCCCTCCCTGGACGGCACCAGGGCAAAGCCCATCGGCGTGCGCAGCAGGGCGATCTGCTTCTCACCGGCCTTTTTCTGAAGCTCCGAAAAGGCCTCCCCCTGAAGCTTCTGGAATTTTTCATCGACGGCACTTCTTTGCGCCTGATACTCGTCGCTCTGGAACACGACCGGCAGGGCCGCCATCAGGTCGTCCACCAGGCTCTCCATCGCCTCCTTGAACTTGCCGCCCCGGCCGGCGGGAAAGGCGATGGCCGTCGGCTTGTGCGGTTCGCGGAAATTGTTGACGTAGATCCAGTCCTCCGGGGTCGGGCGGCCCCGCGCAGACCCCTTCAGCGTCACCGTGACCGCTTCCCTTGCCAGGCGCTCCGAGGCCCCGAGGACGAAAAGGTTGAAGCCGACGTTCCCGATTCCGGTGGCCACGTCGATGGCGTCAATCGCCCGGCGTTGGCCCATCAGCCCCTTGAGCGGCGGCAGATCCTGCGTGGTCTTGAAATCCAGTGCCGACAGATCCGCCGGCCGCATAAGCTCGCCTGGGGAAAGAGGTTTCAGCCGACCGGTCTGCGGGTCGGAATTCTTTGATCTGGCGGCCAAGTTCGGTCCCCTGTTGAAACGTGCTTCTTGCGGCTCAAACCGACTGCGGGTCCCAGGCCCTGACCGGGAACCGCAGATAGTATCACCGAATGCCGATTATCGGTGGCGCCCTGATTTGCGCCAACCTTCCTTGCCGCCGTCCGCCTCAGGACGCCACGGAGACGTTCATCGCGTAGGGTCCCTTGTCGCCGAAACCTTCGCGGAACCTCACTTTCATGTCGACACGCAGTTTGGCCCAGTCACCATTGGTGAGGTTGTCCATCTCGAAATAGACTTCATCGCCGTTATCGGCCTTGATGAAACCGTAGCCTTCGCCTTCGAACAGCCGGTCGATCGTGCCGTGCATGATTTCAGCGTGATGCTTGACCTCGCGCCCGCCCATGACCCGGGTGCGTTCCCGCAACTGCCGATCCGCCGCTTCGAATACCTTGTGAATCAGCAGGCTGAGATCCGGCGTGGCTTCGCTGCGCCCGAGCTTGTCGGAAACGGTGATGTTCTGACCGGGCACCTGTACCGTCAGCTGCACATGGAATTCCTGCCCGGTCTCGTGTTTCTCCGACGGTCCGCTGACCACCACATTGCAGCTTACGATGTGATGGTGGAATTTCTCCAGGTCGGCGATCCGGCTCTCGATATCTTCGCGCACGGCCTGTGCCGGTTCCATGTGGCGGAATGTGATGTTTGCCGGTGAATCCATTTTGCTACTCCCGTCCGGCCCGGTTGTCTTGCGGTTTTGCGTCACCGCCCGGACCTCTTGCCATTTGACGATTCAAATCTGTTCCCGCCGTGGCGGTCCGGCATTGACCGTGATCAATCCCGCGGATGATCAGCCGGCATGGGCCGTCAGATAGTCCAGCATGGCATCAAAGGACCCCATCTCGCCGTAGTCGGCCTCCGGCATCGGGATGCCGAGGCGCTTTGACAGCGCCGCCACAAGGTTCTGGAAATCCATGGAATCGATATCGAATTCGTCACGCAGATCCTCCTGACGGTCGATTTCCTCGATGTCGATGTCCGGTGCGATCTGGTGCATTTCCGCGCGCAGCACGGCCTCAATTTCTTCGCGGGTCATAGCTTCTCCGGCATTTGCAAATGCTTTTCGATGGCATTCAGGAACCGCGCGCCACTGTGACCGTCACTGACCCGGTGGTCGGCGGCTAGCGTCAACGTGACGACGCGCTTGAGCTTAATGTCGCCGGCCTGTTCCCAGGGTCGCGAGACAGGCGTGCCGAAGCCGACAATGGCCACCTGGGGCGGATAGATGACCCCGTAGAGCGCCTCGACCCCGCGATCACCCAGGCTTGAAACCGTGATCGTCGGATCGGACAGCTCCGTTGCCCGGAACCGCCCGGCCCGCACCCGTGCAACCAGATCACGCATCCTGTCCATCAGGGTATCGAGATCGAGTGTTTCGGCATGGTGGATCGCAGGCGCGACGAGGCCGCCCTCACGGATATTGATTGCCATGCCCGCATGAACGGCTTCGGCGGGGTGATACACCCCGTCCTCGAAGTGGCCGTTGAATTCGGGAAATTTCCGGCACGCCAGAGCAACCGCCTTGAGGAACAGGGCGCCGAGCAGAAGCCGGTTTTCCGGTGGCCGGTCGGCATTCACTTTGGCGACGAACGCTTCCGCGTTGGTCAGTTCAATGGTCTGGCTCAGATAGTAATGCGGGATTTCCCGTTTGGAACGGGCCATGGCAGCGGCGATGGCAGCGCGCATGCCGGACAGCTGCTCACCGCCTTCACGAACGGCCTGTTTGGCCTCGGGCGCCGGCTTCTGTTCCAGCCGGGCCATTACGTCGGCAAGAACAATCGACCCTTGCGGCCCCGTTCCGGTCAGGGTCGCGGGATCAACCGCCGAGGCCTGTGCAAGGCGGCGGGCCGCAGGCGAGATCTTCAACCGTGCCCCGTCGGCCTCAGGCGTCGCGGTAATTCGTGGTTCAACATCCAGCGTTACCGGCTTGGCGGAAACGGGCGCGGTCGGCGCCTGTTGTTCCGCAGCCGGGGCAGCGCCTTTCAAGAGCGCCGCGTCGTCCGGTTCATCCTCGCTTTCCTCCCTGATCACCGCAAGCGGCGTGCCGACCGGGACCTTCCTGCCGAGATCGGTCAGATAGCCGGTCAGGATGCCTTCCTGGAAGGATTCGATCTCGATCGCACCTTTCTGGGTCTCGACAACGGCAACGATATCGCCCCGATGGATCTCGTCGCCGGGACGCTTCAGCCACTCCACAAGGGTGCCTGCATCCATGTCGGAGCCGAGGGAGGGCATGACGAAGGCCGCCATCGCTCACGTTCCTCCGATCAGGGCCCGGGCCGCGGCGACGATCTTGCCGACCTGCGGGATGGCCGCCTGTTCCAGATGATGGGCGTAAGGGATCGGCACCTCCTCGCTGCAGACCCGCGCAAGCGGCGCATCGAGGTCGAAAAAGGCCTTTTCGGCGATCTGCATGCCGATCTCGGCGGCAAGGCTGCCGGTTTTCCAGCCTTCATCGACGATCAGCGCCCGGTGGGTCCTGCCGACCGAGGCCAGGATCGTCTCCATGTCGAGGGGCCGCAGGGACCTGAGGTCGATCACCTCGGCATCGATACCGGTTTTGGCCAGTTCCCCGGCGGCGTCCAGGGTCTTGAACAGCGAGCCGCCATAGGTGATGAGCGTGATGTCGCCCCCTTCCCTGCGCACGGCCGCCTTGTCGATATCGACCGGCCCGGCGTTGACGGCAAGCTGTCCCTCCATGTTGTAGAGCATGACGTTTTCGAAGATCAGCACCGGATCCGGATCCTCCAGCGCGGTCCACAGCATGCCGCGCGCGTCTTCCAGGGTCGCCGGCGCCAGTACGCGGATTCCCGGGATGTGGGCGTACCAGCCTTCCAGCGAATGGGAATGCTGGGCGGCGAGCTGTTTGCCGGCCCCGGTCGCCATGCGGATCACCACCGGCACGCCGAAATGGTTGTTGGACATGTGGCGGAAGGTGGCCGCCGTGTTCAGGATCTGGTCGATGGCAAGCAGGGAGAAATTGACCGTCATCACCTCGACGATCGGACGCATGCCGGCAATCGCCGCCCCGATCCCGGCGCCGGTAAAACCGGATTCCGACAGGGGCGTGTCGCGGATCCGCTCCGGCCCGTACTCATCGAACAGCCCTTTGCTGACCGCATAACAACCGCCGTAGGCACCGACGTCCTCGCCCATCAGGAAGACCCTGTCGTCCCGCTTCAGAGCTTCGGCGATCGCCGCCTTGACCGCTTCCCGGTAGGTGATGGCGATGGTCTCTCCCGACGGCTCGGGGACCGCCGGCGCCTTCGGGCGTTCCTGCGCCATGACAAACCTGGTCAGATCCTCGACAGGCTCCAGGGTTCCGGCCTCGGCGAAGGCCACCGCTTCGTCGATCTCGGCGGCAACTTCGGCCTCGATCCGTTCCAGGTCCTGCGGATGCAGCATGCCGGCCTGTTCCAGCCAGGTCCGGAACCGCAGGATCGGGCCCTTCTTGCGCCATTCCTCGACTTCGCCTTTATCACGGTAGAGCTGGGCGTCGAACATGGAATGGGCACGGAACCGGTAGGTCCGGCATTCCAGGAAGAATGGCTTCCCGGTCTCCCGGATCGCGGCCAGGGCCCGGCGGGCGGCGGCCTCCACGGCAACGATATCCATTCCGTCGACGACCTCGCTTTGAACCGCGTAGCTGGCGGCCTTGGCGTGAATATCGGTTTCCGATTCCGTGCGGGCCAGGGCGGAGCCCATGGCGTAGCCGTTGTTTTCGCAGACGAACAACACCGGCAGTTGCCACAGGGAGGCCAGGTTCATGCTTTCATGAAACTCGCCCTCGGCCACCGCCCCCTCCCCAAAGAAACAGGCGGTCACCCGGTCCTGGTTCCGCATCCGGTCGGCAAGCGCGAGGCCAATTGCAAGTGGCAGGCCGCCACCGACAATGGCATTGCCGCCATAGAAGTTGGCCGCGGCGCTGAAGAGGTGCATGGAACCGCCACGGCCGCCGGCGCAACCTTCCGCCTTGCCGTACATTTCGGCCAGGACTTCCTTCATCGGCAGGCCGCGCATCAGGGCATGCCCGTGCTCCCGGTAGGTGGCGACCAGCCTGTCCCTTTCGGTCATGACCGGAATGATCCCTGCCGCGATCGCCTCCTCGCCGTCGTAAAGATGCAGGAATCCGCGGATCTTTTCCCGGGTATAGAGCTCGGCGCATTTGTCCTCGAAACGCCGGATCCGGATCATCGCCTTGAGCAGGTCAAGGGCGTGGTCGCGGGACAGGTGGGGCTTCAGATCTTTTTCAAGACCTGGTTTCGGGCCGGAATCGATCATTTTTCATCACTCTCCAGGGTGGAGATATCGCCCTCGGGAAGTCCGAGTTCCCGGGCTTTCAGAAGCCGGCGCATGATCTTGCCGCTGCGGGTCTTGGGCAGATTGGTGCGGAAGGCGATTTCCTTCGGCGCCACGGCCGGACCGAGCCGCTTGCGCGCATGGCCGATCAGGTCGAGACGCAGATCATCGCTTTCCTTAAAACCAGGCTTCAGCGCCACATAGGCCTTGACGATCTCGCCCGCCGTCTCGTCGGGAATGCCGATGACGCCGACCTCGGCGACCGCCTCGTGTTCCATCAACGCACTTTCCACCTCGAACGGACCGATCAGGTGTCCGGAACTCTTGATGACATCGTCGGCGCGGCCGACGAACCAGAAGTAGCCGTCGGCATCGCGCATGGCGAGGTCGCCGGTCAGGTACCAGCCACCGAGGAAGCATTTGTCGTACCGCGCCTCTTCGTGGAGGTAGGCGCGCATCATGGACGGCCAGCCGGGTTTCAGCGCCAGTTCGCCGATGACCATCGGATCGCCGACCGCCTTAACCCCGCCATCCTGCCGGGCAACGATACCGGCCTCGATCCCTGGCATCGGTTTGCCCATGGACCCGGGCTTGACGTCCATGGAGGCATAATTCGCGATCATGATCCCGCCGGTTTCCGTCTGCCACCAGTTGTCGTGGAACGGCTTGCCGAATACCTCGTTGCTCCAGACGACGGCTTCCGGATTGAGCGGTTCGCCGACACTTGCCATGAAGCGGAGATGAGAGAGATCCCGGGCCCGGGCCATATCCGCCCCGGCCTTCATCAGCATGCGGATCGCGGTCGGCGCGGTGTACCAGACAGTGACCTTTTCCTCGTCGAGGATACCGTACCAGCGCTCGACATCGAACTCGCCCTGATCGACGATCATGGTGGCGCCGAGGGTCAGCGGCGCGATGATGCCGTAGGAGGTGCCGGTCACCCAGCCCGGATCGGCGGTGCACCAGAAGATGTCCTCCTCCCGCAGGTCCAACGCGATCCGTCCGGTGGTCTTGTGGGCAACGACCGCGCCGTGGACATGGACAGCGCCCTTGGGCTTGCCGGTGGTGCCGCTGGTGAAATGCAGGAGCGCCATGTCCTCCGGGTCCATGGGTTCGGGCGGAAAGTCCGGCGACGCCTCCTTCATCAGAGCGGCCAGATCCCGGGTTCCCTCGACGCTGCCGTCGCCGTCGATCAGCAGCACTTCCTTCAGTTCCGGCAGTTGGTCGCGAATGCCTGCCACCTTGCGCCGATAGAGCGCCCTGGTGGTCACCAGAACCTTGCCGCCACCGATTGCCAGGCGGGACTGAATCGGCTCCGGACCGAAGGCGGAAAACATCGGGCAGAACACGCTGCCGGCTTTCAGCGTCCCGAGAGCCGCGATGTAAAGGTCAGGCACGCGGCCGAGAAGCGAGTAAACGCGCTCGCCCCTTTCCACACCGATGTGTCTGAGAACATTGGCAAAACGGGCGGTCTCACCGATCAGGTCCCGGTAGCTGTAATCGGTACGCGCGCCATCCCTGGAAATCCAGCGCAGGGCGACCTTGTCCGCATTGCCATTGCCAAGATGCCGGTCGACCGCTTCGTGGGCGATGTTCAGCTTGCCGTCCGGCAGCCCGTCGAGCGAGGCCCTCGCCGCCTCCCAACTGAAGGAGGCGCGTTCCCTGTCATAATCCGGCATATTCGCCTGGGCGGCATATGCGGGGTCCTTGCCAATGACCTGTCGAGCCATTTCCTCCCGGCCCTTCCCTGCAAGTTGCAGTTTTTATGCCCGGAAAGCCTAGCGGGAGAAAGCGGCCGCTAAAATGACGTGGATCAATGGTTTGCCGGCGTGGCCCGCAAGACCTCTTACAGGGTGTGGCGCAGGGCGTGGGACTTAAGGCGCGTAAAACCCATGGACAGATGCGCGCGGCGGATGTGGCCGGCGGCCTCGGTATCGCCAAGGCGCACCGCATCTGTGATTGCCGCGATCTCGCCGGCGAAGACCGCGACCTCTTCGGCGAAATCCATCGTCGGGATCATTTTCAGCCAGATCCGGCAGGTCTGGTAGAACAGCCGTTCGGAAACCTCCACCAGCGGCTGGCTGTCGGTGAGCCGCATGAAGGCGTGGAAGAAATCGATGTTCAACCTGGCGAACACCTGCATGTCGGGTTTCGCCCGCAGTGCTTCGGCACGGCTTCTCAGGTCTTCGAACAACGCCAGGGTCGTTTCGTCCGGACGTCTTGGCGAAAGCCGGCCGACCAGTCCGTTCAGTTCCATCCGCAACTGGTAGACCTGTGTCAGCGCATCAAGATCGACATCGGTCACGATGGTCCCGACCCCCTGGACCGATTGCAGAAGCCCGTCGGCTTCCAGGATCTTCAAGGCCTTGCGCAAGGGGCTGCGGCTCACCCCGAATTCGGCGGCAAGCGCCTCTTCGCTGAGCCGGGTTCCGGGCGGATAGTCGGACATGCTGATCCGGTCGCGCAGCGTGCCGTACATGATCTCGAACCGTTCCTGGGCACTGCCGGCCTTCTCGAGCGCGGCGGCCAGTTCATCGGAGGGTTTCACGGACGCTGCTCCAGGGTTGCCGACAGGCCGGACAGCATGTCGAGGCAGGAGCGGAGCTGGCCGATGCTGACATACTCATCCGGCTGGTGGGCCTGGGCGATCGATCCCGGGCCGCAGACGACGACCGACATGCCGAGCGACTGGAACAGACCCGCTTCGGTGCCGAATGCCACCACGTCGCACAGGTCGGATCCGGTTAGCCTGCAAACGATGTCCCGCGCCTCGTTCTCGCTCATGACCTCCAGTCCCGCCACCTCGCCGATGATTTCGGTGACGATGCGCGCGTCGGCGGAAACCGACTGCATCTCCGGCAACAATTGCGTCCGGCAGTAGTCTTCCAGGGCGTTCTTGATCAGGGTGGCATCGGCCTCACGGACCGGGCGCATCTCCCATTCCACGGCGCAGTTGCGCGCAATCACGTTGCGCGCCTTGCCGCCTTCGATCCGGCCGACCTGAACGGTGGTCCACGGCGGTCGGTAGCGCTCGTTGGAAAATTCCGCGGCCGCCTTCACCGTCTCGCCCAGTTCCATCAGCCGTGTCATGAAACGCACGGCATAGTGGATGGCGTTGACGCCCCTGTCGGGATCCGAGCCGTGGCCGTCCGTGCCGTGGAAACTGGTGGTGTACTCGTAGCAGCCCTTGTGCCCCTCGATCACGCGCATCTCCGTCGGTTCGCCGATGATGGCAACCGACGGGCGGATCTCCCTGGTCTTCAGTTCCTCGACCAGATGGCGGGCGCCGAAACAGCCGGTTTCCTCGTCGTAGGTCAGGGCCACGTGCAGCGGACGCTGAAGCTCCAGTTCCGCATAGTTCGGCGCCATTGCCAGAACCGCGGCAATGAACCCCTTCATGTCGCACGCGCCCCGGCCGAAAAGCAGGTCGCCGTCGTGGCGGAGCCGGAACGGATCCGATGTCCAGTCCGCCGGATCCGCCGGCACCACGTCCGTGTGGCCGGAGAGGACAATGCCGTCAGGCGCTTCCGGACCGAGGGAGGCAAACAGATTGGCCTTCCTGCCGGTTTCGTCGCGCGAGACGGTGGTGCGGAACCCGTGATGTTCCAACAATTCGGAGGCATAGACGATCAGTTCCAGATTGCTGTCGGCGGACACCGTGGGAAAGCCAATCAGCCGTTCCAGGATCCCGACCGTCTCGTTCATGAGGGTCATGACATGGCCACCGTCAGTCTTTCACGTAGAGCTTGCGCGGTTTCGAACAGAAACATTCCGCGGGGCCCTTTTCCCTGATCAGGATGCTTTCGGTAATCTCAAGCCCCCAGTCGTCCATCCACAGGCCCGGCATGAAATGAAAGGTCATTCCGGGTTCCAGGATCGTCTCGTCCTCGTCCCGGATCGAAATCGTGCGCTCGCCCCAATCGGGCGGATAGGACAGACCGATCGGGTAGCCGGCCCGGGCCCCGCGCTCGATCCCGGCGGCTTCCAGCGGTTTAGCCAGGGCACGTGCGATGTCGCCCGCCCTGTTGCCGGCAACGGCGGCCTCAAGGCCGGCCTCGAGCCCTTCCACGAGGGCCGCTTCCGCGTCCTTCATGTATTGCGGCGGCTTGCCGAGAAAGACCGTCCGGCACAGGGGGGCATGGTAGCGGCGATGACAGCCCGATATCTCGAAGAAGGTCGCCTCGCCTTTTTCCAGGAGCCGACCGTCCCAGGTCAGATGCGGGGCCGCCGCGTCGGCGCCGCTCGGCAGCAGCGGCACGATGGCCGGATAGTCTCCCCAGGCATCATCCAGACCCCGGACCGCATCGGCATAGATTTCGGCGACCACATCCACCTTGCGCACGCCCGGTTCGACGCGTGCAACGATACCGTCGATAATCTTTTCGGAAATGCGCGCCGCCTTGCGCATGTGAACGATTTCCTCCTCCGACTTGACCGTGCGCTGCCAGTTCACCAGAGCCGTCGCATCGACGAAGGTTGCGTCTGGAAGCTCATCCCTGAGGGTCAGGTAGGCCTTGGCGGAGAAATAATAGTTCTCCAGTTCCACGCCGATCCGTTTGCGCGCATAGCCCTTGTCGCGCAGGATGGCGGCGAGCGTCTCCATCGGGTGAAGTTTGCTCGACTGGATGTATTTGTCGGCATATCTGGTCACCCGCTCCGGGGCCATCCAGACGGTCCTGAGCGCTCCGTTGGCATCCTGGCTGCGGCCCCACCAGACCGGGTCCTCGTCGTGGAAGACCAGCACCCCCTGGTGGACGTAGAACGACCAGCCGTCATAGCCCGTGATCCAGGCCATGTTCGACGGATCCTCGACGAATAGAACGTCGATATCCCGGCGTTGCATTTCCTCGCGGACCTTGGCGATACGGCGGTCATACTCGGCGGCACTGAACGGCAAATCATTGGCTGGCATGGTCGGACATCTCCAAAACACCCGTATTGTGCACAACAGTTCTCCCAAAACGCATTTCGCGCAAGTATTTTTCGCAATGCCGCGTTGACCGGTGTCTATTATATGCGATGTTGTACACAATGTGATTTCGCGCTTGTCCGCCGACCGTCCGGTAGAGGAACCCTGCCCCATGTCCCTGTCGCTGGCCGATGTCTTCGCCGCACAACAGACGATAGCCGGACGGGTCATCCGTACCCCGCTGATCCCTTCGCCCTTCCTGACGGAGAAAGCGGGTGTTCCTTTTCTCCTGAAGATGGAAACCATGCAGCCGACCGGCGCCTTCAAACTGCGGGGCGCGACCAATGCCGTCCTGAACGCGCCTGAAGACACGAATGCGGTCACCTGCTGCTCAACCGGCAACCACGGGCGCGGCGTCGCCTATGCGGCGCGGCAACAGGGCCTCAGGGCGACCATCTGCATGTCGTCCCTGGTGCCGCAAAACAAGGTCGACCGGATCCGGGCGCTTGGCGCGGACGTCAGGATCGTCGGCACGAGCCAGGACGATGCCATGGCCGAGTGCCTGCGGCTTTGCGAAACGGAAGGTTTTGTCGACATCTCCCCATTCGACGACAGGCATGTGATCGCCGGCCAGGGTACCGTCGGCCTGGAAATGCTCCAAGACCGGCCGGATCTGGACATGCTGCTGGTGCCCCTGTCGGGCGGCGGACTGGCCGGAGGCGTGGCGCTTGCCGTCAAGGCGATCAATCCGGATATCAAGGTGATCGGCATTTCCATGGACCGGGGGGCTGCCATGCACGCATCGGTCATCGCCGGCAAGCCGGTCGAGGTCACGGAAGTTGCAAGCCTGGCCGACTCGCTCGGCGGCGGGATCGGTCTTGAAAACAAGCTCTCCTTCGGGCTGTGCAGATCCCTGCTCGACGATATCGTGCTGGTGAGCGAAGACGAGATCTACCGGGGCCTGCAGACGCTCTACCATGAGGACAGCCATGTCGCCGAGGGGGCAAGCGTCGTCGGCATCGCCGCGCTCCTGGCGGGCAGGTTGCCGGACATGCGGGGGCCGGTCGCCACCATCGTGACCGGGCGCAATGTCGACATGGCCCAGTTCACCGACGTGATCAGCGGCCGGCCGGTGAAACTCGGCGATACACTTGTTCAAGGCAGACCCTATGACGCATGACATGAAAATCCTCACGGAAGCGGAACTGCGCCAGGTGGTCCATCTGGACCTTGCGGCCATCGATTGTGTCGAAAAGGCCTTCGGCCTGCTCGCGACCGGCAAGGTGATCATGCCGCCGGTGCTGTCCATGGCACTCAAGGATGCCAATGCGGAAGTCGATGTGAAGACCGCCTACTTGCCGGGCTTCGACGGGTTCGCGATCAAGGTCAGCCCCGGTTTCTTCGACAATCCGTCCATCGGCCTGCCAAGCCTCAACGGCCTGATGATCCTGTTCTCGGCCAAAACCGGACTTGTCGAAGCCGTCTTTCTCGATAACGGCTACCTGACCGATGTCCGCACCGCCGCCGCCGGTGCCGTCGCCGCGCGCCATCTTGCGCCGAGGGAGGTCAGGGTCGCGGGTGTCATGGGAACGGGCGTTCAGGCCCGGCTGCAGCTGCAGGCCGCCCACCTCGTACGGCCGTTCAAAAAGGCGCTTGTCTGGGGCCGGGATTTGGAAAAAGCGAATGCTGCCGCCGCGGATCTCTGCGAAAGCCTCGGCATTCCGGTGGAAGCGGTCGACGATCCGGCAAGGCTCGTTGAACAATGCCAGCTGGTCGTGACGACAACGCCGGCTAAGGAGCCGATCCTGTCCGCGGACTGGCTCCATCCGGGACTGCACATCACCGCCATGGGATCGGACCAGGATGACAAGAACGAAATCGATCCGGTCGCACTTTGCGCGGCCGATCTCGTGGTTTGCGACCGGATTTCGCAGTGCGAGTTGCTTGGAGAACTCAGAAGCGCGCGCGCCTCAGGTGCCATTCGGGACCGCGACTTGATAATTGAGCTTGGCGACGTCGTCAGTCGCAGCCATGATGGCCGGCAAAGGGATGACGACATCACTTTCTGCGATCTCACCGGCACGGGCGTTCAGGATACAGCCATCGCGACCTTTGCCCGGCATCGCCTGGAAGAGACGGATATCGGCACCACAATTTCGGTTTGATCCGAGTATCAAGGTCAAGACCCGATGCTGAAATTGGACGACCGGGATCTGCAGATCCTGAAGGTGCTGGCAAGCGAAGCCCGTATTTCCAAGGCGGATCTCGCCAAGAAGATCAATCTCAGTCCCAGCCCGTGCTGGAAACGGCTTGAGCGGCTCGAAAAGGCCGGCATCATCGAAGGCTATCATGCCCGGATATCCCTGAAGCAGATCGCGCCCCACGTCACGGTGTTCGTCACCATCGAACTGGAACACCACCGGGCGGAGTATTTCCAGAGGTTCGAACAGGCGATCCGGGACCGGGACGAGGTGACCGCCTGCTGGGCCATCGGTGGCGGGCTGGACTATCTGGTTCAGGTCGTCACCCGGGATATCGACACCTATCAGCGGCTCATCGACGACCTGCTCGACCAGGGGCTCGGGGTGGTGCGCTATTTCACCTATGTCATGACAAAGGCGGTGAAAAACCAAACGGCGCTGCCCCTTGACCTGCTCCTTCCGGTCTTTTCAAATGATCCGGTCGAGGAGGCTGCCGGCGAAACGGAATGATCCTCGGCGAAGAGGCCCCAATTCAGTCAAATCGTCTGCAAAGACCACTAAATTCGATCAAATCTTCTTCACCCCTCCCTGTAGGCTTCAAAGCAAGCCAGCAGGGAAAGAGCGCCGTGCAAACCATTGAAGACGCACCTCTTTGCAGATCCTTATTTGCCCAGATCGGCAACCGCCATCTGATCAGGCAGTTCGGTTATGTCGACGGCCGGTGGCTGAATTCCGACACCCAAACCAATTTCGCCGTGACCGATCCCGCAGACGGATCGTGGCTGGGCGATGTCGCGAGATTGTCCGCCCGCCAGAGCGCGGCCGCTGTGGACTGCGCCGACCGGGCCTTTGCAGACTGGGCTGCCCTGTTGCCTCAGGAGCGCGCGGGCTTTCTCATGAAATGGCATGACCTGATCCTGGAAAACCGGGAAGACCTTGCCGTCATCATGACCCGGGAACAGGGCAAGCCGCTCTCCGAAGCGCGCGGCGAAATCGATTATGCCGCCTCCTTCATTTCCTTTTATGCCGAGGAAGCCAAACGGCCGAACATCGAAGGCGTCACCTCCCATCTGGCGGATGCGGAAATGGAAGTGTGGCGGGAGCCGGTCGGCGTTGCGGCGCTGGTGACGCCGTGGAACTTCCCGTCCGCGATGATCACCAGGAAGGCGGCCGCGGCGCTCGCCGCCGGCTGCACGGTTCTGGTCCATCCGTCGGCGGAAACCCCGTTTTCCGCGCTTGCGCTTGGCGAGCTTGCCGATCAGGCGGGCATGCCGCCCGGCGTCTTCAACATCGTGACAGGCGCCGCCGCCGAAATCGTCACGCCGTGGACGGAGGATCCGCGGGTCCGGGCGCTTTCCTTCACCGGTTCCACCGAAGTGGGCCGCCTGCTCTACCGCAACAGCGCGGACACCATCAAGCGCCTGGTGCTCGAACTCGGCGGCCACGCGCCGATGCTGGTCTTTGCCGATGCGGAGCTCAAGCGCGCGGTCGAACAGGCCATATCGGCCAAATTCGCGACCTCCGGACAGGACTGTCTTGCCGCCAACCGGATTTTCGTCGAGCGGCCGGTCTATGACGCCTTTTGTGACGCTTTTGCAGAACGGACCGCCGCACTGACGACGGGCCGCGGCCTGGACGACTGCGATATTGGTCCCATGATCAATGAACGTGCCGTCGCAAAACAGGAAGCGCATGTTCTAGATGCGCTCGCCCGCGGGGCGAAGCTCCTGACCGGCGGCAGACGCCACCCGGCCGGGTCCCTGTTCTTCGAGCCGACGGTCCTGGCCGATGTTCCGGCCGACGCCCTGATCATGCGGGAAGAAACCTTCGGCCCGGTGGCGGCGGTCGCCGCGTTCGACGGCGAGGAGGAAGCCCTCCGGCTGGCCAACGAAACCGAATACGGCCTGATCGCCTATCTCCACACGCTAGATCCGCGCCGGATCTACCGGGCGAGCCGCCGCCTCTCCTACGGCATGGTCGCGGTCAACCGGACCAAAGTGACCGGTGCCCCGATCCCGTTCGGCGGAATGAAACAGTCCGGCCTCGGGCGGGAGGGAGCCCGCTTCGGCATGGAAGCCTTCATGGACGTCAAATACGTCTGCCGCGACTGGGCCTGAAACCGATTCCGCAAACAAGCGTTGATCAGAGGAAAGGAAGACCGATGTTGAAGAATGACAGGCTCGATGAATGGGACAGGTCGAGTTTCTTCCATCCTTCAACGCATCTCGCCCAGCACGCGCGCGGCGAGAGCCCCAACCGGATCGTCACCGGCGGCTCCGGCGTCTTCATCGAGGACCGCGACGGCACCCGGCTGCTTGATGCGTTTGCCGGCCTTTATTGCGTGAATGTCGGCTACGGCCGGCCGGAAATCGCCGAGGCGATCGCCGAACAGGCGCGCGAGCTTGCCTACTACCACGCCTATGTCGGCCACGGCACGGAAGCCTCCATCACCCTCGCCAAAATGGTGATGGACCGGGCGCCCGAACACATGTCCAAGGTCTATTTCGGCCTGGGCGGATCCGACGCCAACGAAACCAACGTCAAGCTGGTCTGGTACTACAACAACATTCTCGGCCGCCCGGAGAAGAAGAAGATCATTTCGCGCTGGCGCGGTTATCACGGCTCCGGCCTGATGACCGGTTCGCTGACCGGCCTGGAGCTGTTTCACAAGAAGTTCGACCTGCCGCTGTCGACGGTCCTGCATACGGTCGCACCGGATTATTTCCGCCGGGACGACCTCTCCATGTCGGAGAGCGACTTCGTCGCCCATTGCGCGGCGGAACTGGACGCGCTGATTGCCCGCGAGGGCGCCGACACCATTGCCGCCTTTATCGGCGAACCGGTTCTCGGCACCGGCGGCATCGTGCCGCCTCCGGCCGGCTACTGGGAAGCGATCCAGCCGATCCTGAAAAAGCACGACATTCTGCTGATCGCCGATGAAGTGGTCACCGGATTCGGACGTCTCGGCAGCATGTTCGGATCCGCTCACTACGGCATGGAACCGGACTTCATCACGATTGCCAAGGGTCTGACGTCCGCCTACGCGCCGCTGTCCGGCTCCATCGTTTCCGACAAGGTCTGGACCGTCCTGGAAAAGGGCACGGACGAATTCGGACCGATCGGTCACGGCTGGACCTACTCGGCCCATCCGATCGGCGCGGCTGCGGGTGTTGCCAACCTGGAACTGATCGACAGGCTCGGTCTGGTCGGCAATGCCGCCAGGGCCGGCGCCTACTTCAAGGCGGCGCTGACCGACGCGTTCAAGGACCATGCCCATGTCGGCGATATCCGCGGCGAAGGCCTGATGTGCGCGCTCGAATTCGTGGAGGACCGCGCCAACCGGACCTGGTTCGACCCGGCGCAGAAGATCGGTCCGCAGATCGCGGCCGCGCTGCTGGCACAGGGCGTCATCGGACGGGCGATGCCCCAGGGCGATATCCTGGGTTTCGCGCCGCCGCTCTGCATCACCGAAGGCGAGCTCGACCGGGTGGTCGACGCAACCAGGCAGGCCGTATCCGCGGTCCTGAGATAACGGCGGGCACCGGGACCGGTCTCACCCCGGTCCAACCAACCCGCAGGGACGCAAAGTCCACACCGGAAGGGACCGGCTGAAACGATCTTCAGCCGCCTTCCGGCTAGCCATTTTAAGTCGGAAGCAAACCCCGCGGCTTCCGGCCTTTTTGCGTTGAACAAAATTTTCCGCAAAACAGATTACCAGCTAAATTTTGCAGCATCTAAGTGCAAAAATTACTCATTTTTTTCCTCCGAACCCCTTCCCTTATCGCACAGATTTTGTTTTTCTTCCGGAGACTTAACCGAACGGCACCGACAGACACCCGGCAGGGGTGCGGGTGGCGAACGGTTACGACAACAAAAGACTTAAAAGTCAGAACTTGGGGACAGCATGGCGGAAAACCGGGGCGCGGCAGTGCGCTACGAAAACGTCCAGAAGAGCTACGACGGGGAAACTCTGGTCGTTAAAAATCTTAATCTGGACATCCCACCGGGCGAGTTTCTCACGATGCTCGGCCCCTCCGGGTCGGGCAAGACGACCTGCCTGATGATGCTGGCCGGTTTCGAGCCAGCGACCCACGGCGAAATCTTTCTGAACGACCGGCCGATCAACAATGTTCCGCCGCACAAGCGCGGGATCGGCATGGTCTTTCAGAACTACGCCCTCTTCCCGCACATGAGCGTGGCCGAGAACCTGGCGTTTCCGCTCCAGGTGCGGAAGATGGGCAAGGCAGAGCAACAGGAAAAGGTCAAACGAGCACTGGAAATGGTGGAGCTCGGCGACTTTGGAAACCGACGCCCTGCCCAGTTGTCCGGTGGTCAGCAGCAACGCGTGGCCGTTGCCCGCGCTCTGGTGTTCGATCCCGAGCTCGTCCTCATGGACGAACCCCTCGGGGCGCTCGACAAGCAGCTGCGCGAGCAGATGCAATACGAGATCAAACACATCCATGAAAACCTCGGCGTTACGGTCGTCTACGTGACCCACGACCAGACCGAAGCGCTGACCATGTCCGACCGGGTTGCCGTGTTCAATGACGGCATCATCCAGCAGCTGTCGACGCCGGACTCGCTCTACGAGGACCCGCAAAACTCGTTCGTGGCCCAGTTCATCGGCGAGAACAACAAGCTGAACGGCAAGGTCATCGAAGTTAACGGCAGCGAGTGCCTGGTGGAACTCGGCGACGGCACCCGGCTGAAAGCGGACAAGGTCAATGTCAGCGGCGTGGGTGACAAAACCACTTTGTCGCTGCGCCCGGAACGCGTCGAGTTCGATCCGAGCGACCAGATGGACAATCTGGTCAATGGCAAGATCGAGGAACTGATCTATCTCGGTGATCACATCCGCGTGCGCATGAATGTCGCCGGGAATGACGAATTCATCGTCAAGGTGAGGAACCGAGGCGAAAAGCGCAAGCTCGAAACCGGAGACATTGTCCCGATCGGCTGGTCGCTCAACGACTGCAAGGCACTCGACGCAGTCGTATAAGATCACTGGCGGCGCACTCCACGTGCCCGCCCGGGTGAGAAGACGGGTTTTCCCGTTCATAACCAGAAAGAGGGAGCTATTTCTATGAAGCTCAAAACAGCAATTCTTGCAGGGTCTGCACTGGCCCTGTTCAGCACCGCCGCCATGGCAGCAGACATGACTCTCGTGTCCTGGGGCGGTGCCTATCAGGCGTCCCAGAAGGCCGCCTATACGGATCCGTATGTGAAGATGAACCCGGACATCAACGTGATCTGGGACGAATCCTCCGCGGAAGCCGTGGCCAAACTGCGCGCCATGAACGAAGCCGGCAACGTCACCTGGGACCTGGTTGACGTCGTGGCGTCCGACGCCATCCGTCTTTGCGACGAAGGCCTCGCCATGCCGATCGACCCGGACACGGATCTGGCCGCAGCGCCGGACGGCACGTCCGCTTCGGAAGACTTCGGCGATCTCCTGGTGTCGGAGTGCTTCATTCCGCAGATCGTTTACTCCACCACCTTCGGCTACCGCACCGATGTGGACGAATGGGGCGGCAAAACGCCCGACGATATCTGCGACGTGTTCGACCTGGAAGCTTTCCCCGGCAAGCGGTCTCTCGAAAAGCGCCCGATCAACAACATGGAATGGGCCCTTCTTTGCGACGGCGTTGCCAAGGACGAAGTCTATGACGTTCTGGAAACCGAAGAAGGTCAGGCGCGCGCCTTTGCGAAGCTCGACACCATCAAGGACCAGGTCGTGTGGTGGTCTGCCGGTGCTGAAACCCCGCAGCTTCTCGCCGACAAGGAAGTCGTGATCGGCTCCACCTACAACGGCCGCCTGTTCTCGCTGATCGAAGAACAGAAGCAGCCGGTCGCCATGCTCTGGGACGCACAGGTGTTCGACCTTGACGGCTGGATCATCCCGACCGGCCTGTCCGATGAGCGCCTTGCCGCGGTGAAGGAATTCGTCAAGTTCGCAACCGACACCCAGCGTCTTGCCGACCAGGCCAAGTACATTTCGTACGGCCCGGCCCGCAAATCCTCCGCACCGCTGGTTGGCAAGCATGCCGACCTCGGTATCGACATGGCTCCGCACATGCCGACCGACCCGGCGAACGCCAAGAACACCTTCCTCTATAACTACGAGTGGTGGGCCGACTACCGGGACGACATCGACGCCAAGTTCCAGGCCTGGCTGGCTAAATAAGCCGTCTCCTGACACTGGACGGGGCCCACCGGGGGCCCCGTCCACCCCTCTGATTGAAAAACCGGGACCGGTAGTCCAATGAGCGAAGCCAGCGATACAGTTCTGACGACACAGGACGGACGTCCTTTGAAGGCAAGCCTTCGAAAGGCCCTGCGCCGCGAGAAAATGCGGGCGTTCCTGCTGATCGCACCACTGTTGGTGTTCGTCATTGTCACCTTCGTTGCTCCGATCGTGGACATGTTGCTCCGCTCGGTCGAAAACGGCATCGTGGAAGAAACCCTGCCCGAAACGGTCCAGGCACTGGCGAGTTGGGACCCGTCATCAGGACAAATACCGGACGAAGCCATCTTCGCGGCCCTGGCAGCCGACCTCAAGGTCGCCGTGGCGGAAAAAACCCACACCCGGCTCGGATCACGGCTGAACTACGAAGAAACCGGCATGTCCAGCCTGTTTCGCAAGACCGGCCGCCGCGTCCAGCGGATGGAGGAAGGGCCCTACAAGGAGCAATTCCTGAAGGTCGACGAGGACTGGGGTGACCTCGCGGTCTGGCAGACGCTGAAACGGTTCTCGCCGCCTTATACGGCAGGCTACTACCTTGCGGCCGTCGATGCGCAGCAGACCCCGGACGGTATCAAGATGAAGCCGGAAGACGAGCGGGTTTACCTGCTGCTGTTCGGCCGGACGTTGTTTCTGTCGATCATGATCACCGTGTCCTGCCTCCTGCTCGGCTACCCGATTGCTTTCCTGCTGGCGGCCTTGCCGCTCAGAACCTCGAACCTCCTGATGATCCTCGTTCTCCTGCCTTTCTGGACGTCGCTTCTGGTGCGCACGTCCGCGTGGAAGGTGTTGTTGCAGCAACAAGGGGTCATCAACGATTTCCTCGTTTGGGTCGGCGTCGTGGGCGACGCGAACCGGCTGGTCATGATCAACAACCAGACAGGCACGATCATCGCCATGACCCATATCCTGCTGCCGTTCATGATCCTGCCGCTCTACTCGGTGATGAAGACGATTTCTCCGTCTTACGTACGCGCCGCAAAGAGCCTCGGCGCGACCGACTGGACCGCCTTCTGGCGGGTTTATTTCCCGCAGTCGGTCCCCGGGATCGGCGCCGGTGCCGTGCTCGTGTTCATTCTGGCGATCGGTTACTACATCACGCCGGAACTCGTCGGCGGAACCAGTGGTATCTTCATCTCCAACCGGATCGCCTACCACATCTCCAGTTCGCTGAACTGGGGCCTCGGGGCGGCGCTCGGAACGATGCTGCTTGCCGCGGTTCTCATCCTGTTCATCGTCTACGACAAGATCGTGGGCATCGATAACGTGAAACTCGGTTAGGAGGCAGACCATGAGCGACCTTCCTGCATACGCCTCCACCGGCCAGCGCCTCTGGTACTACGGTTTCCGGATCATCTGCGGGTTGATCTTCTTCTACCTGATCTTCCCGATCCTGGTCATCCTGCCGCTGAGCTTCAACGCGGAGGATTTCTTCACCTTCACGAAGGCAATGCTGGCTTTCGAGCCTGCCGGCTACTCGCTGAAGCACTATGAGGACTTCTTCACCAATCCGGACTGGCAACAGGCGCTGACCAACTCGTTCCTGATCGCGCCGGTGGCGACGATCCTGGCGACCGGTTTCGGAACCCTTGCCGCCATCGGACTTTCCCAGTCCCATGTGCCGTTCCGGTCGGCGATCATGGCCATCCTGATCTCGCCGATGATCGTGCCGCTGATCATCTCGGCCGCCGGCATGTATTTCTTCTATTCGCGCATCGGCCTGCAGGGCACCTACTGGGGCGTCGTTCTCGCCCATGCGGCCCTCGGCACACCCTTCGTCATCATCACGGTCACGGCGACGCTCGTCGGCTTCGACCGCAGCCTGGTCCGGGCGGCGGCCAGCATGGGTGCAAACCCCGTCACGACCTTCTTCAAGGTGCAGATGCCGCTGATCATTCCGGGGGTGGTTTCCGGAGCGCTGTTTGCCTTCATCACCTCTTTCGATGAAGTCGTGGTCGTGCTCTTTCTCGGGTCTGCCGGGCAGAAGACCCTGCCCTGGCAGATGTTCACCGGTCTGCGCGAGCAGATTTCGCCGACAATCCTTGCCGTTGCCTCTCTGATGGTTGCAATCTCCATCGTGCTGCTGACGGTACTCGAACTTCTGCGCCGGCGGTCCGAACGCATGCGCGGCCTTACACCGGGATAGACCCCGGCATCTGTTCCTCTACGGAGGCCGGGGACGGTACGCCAGTCACCGGAGGACGATCGCGGGGCGATCCTTCTGGCAGACATCAAAATTCAATCAGGCCTGGCGGGCCGGCTTCCTCGAGAGGCCGGCCCGCTTTCCGTTTCAGGCCCGGTTTTGAGGAAAGGATGAAAAGATGAGTGCAGAAATGGATCGTGTCTATGAAATGGAAAACGGCGAGAAGGCCTACCTGCCCTTCTCGAAGGCCGAAATGGATGGCCGGCAGGAGAGGTTGCGAAAGCTGATGGAAGACCGGCGGATCGATGCCTGCCTTTTCACCTCCTACCACAACATCTGCTATTTCTCCGGCTTTCTCTATTGCGCGTTCGGCCGGAAATACGGCTTTCTGGTCACCGGGACGGATGCGACAACCATCTCCGCCGGGATCGACGGCGGCCAGCCCTGGCGCAGGACCCACGGCAACGCCCTCACCTACACGGACTGGCGGCGGGACAACTATTTCTTCGCCATCCAGTCGCTGCTGAAGATGCCAAATCCGGCAATCAAGCGGATCGGTATCGAGTTCGACCACGTTTCCCTCGACCTGAAGGCCCAACTGGAGGCGGCCCTGCCCGGCGTAGACCTGGTCGACATCGCAGCCGACGTGATGACCCAGAGAACCATCAAGAGCGCGGAGGAACATGTCCTGATCCGCGAGGGCGCCCGGATCTGCGATATCGGCGGGGCGGCCACCGTGGAGGCGATTGCCGCCGGCGTGCCCGAACATGAGGTCGCGATCGCCTCCACCAACGCCATGATCCGCGAGATCGCGCGCTCCTTCCCCTTCGTGGAACTGATGGACACCTGGACCTGGTTCCAGTCGGGCATCAATACCGACGGCGCGCATAATCCGGTGACCAACCGGAAGATAGAACCGGGCGACATCCTCAGCCTGAACTGCTTCCCGATGATCTTCGGTTATTACACAGCACTCGAACGCACCCTGTTCTGCGACCATGCTTCCGAGGCCCATCTGAGGCTCTGGGAGATCAACTGCGACGTTCACCGCGCGGGCCTTGACCTGATCCGGCCGGGCGCGCGCTGCTGCGACATCGCCGCCGAGCTCAACGACATCTACCGCGGCCACGATCTCCTGAAATACCGCAGCTTCGGCTACGGCCATTCCTTCGGCGTGCTCAGTCACTACTACGGCCGCGAGGCATCCGTGGAACTGCGCGAGGATGTGGAAACGGTTCTGGAGCCGGGTATGGTGGTTTCCATGGAACCGATGATCATGGTTCCGGAAGGTCAACCGGGGGCCGGCGGCTACCGCGAACACGACATCCTGATCGTCACCGAAACGGGTGCGGAAAACATAACCGGGTTCCCCTTCGGCCCGGACCATAACATCGTGGCTTCGTGAGATCGGTCAGGCCGGGACATCCAACATTTTCCGGCCGTACCGCCTTTCCGACCCAAAGAATGATCCAGATCAATTCGCGGATGCCGTGTTTTAATTAACATCGCAAATAATTGCATGACCGCCCGAACGGCGGTCACAACGGCAATTTTATCCGGGAGGACGTCATGGGCGAAATCGTACTGGCCGCCAAGATCACGCATGTTCCCTCACTGCTTTTGTCGGAAATGGAGGGACCGCTGAAAGGCTGCCGTGACGGGGCCATCAAGTCGCTGCGGGAAATCGGCAGGCGCGCCCGGGACCGGGGCGCGACAACCTATGTCGTCTTCGATACCCACTGGCTGTCGAATTTCGGGTTTCACATCAATGCCAATGCCCATCACAGGGGCACCTATACCAGCCACGAAGCGCCGCACATGATCCAGGACCTTAGGTATGACGTGCCCGGCAATCCGGAACTTGCCGACGTCATTGCCGCCCGGGCGGCGGTCAAGGGCCTGCAGATCCGCTCCCATCATGTGCCGACGCTGGCGCTGGAATACGGCACGGTCGTGCCCATGCATTACATGAACGCCGACGGCGCCCAGACCGTGGTTTCCATTGCCACGCCGCTGTTCGCCGACTTCGACGAGATCCGCAAAGTGGGCGAAGCGGTCAGGGAAGCGGTCGAACAATCGGGTGAAAAGGCAGTGCTGCTCGCCAGCGGCTCGCTCTCCCACAAGCTCTGGCCGAACAAGAAGCTCGGGCCCGATGCCTGGAATGCGATCTCCAGCGAGTTCAACAGGCAGGTGGATAGGCTCGTCCTCGATCTGTGGCGCCAGCGCCGCTATCCGGAATTCCTGGAAATGCTGCCCGATTATGCCGTCAAATGCGACGGCGAAGGCGGAATGGCCGACACGATCATGCTCTTTGCCGCCCTCGGCTGGGATGCCTATACCGGCGAAGCCGAACAGCTCTGCGACTATTTCCCGAGCAGCGGCAGTGGCCAGATCAACGTTGAATTTCACGTTTGAGGGCAAGCGCCCCACCAGTTCAGGGACTAAGGCAGGGCCGATTGACACCCTGCCTCATCTTTCATATCTGCCTATTTCTTATTCACTACCTTCAACATTGCATACAATCTAGCTTTTTACCTGAAAAGGCTGGCCGGACCACCGGCGGCTGAGATCCCTCCTCCCAGATCCATTAATGACGAATATTCAATAGGATATACAGTAACCGCTGTTTATGCGCAGCGGTTGGCACACAGGTTGCTAACTCCTTAACGAGGCCGTGGGCGGAGCTCCTCCCTGCTCCCCTGCTCCAGTTCCCTAGGAGGTGCAACATGTCGAAATTCGAACTCAACCGCCGTTCTCTCTTGAAATCATCCGCCGCCGGCCTGCTCGGCCTGTCGGCCGCCGGCCTGCCGCGGCTGGCATCCGCCGCCGGCCTGACCGTGGGCATCGTCTATGTCGGCCCGCGCGATGATTTCGGCTGGAACCAGGCCCATGCGGTTGCCGCCGCCGCGCTGAAGGAAGTCCCCGGCGTGACCGTGGTGGAAGAGGAAAACGTGCCCGAAACCATCGCCGTCCAGAAGTCGATGGAATCCATGATCAATCTTGACGGCGCCGGACTGATCTTCGCCACCTCCTTCGGCTACTACAAGCCGTTCGTTCTCGATCTCGCGGCCAAGTATCCGGACGTGCAGTTCCGCCATGCGGCACCGCTTTGGACCGACGCGGATCCGAAGAATGCCGGCAGCTATTTCGGTTATCTCGACCAGGCCCATTACGTCGACGGTGTCGCCGCCGGCCTCTCGACCACGACCAACAAGCTCGGCTTCGTCGCGGCAAAGCCGATCGGCACCGTTCTGCGGAACATCAACTCCTTCCTGCTGGGTGCCAGGAAGGTCAATCCGGACGTGACCCTGCAGGTCATCTTTACCGGCGAATGGTCCATGCCGGTGCGCGAGGCGGAAGCCGCCAACGCCCTGGTGGACGCCGGCTGCGACGTGCTGACCTGTCATGTGGACGGCCCGAAGGTGGTGATCGAAACCGCTGAGTCCCGCGGGATCAAGTGCTGCGGCCACAATGCCTCCCAGGCCCCGCTCGCTCCGAAGGGCTTCATCACCGGCGCCGAATACAAGTGGGCCACCATCTACAAGATGTTCGCCAACGATCTGGCGGAAGGAAAAACCCTGCCGAACTTCACCGGCGGCGGGTTCGACGTCGATTTCGTCCAGAGCACGCCCTATGGCGCCGGCGCGACCGAGGCGGCCATTGCCGCCGCGGACGCCGCACGCGCGGATGTGAAGGCCGGCAAGCCGATCTTCACCGGCCCGATCAACAAACAGGACGGCACGCCCCTGCTGGGTGCCGGTGAGAGCCTCGACAACTACGATCCGTCCCTCGACCAGACCGACTACCTGATCGAAGGCGTAATCGGTTCGATCACCTGACCCACCATGCTGCCGTCAACCCGGATATCTGTCCGGGTGACGGCGGAAATTGTGCTCAGGAACGGCAAACGGCAACAGGGATATTCTCATGGTCGATGTGACCAAAGCGGACAGGCTGGCGGCCGGCCAGGGCAATGCTCTCGCCGAAACCCTCGACCGGTTCCGGCGCTCGTCGGAATTCGTGATCATGCCGATCCTGGCGCTGATCGTCTCCGGACTGCTGTTTTCCGTGTTTCTCCTGGCGCTCGGCAAATCGCCCGCCGACTTCTTCTCGCTGGTCTGGCGCGGCGGTTTCGGCACCAGCTTTTCCTGGCAGAACACGCTGGTGCGGTCTTCGCCGCTGATCTTCACCGCCCTCTGCGTCGCCATTCCCGCGCGGCTGGGCCTCGTGATCATCGGCGGCGAAGGCGCCCTGGTCCTCGGCGGCTTCGCCGCGGCCGCGATTGCCATCCCCATGATCCCCTGGGCCCCGGCCCTGCTTCTGCTGCCGGTGATGGCACTGGCCGCGATGATCGCGGGCGGCATCTGGATCGGCCTCGTGGGCGCGCTTCGCCATTATCGCGGGGTCAACGAAACCATCGCCTCGCTGCTCCTGTTCTATATCGCCGTCTCGATCCTCAACTTCTTCGTCGAAGGCGCCCTGCGCGATCCTTCCGACCCCAACAAGCCGTCCACGATGCCGATCGGCCGAGACAACATGATCGGCGCCATTCCCGGCACGGACGTTCACTGGGGCCTCGTGTTCGGAATTCTGCTATGTGCCGCGCTCTATCTGCTGATGAACCGGACCACCTTTGGTTTTGCGGCCCGGATCACCGGCGGCAATCTGCGCGCGGCCCAGGCGCAGGGGCTGCCGGTCGGCAGGCTGATGGTTATTTCCTGCGCCATTGCCGGCGCCTGCGCCGGGCTCGCCGGCTTCTTCGAGGTGACCGCCATTCACGGCAAGGCCAATGCCTCGCTGATCGCCGGTTACGGCTTTACCGGCATCCTGGTGTCCTTCCTCGCCCGCCACAATCCGCTGGTGATTGTTCCGGTCGCCATCTTCCTCGGCGGCATCGCCGCCTCCGGCGGCCTGGTGCAACGGCGCATGGATCTTCCGGACGCCACCGTGCTCGTGCTTCAGGGGCTGATCTTCGTGGTGCTGCTGGTGTCTGAAACCTTCTACGGCCGGCTGCCGTTCTTCCGCCCCAGAGGAGACCTCTGACCATGTTTGAAGATTCAGCCCTTGCCACGGTTCTTCTGGCGATGTTCGCGGGCGCCATCCGCGTCTCCACGCCGTTCCTGTTCGTCAGCCTCGGCGAGACGCTGACGGAGAAATCGGGCCGGATCAATCTCGGCCTGGAGGGCACGCTCGTCTTCGGTGCCATGTCCGGCTACGCGATTTCCTATCACACCGGCTCACCCTGGCTGGGTGTGCTGGTCGCAGGCCTGTGCGGCGCCTGCTTCGGGGCCCTGCACGGCTACCTGTGCAAACTGCCGAAGGTCAATGATATTGCCATCGGCATTGCCCTGATGCTGTTCGGCACCGGTCTCGCCTTCTTCTTCGGCAAGGCCTATATCCAGCCGCAGGCCCCGCGTCTGCCGTCGATTTCCTTCGGCGCCTGGAGCGACACGCCGTCCCTGCGCCAGGCGCTGGAGATCAACCCGCTGTTCCTGCTCGGCATCGTCCTTGCCGTTGTCCTGTGGTGGGGCTTGAAAAACACCCGCTGGGGCCTGACGGTGCGCACCACCGGCGACAGCGCGCCGGCCGCCCTGGCGCTCGGCATCAACGTCAACCAGGTGCGGCTGCTCTCCACAATGGCCGGCGGTTTCTTCGCCGGGATCGGCGGCTCGTTCCTGTCGCTCTACTATCCGGGAAGCTGGACCGAGGGCCTGTCTTCCGGCCAGGGGCTGATGGCCGTCGCGCTGGTGATCTTCGCCCGCTGGAACCCGCTCTACTGCTTCCTGGCCGCCCTTTTGTTCGGCGCGGCCGGCGCGCTCGGCCCTGCCCTGCAGTCGATCGGCATTTCCCGCGGCTATCACTTCTTCAACGCGGCACCCTACATCATGACCCTTTTGATCATGATCGCCAGCACATCGCCCAAGCGTTCCCTGAAGGGCGCGCCCGGCGAACTTTCCATCACCAAATAAGGAGCGGATCCATGAGCGGACTTGGAGGTCTCAACAAATCCCCAAACGGCGTCGTTCTCGGCATGGTGCAGCTGCAGTTGCCGGTGGTCACCAACGAGATCGAACTGGCGGCCCAGACCCAGGTTATCGTCGACATGGTCGGCAAGGCCCGGCGCAACATGGCCTCGATGGACATGGTCGTCTTTCCCGAATACGCCCTGCACGGCCTGTCCATGGACACCAACCCGGCGATCATGTGCACGCTCGACGGTCCGGAGGTCGCGGCGTTCAAGCAGGCCTGCATCGACAATGACATCTGGGGCTGCTTTTCCATCATGGAACTGAACCCCGGCGGCATGCCCTACAACTCCGGCCTGATCATCGACAACACCGGCGAGTTGAAGCTCTACTATCGCAAGATGCACCCGTGGGTTCCGGTCGAACCGTGGGAGCCCGGAGACCAGGGCATTCCGGTGATCGAAGGCCCCAAGGGGTCGAAGATCGCGCTGATCATCTGCCATGACGGCATGTTCCCGGAAATGGCGCGCGAATGCGCCTACAAGGGCGCGGAAATCATGATCCGCACGGCGGGCTACACCGCGCCGATCCGGGACTCCTGGAAGTTCACCAACCAGTCCAACGCCTTCTGCAACCTGATGGTTACCGCCAACGTCTGCATGTGCGGTACCGACGGCACCTTCGACAGCATGGGCGAAGGCATGATCGTCAATTTCGACGGCTCGATCCTCGCTCACGGCACCAGCGGACGGGCGAACGAGATCATCACGGCCGAGGTCCGTCCGGACCTCGTGCGCGAGGCCCGGGTCAACTGGGGGGTTGAAAACAACATCTACCAGTTCGGCCACCGCGGCTATGTCGCCGTCAAGGGAGGCGCGCAGGACTGCCCCTACACCTACATGACCGACCTTGCCGCCGGCAGATACCGCCTGCCCTGGGAGGACGAGGTGGTGCACACGGACGGCACCTCCTGCGGCTTCGATGCCCCGACACGGGTCTTCGGCGAAAAGGCCATGAGCGATGCGGCGGAGTGAGCGGCGATGAGCGTCATCGACATCAAGACCGGCGAAGCCGTGACCGCGCGCGAAGGCCCGGTTGCCGCAAATCCCTATCCCTGGCCTTACGACGGCGATCTGAGACCGGACAACACGGCCCTGATCATCATCGACATGCAGACCGACTTCTGCGGCAAGGGCGGCTATGTGGATGCCATGGGCTACGATCTGTCGCTGACCCGCGCACCGATCGAGCCGATCAAAAAGGTGCTCGCCGCCATGCGGGCGCAGGGCTACCACATCATCCATACCCGCGAAGGCCACCGGCCGGACCTGGCCGACCTTCCCGCCAACAAACGCTGGCGCTCGCAGCGGATCGGGGCCGGCATCGGCGACCCGGGCCCCTGCGGCAAGATCCTCGTGCGCGGTGAGCCGGGCTGGGACATCATTCCCGAACTGGCCCCGCTTCCCGGCGAACCGGTCATCGACAAGCCCGGCAAGGGATCGTTCTACGCGACGGACCTGGAACTGCTGCTGCACACACGCGGTATCCGCAATCTCGTTCTGACCGGGATCACGACCGACGTCTGCGTCCACACCACCATGCGCGAGGCCAACGACCGGGGCTTCGAATGCCTGATCCTGTCCGACTGCTGCGGCGCGACCGACAGGGACAACCATGAGGCTGCGCTGAAAATGGTCACCATGCAGGGCGGCGTCTTCGGCGCGGTCGCCGACAGCGCCGCGTTTCTCGCCGGGATCAAGACCGCGCAAACGGGGAAATGACACATGAGCCTCGCCGCTGAAACCCTATCTGACGACCGCCGCGCGATCGGTGTCGAAACCATCGGCATGACCAAGGTCTTCGGTAATCTCATCGCGCTGGACGATGTTTCCATCCGCGTCACGCCGGGGTCCTTTCACGCGCTCCTGGGCGAAAACGGCGCCGGCAAGTCGACGCTCGTCAAATGCATGATGGGGTTCTACCAGCCGACCAGGGGCTCGGTCCTGGTCAACGACGCGGAGGTGGAAATCCCGAACCCGCGCGCGGCCCATGCGCTCGGCATCGGCATGGTCTACCAGCACTTCACGCTGGTGCCGTCGCTGACGGCGGCGGAAAACCTGGTGATTTCCAGGGCCGACACGCCGGCGGTCATAGACTGGGCCAGGGAACGGAAGGATCTGGAAGCCTTTCTTGAGACCACGCCGTTCAAGGTGCCGCTCAATGTGCCCGTCTCGGGCCTTTCGGCGGGCGAAAAACAGAAGCTGGAAATCCTGAAGCAGCTCTATCTCGACCAGCGCTTCCTGATCCTGGACGAACCGACCTCGGTGCTGACGCCCGACGAGGCCGACGAAGTGCTCGGCCTCCTGCGCGGGATGACGGAGGCAGGCGATCTCACCATCCTGATGATCACCCACAAGTTCCGTGAAGTGACGGCCTATGCCGACGAGGTCACCGTCCTGCGCCGCGGACGCATGGTCGGCTCGGGCAAGGTCGCCGACCTCTCGGTGGAAGAGATGAGCCACATGATGATCGGCGACACCGCGATCCGCGAAAGCGCGGCCCGTCAGTCCCAGACCGACCGCAAGCTGAAACTGGAAGTCGCGGGGCTCTTCGCCGAAGACGACGAACAGCTGCCCGCTCTGGAAGCGGTCAACCTCAAGGTCCACCGCGGTGAAATTCTCGGGATCGCCGGCGTTTCCGGCAACGGCCAGTCGGAGCTGATCGAGGTTCTTTCCGGCCAGCGGACTCCGAGCGACGGACGGATTTTCATTGACGGCGCACCTTACGAGCCGGAACGCAAGCTCATGGACAGCTTCAAGGTGTTCGGATTTTCCGAGGAGCCCCTGAAGAACGTCGCCGTGCCGCGCATGAGCGTTGCGGAGAACATGGCGTTCCGGACCTTCGACAAGCCGCCGATCTCGCCGTTCAGGGGCTGGCTGTCGCCGCCGCCCATGCGCCAGAAGGCACGCGAACTGATCGCCTCCTACCGGGTCAAGACACCGTCCACGGAAGAGCCGATCGAAAACCTGTCCGGCGGCAACGTCCAGCGGGCGATCCTTGCCCGGGAGCTGTCCGGTGCGGTCGACATCCTGATCGTCGCCAACCCCTGTTTCGGGCTGGACTTCGCGTCGGTCGCGGAAATCCGCGCCCAGATCATGGACCAGCGCAACCGGGGTGCCGCCGTGCTCCTGGTCTCCGAAGATCTCGACGAGATCCTGGAACTCGCCGACACGGTCGCCGTCATGTCGGAAGGCAGGATCACCTATACCGCGCCGATGGACCAGACCGACCGGGCGACCATCGGCCATGCCATGGCGGGGCATCACTGATGATCACCGTTGACGCCCGGCCCTTCGGCTTCACCTTCGATCCGGCCTCTGTCGCACTCATCGTCATCGACATGCAGCGCGACTTCATCGAGCCAGGCGGGTTCGGCGAAACGCTTGGAAACGACATCTCCCATCTGCAGCGCGCCGTCCGGCCGACGGCAGATCTGCTTACGCTGTTCCGCAAGGAAGGCTGGCCGGTGATCCATACGCGGGAAGATCATCTGCCGGATCTCTCCGACTGTCCGCCGGCGAAACGCGACCGCGGCTCGCCGACCTTGCGCATCGGCGATCCCGGACCGATGGGGCGGATCCTGATCCGCGGCGAACCCGGGGCGGAAATCATTCCCGCCTGCGGCGCGATCGAGGGCGAGATCGTCATCGACAAGCCGGGGAAAGGCGCGTTCTACGCAACCGACCTCGGGCCCATCCTGGAAAAGCTCGGCACCAGAAGCCTCGTCTTTGCAGGGGTCACCACCGAGGTCTGTGTCCAGACGACCATGCGCGAGGCGAATGATCGCGGCTTCGAATGCCTGCTGATCGAGGAAGCCACCGAAAGCTATTTCCCGGCCTTCAAAGCCGCTACGCTGGAGATGATCCGGGCGCAGGGAGGCATCGTCGGCTGGACGGCGCCGCTTGCGGCGCTGGAACAGTCAATCGCAAGGGAGGCGGCATTATGAGTGGGCCATTCGACGAGAAGGCGCATGTCGCGCATATGGAAAAGGTCATGGGGCTGACCGTCAAGGAAGACTGGCGTCCCGTGGTCGAGGCGCATGTCGCGGCAACCGCAAAGGCCGCGGACCTGGTCATGTCCTTCCCGCTCGACGACGAACTCGAAGCCGCGCCGGTGTTCGTGCCATGACCCTGTTGCCGAGCGATCAGAAAAGCTGGACGGCCACCCAGACGGTTTCGGCGGTCGCGGGCGGTGAGATCAGCGCCGAAGCGGTCGCGACCCATGCGCTGCAGACCGTCGACAAGCTGGACCCGGAAATCAACGCCTTCACCGATGTCACGGCTGAGCGTGCGCTCTCCGAGGCCCGGGCCGTGGACGAAGCCATCGCACGGGGCGAGGAACTGCCGCTGGCCGGCGTTCCCTATGCGGTGAAGAACCTGTTCGACATGGAAGGCGTAACGACCCGCGCAGGCTCGAAGATCAACCGGGAGAATCCCCCCGCATCGGCGGATGCCACGCTTGTCGGTAAACTAAAGGCAGCCGGCGCCATCCTGATAGGCGGGTTGAACATGGGCGAATATGCCTATGATTTTACAGGAGAAAATGTGCATGATGGAAATTGCCTGAATCCACATGACCTGACCCGGATGACCGGAGGCTCATCCTCAGGATCGGGTGCTGCCGCGGCCGCCGGCATGGTGCCGGTCACCCTGGGGTCGGACACCAATGGTTCGATCCGCGTGCCGTCCTCGTTCTGCGGCCTGTTCGGCCTGAAACCGACCTACGGCCGGCTGAGCCGCGCGGGCTCGTTTCCCTTTGTCGGCAGCCTCGACCATCTCGGGCCGCTTGCCCGTTCGGCGGAAGACCTGGCGCTCGTCTTCGACGTGATGCAGGGAGCGGATCCGAAAGACCCGGCCCAGGCGGACAAACCGGTCCTGCCGACGCTGCCGGAACTTCCCAAAGGCATCGACGGTCTCAGGATTGCCGTTGCCGGCGGCTATTTCCGGCAAAAGGCCATGCCGGAAGCCTTTCAGGCGGTTGACCTGATCGCCAATGCACTCGGCGCTGCAGGCGAAATCGAAGTGCCTGAAGCGGCAAGAGCACGCGCCTCTGCCTATGTGATCACGACCGTCGAAGGATCTGCCCTGCATCTGGAGCGGATCCGGACCCGGCCGGAGGATTTCGATCCGGATACACGGGACCGGTTCCTCTCCGGCGCGATGGTTCCGGCCGTCTGGGTCCAGCAGGCACAGCGGTTCAGAAGCTGGTTCCGCGCCATGATGCGCGAACTGTTCACGCACGTTGACATCCTGCTGGCCCCGGCGACGCCGTTTCATGCGCTCCCCTCCGGCACCAAGACGATCGTGCTCGACGGCGAGGAAATGCCGGCACGACCCAATATCGGGCTCTTCACCCAGCCGATCTCCTTCATCGGCCTGCCGGTCGCGACCGTCCCGGTCTGGCTGGAGGGTGCAAGCCTGCCGATCGGGGTCCAGGTGATCGCACCGGCCTGGCGGGAGGACCTGGCGCTCCGGGTCGCCCATCACCTTCAGACAACGGGTGCAGTTTCGGCACCCGTCGCCCATCTCCAGTAACAAAGAGGACCTCATGAGCGACGCACGCTGGGCAGGACGCAATTCGGACAAGGACCTGGTCCGCGACAGTATCTGGAGAACCCTGGTCGACACAGGGGTCAACGTCGGTCCCGTCGACAGCCGGATCCCGAATTTCGCCGGCGCCGACCTGGCGGCTCTCAATCTGTCGAAGCTGGACGCATGGAAGATGGCCCGCACGGTGAAATGCAATCCGGACCCGCCCCAGATCCCGGTCCGGCTGCGCGCCCTCTATGACGGCAAGATCGTCTATGCACCGGTTCCCGAACTGGTCAAACCCTTCCCGTTCGTCCGGCTCGATCCGGAAAAACTTGAAAAGCAGGGCATCCAGTTCGAACTGGCGGCCGTCTCCCAGGGGTTCGTCGAATACGGCGAACCGGTGGAATTCGAGGACATGGAAATCCTCGACTTCGTCGTGGTCGGCTGTGTCGCCGTCACCCGCGAAGGCGGACGCACCGGCAAGGGCGGCGGCTTTGCCGACCTGGAACTCGGCATTTTCCGGGAACTGGGCAAGCTCAAGCCGGACACGCTTCTGACCACGACAGTCCATTCCTGCCAGGTCGTTCCCGACGATCAGGTGATCATGCAGGCCCACGACAGCGCCCTGCACCACATCGCCACCGAACAGGAACTGATCGACACGCGGACACCCTACCCCCAGCCGGCCGGTGTCGCATGGGACTTCGTTCAGGAGGATCAATACCGCGACATTCCCTTCCTGAAGACCTTGCGGGACCGCATCGTCACCCGGGCGGGAGCGATGTGAGATGGAAATCGACAATCCGGATGTGAAGGCGGAGGTCGAAAAGGCCTTCGAAGATTACGAAAAAGCGCTCGTATCCAATGATGTTGCGATGCTTGACCGGCTTTTCCTGAAAGCTCCGACGACGATCCGCTACGGCGGCGCAGAAAACCTCTACGGCTACGACGAGATTGCCGCCTTCCGCTCGGCGCGGTCGGCGGCCGGTCTCGAACGATCCCTCGATCGGACGGTGATCACCACCTACGGCAGGGACTTCGCCACCGCTTCGACCCTGTTTTACCGCGACACCGCACCGGGCAAGGTCGGCAGGCAGATGCAGACCTGGGTCCGCACGGCCGACGGCTGGCGGGTCGTCGCGGCCCATGTCAGTATCATCGACAAGCCCTGACCACCGCCGCCATCCGGTGACCTGGAGAAAGCCCGGCAAATGCCCCCCACCGTCCAGTCTCCGATCGTGTCCGCAAAACCGGAGATCAAGCCGGCCGGCCGAACGCGCACCGAAGACATCCGGCTTCAGCTCGCCGACGAGATCGTCAGGGGCGATCTGAAACCCGGAACCCAGCTTGACGAGATGGGCCTGGCGGCGCGGTTCAAGGTTTCCCGGACGCCGATCCGCGAAGCATTGCGCCAGCTGGAGACCAGCGGACTTGTGGAACTGAAACCCCACCGCGGTTGTTTCGTCACCTATCTGTCCACGGAAAAGCTGCAGGAAATGTTCGTCGCCATGGCGGAGATGGAAGCGATCTGCGCCGGACTTGCCGCGATCAACATGACCCGACAGGAGCGGCGGGACCTCGAAGCCCTGCTCGAAGCGCTGGCCGAACCCATGCGCAAGGGTGATCCGCAGCGCTACCACGAACTCAACGAGGAGTTTCACAACACCATCTACGCCGGCAGCCACAACAGCTATCTGGCGGAGCTGACCCTGACGACCCGCCGCCGGCTTGCCCCCTTCCGCAGGGCGCAGTTCCGCACACTGGGACGCCTTGCCCAGTCCCAGGCGGAGCACACGGGTATCGTGGAAGCGATCCTGCGCGGTGACCGGGAGGCGGCCGCAGAGGTCATGCGCTGCCACATAGATACCGTGCGCAATGCCTTCGATACCTATGTGGAGCAGCTGTAGCCTTCGGCTTTACCGAGTCAGCGACCGTGCCATGACGCACAACAGTTCGAACATGATCGAGACGCCGAGCCAGGCGGTCCCGCCGGAGGCATCGAAGGGCGGCGAGACCTCGACGAGATCGGCGCCGATGATATTGACGCCGTCCAGCTCCCGGACGACCTGAAGCGCCTGGAAGGAATTCGGCCCGCCGACTTCCGGCGTGCCGGTACCCGGCGCGAAGGCGGGGTCGACGAAGTCGATATCGTAGGAGACGTATGTGGGTTTGTCTCCGACGACCTCCCGCGCTTCGGCCATGACATCCTCAAGGCCGCGCCGGAAGAACTCCTCGATCGGTATCACCCTGATGCCGACGCTGTCGGCGAACTCCCGGTCTTCCCGGTCATAGGTCGTCCCCCGAATGCCGATCTGGACCACGCGTTTGGGATCGAGCAGGCCTTCCTCCACCGCGCGGCGAAACGGCGTGCCGTGGGTGTACATGCAGCCGTCGAAATAGCTGTGAAACAGATCGGTATGGCTGTCGAAATGGATCATGCCGACCGGCGCGTCCGAGGCGAGACCGCGCAGGATCGGCAGTGAGCACAGGTGGTCGCCGCCGCCGGTCAGCGGCACGACGCCCTTGTCCTTCACCTTGGTGTAGAACTCGGTAAAGCGCCTCAGGCTGTCCTGCACGTCGGCCGGATTGGGCGCGACATCGCCGATGTCGGCGCAGTTGACCATCTCGAACGGGCGGACGCCGGTGGCGCCGTTCTCGGCGCGGATCATGGTGGACAGGTCGCGCAGCTGGCGCGGGCCGTGACGCGGGCCCGGGCGGTTGGTGGTGCCGGTGTCCCAGGGCGCGCCGACAAGGCCGATCCGCACCTCGGAGATCTTCGGATCTTCCAGCCCGATATGCGGCAGGCGCATGAAGGTCGGCACGCCGGCAAAGCGCGGCAGGTCAAAACCGGAGACTGGCTGATAATAGGGGTCGCTCATAGGTGCACTCCAGGGGGTCAATACATGGCGCTGCCGCCGTTGGCGCCGTAACACTGGCCGGTGACGAAGCGGGCGCCGTCACCGGCAAGATAGACGGCAAGCGCGGCGATTTCATCGGGCCGCGCGAAACGTGCCAGCGGTGTTGCAAGGTCCTTCGCCAAGGCTTCCGGGCTCATGGTATCGGCACCGGTCATGTCCGTATCGACCGGACCGGGGGCGATGGCATTCACCAGGATCCCGGGCGCCAGTTCGCGGGCCATGGAGCGGGTCAGGGACACGATGCCGCCTTTCGATGCGCAATAGGCCGGCATGGCCTCCCGGCCGAGAAAGGCGAGATCGGAGGCCATGCTGATGATCCGTCCGGGCGCCTCTGCTGTCGCCTCGCGCAGCATGAGGCGGGCCGCTTCCCGAGACACGAGGAACGCGCCCTTGAGATTGACCGCGATCACCTCGTCGAACTCGGCCGCACTGGTGTCGAGCAGCGGCTTTTCCCGCAGGATGCCGGCATTGTTGACCAGGATATCCAGGCCGCCAAAGGCCTGATCTATTTCCGCGAGCATGGCGCAGACGTCCTGCTCAAGCGAGACATCGGCCCTGATCTCCAGCGCTTGCGGGTCGATTTTTTTCAACTCCGCCAGGGTCTGCCCGGCCTGCGGGTCGCCCGGGTGGCAGAAGACGACACGGGCGCCCTCGCGGGCGAAGGCAAGCGCGATGGCGCGGCCGATGCCGCGAGACCCGCCGGTCACAAGCGCCCGCCTGCCTTGAAGAGCGCCGCTCATACCATGACCTCGCCGCGATCGGCGTTGATCGCCTGCCCGGTGATGTTGGCTGCCGCACTGGAGGCCAGGAACAGATAGAGCCCGGCCACATCGGCAGGTTCCATCAGTCCTTTGATCGCCTGCGCGGAGACGATTTCGTCCAGAAGGGCATCAGGTGCGGCCCCGGTCTTGTCCGCCATTGACTGAAGCGAGCGCATGGCGGCTTCCGTCTTCACCCAGCCCGGGCAGACCGCGTTGACGGTGATGCGGCGGTGACCCAGTTCCTTCGCCCAGGTGCGCGTCAGCCCGATCAATGCATGCTTGGAAGCAATATAGGCGGAGAAATCCGGAACCGCGGTCTTGCCCCAGATGGAGGAGGTGATCACCACCCTGCCCCCATCGGGAAGCTTCGGCAGGGCTTCCCGGGTCACGTTGTAGGTGCCGGTCACGTTGACCGCCATCACGCGGGCAAACGTGTCATCGACGGCCGGATCCGGGTCACCCAGCGGCGTCGGCCGCTCAAGTCCGGCGTTGTTGATCAGAACGTCGATCCGGTCGAAACCGGCAATGGCACGGGCGACATCGCCACGATCGGTGATATCGCAGTGAAGCCCCCGGACGGGAAAGCCGGCAAGGCCGGCAAGCCGTTCCGCTGCCGGGTGAACCTCTTCGCCCTCCGCCAGAATGGCGAGCGATGCGCCGGCCCGGGCAAAACCTTCCGCGATGCCGTAGCCGATCCCCCGGCTCGCGCCGGTGACGAGAACGGTCTTACCGGAAAAATCGAAAGCCGCATGCATGACCCGACCCTACCCCAGTTCGTAGAATTCCCGTTGGACGGCCCGGGTGATATCCCGCCGGTACTGGGCGGCGATGAGCGCGCCCTTATCCGGCGACGCCCCCTTGGCTGAAATCAGCGAGCCCTCCGGCGCAACCCATTCCCGGCGCGGCGGCCAGACATCATAGCAGGGCGCATCGCCGGGCGCATTGTCCGGAACGAGATCGAACCGGACCAGTTCGGGATGGAAATTCATCATCAGCGAGGTTTCCAGGACGGCCGCATGTTCCAGTTCGATGCCGGGATAGCCGTCGGGGAACACCTGGTTCAGGGTCTCCTCCGTCAGGAACTCCCAGTGCTGCAGGCACATGATGCGCACCCCCTTGTCGCCGACCTCGCGCATGGCAAGGTCGATGCCTTCGGTCAGGAACCAGAGGTTCTCGTAGTTGCCGTCCAGCACACAGATGCGCCGCGCGCCGTGGCGTACCAGTTCGCGGATGATGTCCCGCAGAACGGCCGTCAGCGTCGCGCCATCCAGCCCGGTGCTGCCGGGAAAGAACGGACCGCCCGCGGACCGGGTCTGGGACTTGTAGCCATAGGTGACGGGAGCGGCGACGACGCCGCCGACTTCGGTTGCAATTTCCCGGGCGATGGCCGAAGGCAGCAGGTAGTCGACCGCCATGGGCAGGTGCGGCCCGTGCTGTTCCAGGGCCCCGGTCGGGATGAAGACGACCGGGTTCCGCTTAAGGGCGTCTGCATACTCCGGCCAGGTCATTTCCGACATCATCACGGGGGTCTTCACGGATTCACTGCTCTTCATTCCTTGGAACCTTCCTCGCGCATCAGGCGCATGATGTGGCGTTCAAGGGCACTGTAGCCCTCAAGCGAAATCACCGTTTCCTTGTCCGCAATTCGTTTGTTCTGCTTGAATTCCGGCCTGATTTCCTCCTTCACCCGGCCCGGATGGCGCGACATGAAAACGATCTGGTCCGCAAGGAAGATCGCCTCCTCGATGTCGTGGGTGACCATGACGATGGTCGTGTCGGCCGTTTCGGCGATCTCCACCAGCAGTTCCTGCATGTGCCAGCGGGTTTCCGCATCGAGTGCCCCGAAGGGTTCGTCCATCAGCAGAAGTTCAGGATCATTGGCGAGCGTTCGGGCGATGGCCACGCGCTGGCGCATGCCGCCGGAAAGCTGGGTCGGATAGGCATCCGCGAATTTGGTCAGGCCTACCAGGTCTATGAAATGGTCCGCCCGCTCCCGCCGTTCAGCTGCCGGAACCTGATTGACCTTCATACCGAATTCGACGTTCCTGCGCACGCTCAGCCAGTCGAAGGACGTATAGGCCTGAAACACCATGCCGCGGTCCCTGCCCGGCCCGGCGATCCGGCGCCCCTCAAGGCCCAGGTTTCCGGCCGTCGGCGTTTCCAGTCCGGCAATCATCCGAAGAACCGTCGACTTGCCGCATCCGGACGGCCCGAGAATGACGCAGATGTCGTTCTTCTTCACATCGAAGGACACGCCGGAGATGGCTTCCACCGAGCGGCCGCGCCCGAGATCGAAGGTCTTGGAGATGTTCTGAAGCGCCAGGATGGTCTCGCCGGGCGCGGCTTGCTTGTCCGTCCGGGCCATCAGCGTTTCTCCTGAAGATAGGGGAACAGCCAGCGGTGCAATCGGTCGAACAGCAGGTCGAAGGTCAGGCCGAGCACGCCGATCACGATGATGCCGGCCATGATTTCATCCGTGTGCAGGAAGCGGCGCGCGCGCATCATCATGGCGCCGATACCGGTGGTGGACGCGACGATTTCCGCGATCACGAGATAGGTCCAGGTGACCGCCAGCATCTGGCGCATGGCAACGACAATGTTGGGCATGACCGCAGGCAGGATCACCGAGCGCACGATGGTCCCGCGACCGGCGCCGAGGGTCAGCGCCGTCTCGATCAGTTCGTTGCGCACATTCTTGGTGTGGTCCATCACCAAGGTGATCAGGAAGAACACCACGCCGATGAAGAGCAGCGCCAGTTTCGGCGCTTCGCCCGTGCCGAACCACATCAACAGCACCGGAATGAAGGATGGTGCAGGCAGGTAGCGCCAGGCGGAAACGAAGGGATTGAAGATGGCCTCGGCCGCCGGGAAGGCGCCCATCACCACGCCGAGCGGAATGGCGACAAGGGACGCGGCGAGAAAGGCGACAATCACGCGGCCGATACTGATGCCCACATCGGATGCAAAGCCGCGTTCGACGAAAAGTTCGTAGATGGTCATCAGCACCTTCTGCGGCGCCGGGACAAGAAGCTGGTTTACGGCTCCGGTTTCGGTCGCAAGCAACCAGATGCCGAAGAACACAACCCAGATACCGATTGCCGACACGACGATCTGGACTCGCGACACGGGCTGGCGAATGGCGAAGAATGTCCGCCGTGAGGATTTTTCTGAAACAGGATCTGCCATGATGCCCTCTGATTTCGATCAGCGGGAGAAAGGAAAAGCGCGGCTCGCAGGCACAGTTCCGCGGGCCGCGCTTTTTCTCAGTTCGCCGTGAAGGACTGCCGGTAGCCGTCGGCCACCAGGTCGCCCATCAGGCTGCAGTCGATACCTTTGGCGGCATCGATCTTGTTATTCATCAGACCAAGCTTGATCCACCAGTCGTTGGTCAGCGCCACCACATCCGCCATGGACCCGTTGGCGAGGCCGAACGGCGGTTCACCGTCGAGGACGCCGCACATGCGTGCCGACTCGTCAAAGTCGAACATGTAGATGCCGCCCTCGAAGCTCTTGCCGTTGGTGCCGATCACGTAACCGACGTCTTCGAGGGGCCACTGCAAATAATCCGCAATGAGCGCATTGGTTTCCTCGGTATGGTCATGCCAGTAGCCGAGACCGTCCCAGCGCGCCTTCAACATCGCCACTGCCGCTTCGCGGTTCTCTGCGATGAAGTTCTTGTTCATGAACAGGGAGTCCATGAAAATCCCGGTTTTCAGCATGGCCGGGTCGGCGGTGTTGACGACGCTGTGCGCGCCCTTCATCGCCTCCAGCACCTTGCTGATCCAGGGTTCGTACATGTAGGCCGCCGACAGGTCGCCGGAGAGCATCGGCCCGACGGCTTCGTCAGCGTTCAGGTTTACCCATTCGACCTGGTCCGGCGTGATGCCCTGACTGTCGAGCCACAGCCCCATCAGCAGATGGCCGATATAGGCCTGCGGCGCGCTGACTTTTTTACCCGGCAGGTCCTCGACCTTGACGTCCGGCGCCAGGATGATGTGGTCCACGCCGTAGGACGGGTTCATGAACGCCACGTTGACCACGTCGGTCCCGCTATCGACCGTCAGCGGAATGTAATCCGCGGTGCAGCCATAGACATCGATCTGTCCCGCCGCCAGTGCCGAGTGCCCGCCGAGCGGATCCTCGAAAATGGTGATGTTCATGTCATAGTCGGGGACGAGGTTCTTTTCCTGAGCGACCTTCAGCATCGCGTAGCCCGGCCAGGACACGCAGATACCGACATTGATCGTTTCCTTTGCCTGCGCGGCAGGACTGTAGGCGGCGCCCGCGATCGCCAGCGCCCCAAGGAATGATTTGAATCCGTTTTTCATAGTCGCGACTCCGAAAGGTTGGTCTTTGTTGTTGTTTTCATAATTTTTAGTCACATAAAAGTTTTTTGTGCAATACAAATTTTTAGACAATACAGGCCATCAGTGATAGAAATCCCGCATGTCATTCAAAAGCCGTTGGAAATCAGCCCATGAGCAATTTGCGCGAACGCCAGAAGGAAAGCCGGCGCCGAAACATCCTGCGGGCCGCGCGCGAACAGCTTGTCGCCAACGGCTTTGATGCCACCACGATCGAGACAATTGCGGAAGCGGCGGAAGTTTCGGCGGTCACGGTCTACAACTACTACGGCACCAAGACCGGCCTGCTGCTGGCTCTGGTCTCCGAAAGCGACAGCCTCCTGCTGGAACGCATGCAGGAACTCCTGAAGGCTCCTCCTGCAACACTCCAACAGACATTTTCCGCCTTTGCCGAGATCATCCGCCAGCATGCGCTTTCCTTCCTGACGAAGGCGGTCTGGCGGCAGGTGATCGCAGCCAGCATCATAGAAGGCGGCTCGCAGTTCGGCCGGAGTTATGCCCAGCTCGACCGGGAACTCGCCCGGCAACTCACCAAGATCCTTGAAAAACTCAAGGCGCGCGGCAGCATCAACCCCAGGACCGACCTCGATGTGCTCGGCGACAGCCTGTTCCAGCTTCAGAATGCCCGCTTCCTGCAATTCATCTCTTCGGATGAGATGACCAATGAGGCGGTCGACCGGTACTTGCGGGAAGATATTGAGGCGCTGTTGCAGGCCTCCCCTGACTGATCTGGCGCCACCGGCCTGAATGATCACATTTGAGGCAGCCCGGCACCGGCACTGCCTTTATTTTACGCATTCGCCGCGGACGCTGTCCACAAGGCAAAAGCCGGACATGGCCCGATCGCCAGATAACCCATTATTCCCACGTATATTTTTTCGTTCAAAGGACGAAGCCCGCGCAGTCTGGCACAGGCCTTGCGATGTCGATTGCGTGCAGCGCGCCTAGGGATCCGCTCTCGACAGGGAGACAGGACCGAGAGGTGCAAGCCGGAAGGACGCAGGAAAGACTGCCCATAGTCCGGTGACACGGCGGGACAAAAACCCGGGAGACCACTGCACAGGTTTGCGCGCGCAGACCTTCTCCCGGATGTGCGCGAGAACCTCGTTCAACGGCTGCGCCACAAGCGGCCCAGACAGGAGACGCGTACTGATATGATCCGTACTTTCGCAAAATCCCTTTGCCTGGCAGCAGCGGTCGCTTTGCCTCTTTCTGCCTCCTCCGCCTTCGCCGAAGTGAAAACCGACTTCAAGGTCTGCTGGTCGATCTACGCCGGCTGGATGCCCTGGGGCTACCTTCAGGACTCCGGCATAATGAAGAAGTGGGCCGACAAATACGGCATCAATGTCGAGGTGGTTCAGCTCAACGACTATATCGAGTCCATCAACCAGTACACGGCCGGCGAGTTCGACGGCTGCGCCATGACCAACATGGACGCGCTTTCCATTCCCGCAGCCGGCGGTGTCGACACCAGCGTTCTGATCGCCGGCGACTATTCCAACGGCAACGACGGCCTGATCCTCAAGGAAGGCGGCGACCTGGCCTCGATCAAGGGCCAGAACGTCAACCTGGTCGAACTGTCGGTATCCCACTACTTCCTGGCGCGTGCGCTGGAAACCGTCGGCCTGAGCGAAAAGGACATCACGGTCGTGAACACATCCGACGCGGACATGGTCTCCGTCTACGGCACCCCGGAAATCACCGCGGTCGCGACCTGGAACCCGATGCTTTCGGAAATCCTCGCCAGCCAGAAGGGCGAGCTGGTTTTCGACAGCTCGAAAATCCCGGGCGAGATCATCGACGCCATGATGGTCAATACCCAGACGCTGAAGGACAACCCTGCCCTGGGCAAGGCCCTGGTCGGAGCCTGGTTCGAAACCCTCGCCCTGATGGCCGCCGATACACCGGAAAGCAAGGCCGCCCTGGAATCGATGGCGGCCGCATCCGGCACCGACCTTGCCGGCTACAAGGCGCAGTTGGCTGCCACCGCGCTGTTCTACACGCCGGAAAAGCTGCTTGAATTCACCACCGACGACAAACTGAAGCAGACGATGAAATTCGTTGCCGAGTTCCTGTTCGATCACGGCATTCTGGGCGAAGGCGCCCCCAGCGCCGAATTCGTCGGTGTCGAGTTTCCGGACGGTTCCGTCTACGGCGACGCCAATAACGTGAAGCTGCGCTTCGACAACAGCTTCGTCGACATGGCCGCCAAGGGCGCGCTCTGACCCACCAGGACCTCGCACTCTTCGGGGTGCGGGGTCCGCCTCCTTCTCCGAAAATCCCGTTCGAAAGCAGGCCAGCCATGTCGAATAAACTGACCGCCTTTACCGAACTGCCAGTCGTCGATGTTTCCGGGCTTTACGACAGCGACCCGGTCGCGCGACAGGCCGTGGCCCGGGCGCTTTTCAGGGCCGGATCGGAAGTCGGCTTCTTCTATGTGACCGGACATCCGGTGGGCCGGGACCTGCGCGATCGGCTGGTTGCCCAGACCAAACGTTTCTTCGACCGGCCGCTTGAAGAAAAGATGAAGATCTACATCGGCAGGTCCTCCAGCCATCGCGGATATGTGCCGGAAGGCGAGGAAGTGATGGTCGGCGGCAAGCGGGACCGCAAGGAAGCCCTCGACCTCGGGTATGAGCTTGCCGACGACCATCCGCTCGTCAGGGCCGGCACGCCGATGGTCGGGCCGAACCAGTGGCCGGACCTGCCGGGCTTCCGCGAAGACATCTATGCCTATTACGAAGCCGTCTTCGATCTGGGCAGACACCTGATCCGCGGCTTTGCCCTGGCGCTCGGCCTGGAAGAGCGCTTCTTCGACGATGTCATCACGGCGCCACCCAGCCAGTTGCGCCTGATCCATTACCCATACGACGCCGAAGCGACCGACGTGCAGGGCATCGGCGCCCATACCGACTACGAATTCTTCACGCTGCTGCTGCCGACCGCGCCGGGTCTTGAGGTCATGAACGGTGCCGGCGAATGGATCGACGTTCCCCTCCTTCCAGACGCCTACGTGGTCAATATCGGCGACATGCTGGAGATCCTGAGCAACGGCAAGTTCGTCGCGACCTCCCACAGGGTGCGAAAGGTGAAGGAGGAACGCTATTCCTTTCCTCTGTTCTTCTCCTGCGACTACCATACCCGGATCGCGCCGCTGCCGGATCTGGTCGCACAGGACGAACCGGCAAAATACGAGCCGCTGATCGCGGGCGAACACCTCTATGCCCAGACCGCGCAAAGCTTCACCTACATGATCGAAAAGCTGGCACGGAAAGAAGTTTCCCTGCCCGACAATGCCAAGGGGCTGTCGTCCTTCGGCCAGGCCGCCCGTCACCCGGACAGGCAGGACGCGTGACTTCATGAAGCTCATCAACCGCAAACCGTCCCGGCGCCTGACCGTCTTCCTCGGTCTGCTGCCGTTCGCGGCCCTGCTCGCTACCTATCTGATCGCCAGCGACATGCGCCTTGCGGTCAATCCTTCGGACAAGCTGCTGCCGTCGTTCCAGACCATGGCGGACACCATGACCCGGATGGCCTTCGAACCGGACAAGCGCAACGGCGACTACCTGTTGTGGACGGATACGGCGGCGAGCCTCTACCGCCTTTCAGCCGGGCTCGCAATTTCAGCGGTCCTGGCCCTGGTCATCGGCCTTGCCATGGGCGTGCTGCCGTTTGCGCGCGCCTTCTTCGCCCAGTTCACGGCTGCGTTTTCCCTGATCCCGCCGATCACCGTGCTGCCGATCCTGTTCATCACCCTCGGGCTCGGCGAGGCCGCCAAGATCGGGCTGATCATCGTCGGGACGACCCCGGCGATGATCCGCACCCTCGCGCAATCGGCTCTCAACATCCCGCGGGAACTGGTGATCAAGGCGGAGACGCTCGGCGCGTCGAGCTGGCAGATCACGACACGGCTCTACCTGCCCCACATCCTGCCGAACCTCGTTGCCGCCCTGCGGCTCGGCCTCGTGCCGGCCTGGATCTTCCTGATCTCGGCGGAAGCGATCGCATCCACCGAAGGGCTCGGCTACCGGATCTTCCTCGTCCGCAGATACATGGCGATGGACCTCATCCTGCCTTACGTGGCCTGGATCACGCTGCTCGCCTTCGTCCTGGACCGGCTGCTGCTCGCCCTGTCCAAACGGGCCTTTTCGTGGAGCCATCTGGAGGGAGACAGCCTGTGAGCAAGCAGCCCAAGCTCTCCGTCCGTGATCTTTTCAAGGAATATGACGGCGCTCCGGTCCTGGAACGGGTCAACATCGATGTCGCCGAGGGCGCCTTCTGCACCATTGTCGGCGCCTCCGGTTGCGGCAAGTCGACCTTCCTGCGCATGCTGTTGTCCCAGGAACAGCCGAGCCGGGGCGAAATCCTGCTCGACGGCAGCCCCCTGCCGGAGGAGCCGACGCCCGACCGGGGGATCGTCTTCCAGCGCTATTCGGTGTTTCCGCACCTGACCGTGTGGCAGAACCTGATCCTCGCCAGGGAATTCGAACAGGCGCCGCTCACCGGCCGTCTGTTTGGCCCCGCGCGCAAACGGGCGCGCGACGACATCGGCGAGTTGCTGGAGCGCATCGGCCTGACCCAGGCCGCCGACCGCTATCCGGCGCAGCTATCCGGCGGCATGCAGCAGCGTCTGGCCATTGCCCAGGCGCTGGTGAAGCGGCCGAAGATCCTCTTGCTCGACGAACCCTTCGGCGCGCTCGACCCCGGTATCCGCAACGACATGCACGCGCTTCTCCTGGGCCTGTGGCGCGAACTCTCCATGACGGTCTTCATGGTGACCCACGACATCAACGAAGCCTTCAAGCTCGGCACCCGGCTGCTGGTCTTCGACAAGGTCCGCCACGACCCCCAGGCCCCCGAGGCCTACGGGGCGACCATCACCTACGACCTGCCGGTCGACAAATCAGACCGGCAGAAAAAGGAACTGGCCGAAACGCTGATGCACGACCGGCCCGATACCGCATGAGAAAAGGAAAACCTTCATGACGATCATCGACACTCACGGACCCTCGACCCGGAACCGCGCTGCCGGCCGGCTGGATCGCACCAAGCCGAGCCGCCGGCACCATCCCGATTTCGACAAGCTTTCCTTGCGCGGCTGGAAAGCCGCGGAGAAGGAAGGCACCCTGCCCTCCGCCGCCTGGGAAAAGGAAAAGGCCTGGGCCCTGCGCATGGGCCTGACCGGCTCCGACTGCCTGGAAGACAAGTCGATCCCGACCTTCGCCCGTGGGGAACTGCCGCATTATGCCGGCATCAACACTTTCCTGAAGGCGCCCTATATCGAGGACGTCACCCAGGTTGGCGCCTATGACGCGGCCGTGATCGGCATTCCCTTCGACGGCGGCACGACCTACCGTCCGGGCACCCGTTTCGGTCCGCAGGGCGTGCGCAAGATCTCCGCGCTCTACACGCCCTACAACTACGAAATGGGCGTCGACCTGCGCGAGCAGATGACACTGTGCGACGTCGGCGACGTGTTCACGATCCCGGCCAACATCGAAAAGACCTTCGACCAGATCACCCGGGCCGTCAGCCACGTGGTTTCCTCCGGCGCCCTGCCGATCATGATCGGCGGCGACCATTCCATCGGTTTCCCCTGTGTCCGCGGCATTGCCCAGTGCACCTCCAAGCGCATCGGCATCGTCCACTTCGACCGGCATATCGACATTCAGGAGAAGGATCTGGACGAGCGCATGCATACCACGCCGTGGTTCCATGCGACCGATCTTGCGAACGTGCCCTCCGTCAACCTGGTCCAGGTCGGCATCGGCGGCTGGCAGGTGCCGCGCGAGGGCGTGGAAATTGCCCGCAAGCGCAACACCAACATCTTCACCATGCGCGACGTGGAAGAACTCGGCCTCGCCGAAACCGCCGCCCGGGCGCTGGAACTCGCCTGGAAGGACGCGGACGCGGTCTATATCTCCTTCGACATCGACAGCGTCGACTGCGGCTTCGTGCCCGGTACCGGCTGGCCGGAACCGGGCGGCTTCCTGCCGCGCGAGGCGCTGGAACTGGTTTCGCTCGTTGCCGCCGAAGGCATCTGCGGCCTCGAGGTCGTCGAAGTCTCCCCGCCCTATGACACCTCCGACATCACGGCCCTGCTCGCCACCCGCGTGATCGTCGACGTGCTCGGTACGCTGGTGTCCCACGGCAAGATGGGGGCGCACAAATCCATCATCGACAAGCCGGTCTCGATCCCGGCCGGTCCGGACGTGGAGTAAGCCTCATGGGACACGGTCATCATCACCATCACGCCCCTCATCACGGGCATTCCCACGAGCATCCTCACGGGCATGACCACCACCACGGTGATGGTCACGGCCACAGCCACGGCATGGGCCACAATCACGCCCATGGCGATGCCGATCACCTGCATTCGCACGTGCACGGCACCTCGAGCCGGGAAAGGACCGAGGAAGTGCGGGTTCTGGCGACAAGTTTCGTCGACGGGTTCCGGGCGGCGGAGGACAAGACCAGCTACCTGAGACTGGCCGGCATACCGTTCCAGCGACCCGGCACGGACGGGCTCACCATGAACCTGGTCGATGCGTCGATCGCCTCCAACTGGCAGATCGGCACCGCATCGCCGGCCTTTGCGTCGCGGGAACTGGTCTACATGCCGTTCCCCGGCAACATGGTCTCCCACCGCGAGAGCATGACCTTCACCTATGTCTCACTCACCGAGCGGGCCGACATCGACCTTGTCGACCTGCTGTCGGAACGCATCGAAAACGGAGAAACCAACCAATGAAACGCACCATCACCGCCCTTCTCGCCACGTCCGCCGGCGTGATCGCCGCGGCTCCCGCCCTCGCGCATTCCGGCGAACATGCCGATATTCATCTGGTCGATGCCGCCGCCCATATCCTTCATTCGCCGTTCCACCTGGCGGGTATCGCCGCAGGGACGCTGATCGTTGCCGCGGTCATCTGGAAAGCGTCGGCCCGGCGCTGAACAGCCGGCGCAGACCTATGAGGGGCGTCCGACGGGCGCCCCTCGTCTGCGCGCGACCGAGCGCAACGCGCTCTGTCTGAAGTTGCGTCTTGTCAACGCAATGTTACCTCGCCACCGGTATGGGTCCGCATGTATCGTTGAGTGCTGAACGACCTTACCGAAGACGAGACCACGTGACCGAGCTTCCCTCCCCGTCCGATAACGCACACAGCCTCTCCGGCGAAGACCTGCTGGACCATCTGCACGTTTCCGCATCCTCCGGACTTTCGGCTCGCGAAGTGGCCGCAAGCCGTGCGCGCCACGGCGCGAACAGCATCGAAACCCGCAAAAAGGTGCGGCCGCTCCTCGTCCTGCTGCACCAGGTGCGGAGCCCGGTCGTGTATCTTCTCGGCGCGGCGGCCCTCCTTGCGCTTTATTTCAGGGAATGGACCCAGGGGGGCGCGATCCTGATCGTGCTTGTCCTGAACTCGGCAATCGGCTTCATCACGGAAATCAAGGCCGCACGGTCCATCGAGGCGCTGCGGGCGCTTGGAACCCGGTCGGCGCGCGTGCGGCGGGACGGCCAGGTCGTTGTCGTTCCGGCGGAAGACCTCGTCGTCGGCGATATCGTTCTCCTGGAAGGCGGCGACGGTGTATCCGCCGATATCCGCCTGATCGACGCCTCGAATGTCGGCGCCGATGAATCGGCCCTGACCGGTGAATCCGTCGCCGTCGACAAGTCGCGGGAGCCGGTGGCGGCGGATGCGCGCATCGCCGACCGGTCCTCCATGCTGTTCAAGGGCACCTTCATTACGCGCGGCAGCGGAACCGGGGTCGTCGTCGCGGTCGGACACGGAACCGAACTCGGCCGCATTTCCAGGCTGGTGGAGGAAGCCCAGCCGGAGGACTCCCCGCTTGAACGGGGCCTTGCGAAACTGTCCGGACAACTGGTCTGGGCGACACTCGCGCTCACCGCCCTCATTGCCGGCACCGGCATCATGAAGGGCGCCGATATCCTGTTGATGGTCGACAGCGCCATAGCCCTGGCCGTCGCCGCGATCCCGGAGGGGCTGCCGGTCGTGGCAACCCTGACGCTTGCCCGTGGGATGTGGCGCATGGCCCGGCAGAATGCCCTGATCGAACGCCTGCCCGCGGTCGAGATCCTGGGGGCAACCACGGTGATCCTCACCGACAAGACCGGAACGCTGACGGAAAACCGGATGGCGGTCCGGCGTCTGTGGGTTCCGGACGGCGAGCTTGAACTCGAACAGGCACGCGACGACCGGGAACCGGATACGCAGAGCCTGGAGAACCGGCCGCTGTTCCGGCAACTGGTGCAGGTCGCCGTTCTTTGCAACAACGCAGCACTCGGCGAGAACCGCGAAAACCACAGCGGTGACCCGATGGAACAGGCCTTGCTGCGCCTCGGGCAGAGAACCGGTCTGGCGCAGGACACCGTGCTGGACGAGCATCCGCGTGTGCGCGAACACGCCTTCGATGCCACGACGAAAATGATGGCCACCGTGCATTCGCACGGCAACGGCTATTTCTATGCGGCAAAGGGCGCGCCGGAAATGGTGCTGCGCCGCGCCGCATCCATTTCTTCCGCAAACGGCGTTGCCGCGATGGACGATGCCTTGCGCCAGGAGTGGCTGAACCGCATCCAAACGCTCGGCCAGCAGGGACTGCGGGTCCTGGCCTGCGCCGCCAAGACCGCAACGACAGCGGAGGAAGATCCCTACGACGGCCTGATCTTCCTCGGCCTGATCGGCCTGGAGGACCCGGCACGAGCCGACGTCCCCGAAGCCATCCGCGGCTGCCGGGAGGCGGGCATGCGCGTCGTCATGGTGACGGGCGACCACGCGGTCACCGCGCGCAGCATCGCCCGCCACGTCGGCCTTGGGCCCGAAACCCCGAGAATGATCGACGGCCCCGAACTGGCCGATATGGACGGATCGTCAAAGGAAGCTCTGCTTGAGACGGATATTTTCTCGCGGGTGAACCCTTCGGAAAAACTTGCCCTTGTCCGGACCTATCAGGACGCCGGTGAAATCGTGGCGATGACGGGAGACGGGGTGAATGACGCCCCTGCCCTGCGTCAGGCCGACATCGGGATTGCCATGGGGCTGCGGGGGACCGATGTTGCCCGGCAGGCGGCGGCCATGATCCTGCTCGACGACGCCTTCCCGACGATCGTGAAAGCGGTTCGCGAAGGCCGGGTGATTTTCGGCAATATCCGCCGCTTCGCCGCCTATCTGCTGTCCTGCAACCTGAGCGAGGTCCTGGTCGTCGGAATTGCGGTCCTTTCCGGACTGCCGCTCCCGATCCTGTCGCTGCAGATCCTCTACCTGAACCTTGTCACAGATGTCTTTCCCGCGTTCGCCCTGGCCCTTGGCGAAGGTGAAAAGGACATCATGAAGCGGCCGCCGCGCCCGCCGAAGGAACCGATCCTCGGGCGCGCCCAGTGGTCGTCTATCGTAGCTCAGAGCCTCATGCTGACAGGGGGCACATTCGGCGCCCTGTTTGCCGCCGAAGCCTGGCTCGCCCCGGACCCGGACGAGCTCGTGACGATCACTTTCCTGACCCTGGCCTTCTCCCAGCTCTGGCATGTCTTCAACATGCGCTACAGATATTCGGGACTGCTGCGCAATGAAGTGACGCGCAATCCCTGGATCTGGGGCGCCATCGCTCTTTGCATCGTTCTGCTTGCCGTTCCGGCCTATGTTCCTGCGGCCGCGGCCATTCTGCAGATCGTGCCGCCGGACAGGGACATGTGGTTCATTATCCTTGGCATGAGCGCCGCGCCCCTGGCGGTCAACCAGATCGGCGCCTTCCTGATTGCCCGGGCCCGTCGTTAGGTCAGGGTCAGCCAGCGTCCGCGGTCAGTCCCACGGACTCGATACCGGCAATGGCGCAGATCTCGTCATTGTCCGAGCTGTCGCCGGTGATCCCCACCGCGCCGACGATCGCGCCAGCCTGATTGCGGGCAAGCACGCCGCCGGGCACCGGCACCAGCGATCCGCCGGACAGCGCATTCATGGACTGTATGAAATAGGGCTGCTCCTGCGCCCGCTTGAACAGGGCGCGCGAGCCAAGTCCCATGGAGATCGCGCCGCGCGCCTTGCCCTGGGCGATATCCGGACGCAACGTGCTGGTGCCGTCCTGGCGGGACAACGCCTTCAGATGACCGCCCGCATCCAGGACCGCGACGGTCAGCGGCTTGAGCCCCAGGTCCGCGGCCTTTTCAAATGCGGCCGTCATGATTTCATGCGCCATTTCCTGGCTGATTTCGTCGGTCATCGGTTATCCGTCCCGTTGGTCTGTCATGTCTTGTCAGTCTGTTGCGACAACGGCACCGTCTTTCAGCATCCGTTCGATTTCCCCGGAGCTGTAGCCGGCTTCCGCCAGGATTTCGCGCGTGTGCTGGCCAAGCAGCGGCGCCGGCCGCCGCACGCCGCCCGGCGTGTCGGAAAATTTCACCGGCAGCCCGATCGTCCTGACTTCGCCTGCAACCGGATGGTCCGTGCCGACGATCATTTCCCGCGCCAGCGCCTGCGGATCCTGGTGCATGTCGGAAATGGACAGGACAGGTCCGGCCGGAAAGCCGCCCTCCTGCAGGAGATCGAGCCATTCGGCGGAAGGCTTCGTCCGGAAGATCCTGTTCAGTTCCGTTTCGAGCTCGCCCAGATGTGCCATCCGGTCGGCGTTGGCCCGGAACCTCGCATCGTCGGCCAGGTGCTCCGCATCGATCAGTTTCAGAAGCCGCAGCCAGTTGGTCTGGTTGGCCGCACCGATATTGATCCAGCCGTCGGCGGTCTGGAACGCCTGGTAGGGCGCGTTCAACGGATGGGCGGACCCCATGGGCCCCGGCGAGACGTTGGTCGCAAACGCGATCGCCGACTGCCAGTAGGTGTGGGTAATGCCGGCCTCGAACAGGGAGGTGTCGACCTGCTGTCCCTTGCCGGTCTTCAGGCGGCGCACATAGGCGGCAAGACACCCCATCGCGGCGAGGATGCCGGCGGTGATGTCGGTGACCGGCGCCCCGACCTTGACCGGGGGCCGGCCGTGGCCCTCCCCGGTGATGGCCATCAGCCCGGACATGCCCTGGGCGATCAGGTCGAAGCCGCCGCGGTCCGCATAGGGTCCGGTGCGGCCGAAACCGGAGATCCCGCAATAGATCAGCCCCGGATTGAGCTCCCTCAGCGTCTCGTAGCCGAGGCCGAGCTTTTCCATCGTGTCCTTGCGGTAGTTCTCCACCAGGATATCGGCGTCCCTGATGAGGCGAAGGAGCGCGTCCCGCCCTTTCTCGCTCTTCAGGTTCAGGACGATATCCCGCTTGTTGCGGTTCATCATCATGAAGGCCGCGGACTCGCCTTCGATGGAGGGCGGAACGCTGCGGCGGGTGTCGTCGCCGGTCTCCTTTTCCACCTTGATCACCTCGGCGCCCATGTCCGCCAGCATCAGGCCGCAGACGGGGCCCGCCATGATATGGGCAAGCTCGATCACCTTGCAGCCGTCGAGTGGCCCCTTGACGTCGTCCGCCATCTCAGCGCCCCTTCCAGTCCGGCCGGCGCTTGCCGAGAAAGGCTTCCAGGCCTTCGCGGAAGTCCTCGCTCATGTAGCACATCTCGATGAGGTCCCTGTCTTCCAGGACCGACTGCTGGGCCTCCTTCAGCCGGCGCAGGGCCTCCTTGGTCGCACGAAGGGTGAGCGGCGCGAAGGCCGCCATCCGGTCCGCCAGTTCCTCCGCCCGTGCCATCAGGGCCTCCTGCGTGTCCAGAACTTCCGAGACGAGCCCGAGGGCAGCGGCCTCATCCGCGCCGATCAGCCGCGCCGTGAAGATCAGTTCCCGCGTCCGGCCCGCGCCCACCAGCGACACCAGCCGCATCAGGTTGGAGGTGGACAGGCAATTGCCGAGGGTCCGGGCGATGGGGAAGCCGAACTTCAGGTCTTTCGATGTGAGACGCAGGTCGCAGGCCGCGGCGATCCCCGCACCGCCGCCGGTGCAGGCCCCGTGAATGGCCGCGATCGTCGGTACCGGGCAGCGCTCGACGGCGGTCATGACGGCGTCGATCCGCTCCTCGTAGGCGAGCGCGTCGGAGGGTGTCTTGAACGCGCGGAACTGGGATATGTCCGTTCCCGCGGCAAAGGCCTTGTCCCCGGCCCCGGTGACGATGATCGCCTTGACCGACCCGTCGGCCGGAACGTTGCCGCACGCCTGCGCGAGGCGTTCATACATGTCGAACGTCAGCGCGTTGCGCGCCTGGGGGCGGTTCAGGGTGATCCGCCCGATCCCGTTGTGCACCTCGTAGAGAAGATCGTCTGCCGGTGTGGTCATGGGACTGCGGCCTGCCTCAGCGATAGAAATATTCGACCAGGAACATCGGTATCGCCGGGATATAGGTGCACATCAGCAAGACGGTGAGCAGAACCGCCACGAAGTAGATGTTGACCTTCGACACTTCCCAGATGTTCGCCCTGGCGATCGAGCACGCGGTGATCAGCACGCTCGCCACCGGCGGCGTCTGCTGGCCGATGGCGAGATTGAGGGTCACCACAAGGCCGAAGTGGACCGGATCGATCCCCGCCTGCTGGATCAGCGGAATGACGATGGGCACGACCAGGATGATGGCCGCGGCCGAATGCAGGAAGAAACCGATGATCAGAAAGAACAGATTGAGGATCAGGAGAATCGCATACTTGTTGCTGGTAAAGGCCAGGATCTCGGCGGCGATCTGCTGCGGGATCTGGGCACGGGTCAGAAAACCACCCATCAGGACGGATGCCGCCACCAGCAGCATGACGACCGCGGTCTGCATGCCGCCGTCGAGCATGGCCGCCTTCAGGCGGCGCAGGTTGATCTCGTTGTAGTAGATGCCGATCACGATCGAAGCGAGGACCGCAAGACCGGCGGCCTCCGTCGCCGTGACGAAACCGCCGAAAATGCCGCCCAGAATGATGACAGGCAGGGCAAAGGTCGGCAGCGCATCGAGGAAGGTCGCCTTGAGCGTGCCGACGTTGAAGGCATCCTCGACCGGAAAATCATACTTGCGGGCGAAGAAGTAGGCGACGCCCATCAGGCCGGCCGCCCCGAGCAGCCCCGGCACGAAGCCGGCGACGAAGAGCTGTTCCACCGAGGTGTTGGCCGAGACCGCATAAAGGATCATCGGGATCGACGGCGGGATGATGATGGCCAGAGAGGCGGATGACGATGTCACCGCGGCGGCAAAGGGCGAGCCGTAGCCGCGCTTCTTCATCGCCGGGATCAGGATGGAGCCGATGGCCGCCACATCGGCCACGGCACTTCCGGAGATTTCGGCAAAGAACAGCGACACGCCGATGGTGACCATGGACAGGCCGCCGCGGACAAAGCCGATGAGGGCGGCGACAAAGGCGATCAGCCGGCGTGAAATGCCGGAGGCGTTCATGATGGCGCCGGCGAGGACGAACATGGGGATCGCGATCAGCGAGAATTTTGTCGAGCCGTCATACATGTCGAGCGCCATGGTGACGATGCTGTCTGCCCCTTCGGTCACCACAAGCCCCAGCAGCGCGGACAGTCCGAGCGCAACCGCGATCGGAACGTTCAGGCAGATCAGCGCCACCAGGGTGACAAACATCCAGAAAATCAGCATGGCTCAGGCTTCCTCGTGAATTTCGGGATGTTCGAGCGAATGACCGGCCGCCGTCGATCTCCAGTAATCCGGCAGGCTGAGCAGTTCGGCGATGATGAACAGGATCGCGCCGACCGGAATGACCGACTGGGTGACCTGCACCGGGACCCAGGTCAGGGCGACAAGCGTATCGCCCTCGAGGACCTCGAGAACCTGAAGACCGGTTTGGGCGAGCAGGACGAAGAAGCCTAGAACGCAGATCTCCGCCACGATCACCGCCCCCATCCGCGCCGGCATGGGAATGGCGAGCAGGACACTGTCGAACCCGATGTGGCGGCGTCTCAGCGCGGCCAGCGCCGCCCCGTAATAGGTGACCCACGCCAGCAGGACCGCCGCGATCTCGTCGTACCAGGAGAGCGAGTTATGGGCGAGGCGATAGGCCACCGCCACGATGACGACAATGGTCAATGCGACCATCAGCAATATGGTGATCCACTCCAGAAACCACCCGAGTAGAGACTGCAATCCCCTGAGCATTCGTCGATCCGGTCGTCTTGGCGTCGGACCACCGGCACCCTGCCGGTTCCGGCCGGGCGTAACGGTTGCCCGATGCGGGCGTTGAATGAAGTTGTGAAAGGGAGCCCGGGCAGATCGCCCGGGCTCTCGCGGCACTTGCTTTTAAGAACCTTTTGCCAGCGAACGGACCGTATCGACCAGTTCCTGTCCGCCATCGACTTCGCCGGCGAAGTCGTCGTAGATCGGCTTGGAGGCCTCGATGAAGGCTGCCTTGTCGGCTTCGTTCACCTCGATACCGCCTTCCTTGAGGTTGTTCAGAAGCTCGACCTCCAGCTTGGCGGCCGCGTCATAGACAAAGTCCTGGGTTTCCTTGCCGCATTCCTGCAGACCCGCCTGGACGTCCTCCGGCAGCTTGGCGAAGTGCTTGTCGGAAACGAGCAGGTAGCCGGGCGTGTAAACGTGGCCGGTGATCGAAAGATACTTCTGGACTTCCTGGAATTTCGCCGACCAGATCTGGGCGTAGGGATTTTCCTGGCCGTCGATCACGCCGGTCTGAAGGGCGGTGAAGACCTCGGAGAAGGACAGCGGCGTGGGGTTGGCGCCATAAAGCTTGAACATCTTCACGCGCCAGGCGCCCTTCGGCGTGCGCAGCTTGATGCCGTCCAGGTCCGACGGAACGGTGATCGGCCGGACGTTGTTGGTGATGTGACGGAAGCCGTTTTCCCAGATGGCCAGGATCCGGTAGCCCTTCGCCTGCACGGCGGGCTGCAGCGTGCTCTCTAGAATGGCGGCCTCGACCCGCTTCATGTGATCCCGGTCGGAAATGATGTAGGGCATCTCGAAAACGCCGAAGACGTCGGAAACCGACGACATGACCGAAGACGGCAGGGAAAAATCGACCTGACCAAGCTTCAGTTTCTGCAGCAGTTCGTTGTCCTTGCCGAGCTGCGAGGACCCGAAGGTCTGCACGTCCACCTTGCCGGCCAGCTTTTCATTGGCGCAGCGGGCGAATTCATTTGCACTGGTCTCGAACAGGGAACCCGGGGCTCCCACATGACCGAATTTCAATGCCAGGGGTTCGGCCAGTGCCGGGCTTGCCAGTCCGACCGTGAGTGCCACACCTGCCAACAATTTGCTGAGTTTCATCGTTTCCTCCCTCGATTTTACTCTGCGCAGTCTTCTTGTTCTTGTTGCGTTTCCTTCCTTCAGAGCGCCCCGTGCACCGGGGTGCTCTTACTTTTTGAGATCGATCAGTTTTTCAGTTTTCAGGTGAGACCCTTGAAAACCGGTTGATCGTGCGAACCCTTCCGCTCATTCGGCGGCCTCTCCCGCCACCTGCGCCTGCTCACGACCCGTCAGGCTGTCGAGTGCCGCCTGCGCGCCGCCGCGCCGGTACGGGATCCCGGCCAGTTCCATGCCCATCTCCACGCCGGACAGGGTGCCCATCAGCATCAGGTCGTTGAAATCGCCCAGATGCCCGATCCGGAACACCCGGTCGGCGAGCTTCGCCAGGCCGTTGCCGAGCGACATGTTGAAGTTTTCCAGGGTCACCTTGCGGAAATTGTCGGCGCTGTGGCCTTCGGGGACGAAGACCGCGGTCAGCGAACCGGAATAATGCTCCGGATTGGCGCACACCGTCTCAAGCCCCCAGGCGGCGACCGCCTTGCGCGCGGCCCGTCCGTGGCGCTGGTGGCGGGCAAAGACATTGTCGAGGCCTTCCTCGTGCAGCATCTTCACCGCCTCGACCAGCCCGTAGAGCAGGTTGGTGGCAGGCGTATAGGGAAAATAGCCGCTGGCATTCGGCCCGGCCATATCCTCCCAGGACCAGTAGGACCGCGGCAGCTTCGCCGTCTCAGATGCCTTCTTCGCCTTTTCGGAGACCGCGTTGAACGACAGGCCCGGCGGCAGCATCAGCCCCTTCTGCGACCCGCCGACGGTCACGTCGACGCCCCATTCGTCGTGACGGAAATCGATGGAGGCCAGCGACGAGATGGTATCGACCATCAGCAGGGCCGGATGGCCGGCGGCATCGATCGCCTTGCGTATTTTCGCGATCGGGCTGACGCAACCGGTCGAGGTTTCGTTGTGAACGACGCAGACGGCCTTGATCTCGTGGGTCTTGTCGGCACGAAGCCGTGCCTCGATCGCCTCCGGATCGGCCCCGCCCCGCCAGTCGCTTTCGATGAACTCGGTCCTGATCCCGAGCCGGTCGGCCAGCTTGTTCCACAGCGTGGAGAAATGTCCGGTCTCGTACATGAGCACGAGATCGCCGGGCGACAGCGTGTTGACCAGGGCCGCCTCCCAGGCACCGGTGCCGGAGCCGGGATAGATGACAACCGTGCCTTCGGTCTTGAAGACGGAGCGCATGCCGTCGAGTGCCTGCATGCCGACCTCGGCGAATGCGGGACCGCGGTGATCGATCGTCGGCATGTCCATGGCGCGCAGAACGCGGTCCGGAACGTTCGTCGGTCCCGGTATCTGAAGAAAATGCCGCCCAGGCGCACCCATATCTGCCCTCCCGAAAATTTCGCTTGTCCGGCGCACTTGATCGGCGCCCGTTTTCTTCATAATGAATATTGTATTCAAAATTCAAGTCAAGGTCTGATTAACACATGCCGCTGGAAACCGATCTGGAGCACCGCCTGGAAAAGGAAATCGAAGGCGACGTTTTCTGCGACCGCTTCAGCCGCGGCCGCTACGCCACCGATGCCTCGGTCTATCAGATGTTTCCGCGCGCCGTGGTCGTGCCGAAAAGCTTCGCCGATGTGGAAGCCACGCTGGGCATTGCCCGCGAGACCGGTGTTCCGGTCCTGCCCCGCGGCGGCGGCACCTCCCAGTGCGGCCAGACCGTGAATGATGCCATCGTCATCGATTTCTCCAAGCACCTGAACCGGATCGTGGACATCGACCGCGACAACCGGACGGCGGTCGTGGAACCTGGCCTGGTGCTCGATCACCTCAATGGCGCGCTGAAAGCCGACGGTCTCTGGTTTCCCGTCGACGTGTCGACCTCGTCGCGGGCAACGCTCGGCGGCATGGCCGCCAACAACTCCTGCGGCGCGCGCTCCATCCGCTACGGGATCATGCGCGACAATGTGAGCGCGATCGACGTGCTGCTCGCCGATGGCGGCCATGCCCGTTTCGAGGATGTGTCCAGGGACGTCGCCGGACTGAATGCTTTCAAGGACAACCAGCAGCTGGTGCGGGATCTGCTGGATCTCGGCGAACGGGAACAGCAGGAAATCAGGGCCCGTTTCCCCGACCTCCTGCGCCGGGTCGGCGGCTACAACATCGACGCGCTGATGCCGAACGGCGCGACCAACAAGCTGCATGAACTTTTGGTCGGCTCGGAGGGAACCCTCGCGGTTTCACGGCAGTTGACGCTCAAGCTTTCTCCGGTGCTCGGCCGGAAGGCGCTCGGGCTTTGCCATTTCCCGACCTTCTACGAAGCCATGGACAATACCCGGCATCTGGTGGAGCTCGGCCCGACCGCGGTCGAACTCATCGACCGCAACATGATCGAGCTCGGCCGGGCGATCCCGATGTTCAAGCCGGTGGTCGACGAGTTCGTCCGCGGTGAACCGGCGGCCATACTGATGGTGGAATTCGCCGAGGACGACCAGGAGGAAAACCTGCGACGGCTGGCCGCGCTCAATGACCGAATGGCGGAACTCGGCTACCGGTGGGGCGATCCGGGCAAGAAGGAAGGCGGTGTGGTGGATGCCATCGATCCGGCCTTCCAGTCCCGCATCATGGAGGTCCGCAAGCAGGGCCTCAACATCATGATGTCGATGAAATCGGAAGGAAAACCCGTCTCCTTCATCGAGGATTGCGCGGTCCGGCTGGAAGACCTCGCCGAATATACCGACCGCTTGACCAGCATCTTCGGAAAATACGGCACCGAAGGAACCTGGTACGCCCATGCGTCCGTGGGAACCCTTCACGTCCGTCCGGTCCTGAACCTGAAGCTGGATCAGGATGTGAAAAAGATGCGCGCCATTGCCGAAGAGGCCTTCGAGATGGTGCGGGAGTACAAGGGCTCGCATTCGGGCGAACACGGCGACGGGATCGTGCGCTCCGAGTTCAACGCCCCCATGTTCGGCGACCGGATGATGCGCAATTTCGAATGGGTCAAGGACCGTTTCGATCCGGACGGACTTCTCAATCCGGGAAAGGTCGTCCGCGCCCCGAAGATGGATGACCGCGGCCTGATGCGCTATGCGCCGGACTATTCCGTCACCGATTTCCCGACGGTGTTCGACTGGTCCGCCTATCCGGGTGCCGCCGGCGGCTTTCAGGGCGCGGTGGAGATGTGCAACAATAACGGCGCCTGCCGGAAGATCGCCGACGGCGTCATGTGTCCGTCCTACCGGGTGACCCGTAACGAAAAGGACCTGACCCGCGGCCGCGCGAACACCCTGCGGCTCGCCATTTCCGGCCAGCTCGGTCCCGACGCCATGATCTCCGACGACATGGCGGAAACGATGAAGCTGTGCGTGTCCTGCAAGGGTTGCCGCCGGGAATGCCCGACCGGCGTCGACATGGCGAAGATGAAGATCGAGGTTCTGGCCGCACGGGCCCGAAAATCCGGGATCGGCCTGCGCGAGCGGCTGGTCGCCTACCTGCCGCGCTACGCTCCGATTGCCGCCCGCCTGCCCTGGCTTGCAAACCTGCGCGACCGGATCCCCGGCCTCGCGTTCCTGTCGGAAAAGGCGCTCGGCCTGGCGGCGGAACGCCGGTTGCCGCGCTGGCGCAGCGACTGGATCCGGCAGCCGCAGTCGATAGAAGACAATCCGGACGTCCTGCTCTTCGTCGATACGTTCAGCCGGTATTTCGAGCCGGAAAACATCCGCGCCGCCGAAACGGTTCTGCAAAGGGCCGGGTTCCGGGTCGGCCAGGCGGTCGCGCAAAACGGCGAACGGCCTCTATGCTGCGGCCGGACGTTTCTGTCGGCCGGCCTTGCCGATGAAGCCCGGGCGGAAATGCTTCGCACCATCACGACCCTGGCGCCCGCCCTGAAGCGCGGAGCCACGGTGATCGGGCTGGAACCGTCCTGTGTTCTGACCTTCCGCGACGAGGCGCCCGCCCTTCTCGGCGATGCCTGGAAGGAAGATTACGCCGACCGGTTCGTGCTGTTTGAGGAATTCATCGCAAAGGCCGCGGACGAAGGCCGGTTCGACCTACCGCTCGCACCCCTGCCCCAGAAAAAGGCCCTTGTTCACGGCCATTGCCACCAGAAGGCCTTCAACACCATGGGCGCGCTGCAAAAGACCCTCGGACTGATCCCCGACCTGAAGGTCGACGTCATCCCGTCATCCTGTTGCGGCATGGCCGGAAGCTTCGGCTATCAGGCCGAAACCCTTGACATCTCCCGGGCCATGGGCGAGTTGAGCCTGCTGCCGCGCGTTCGCGAGGCGGGCCAGGATACGCTGATTGTCGCCGGCGGCACGTCGTGCCGCCACCAGATCGAGGATGGCGCAAGCAGGAAGGCCGTGCATGCCGCGCGCCTGTTGTGCCAGGCGTCGGACCCAGGCATCCACGTAGCAGGATGAGATCATGTCGTTGAACACCGTTATTCCGATCCCCCGCCGTACGCTCCATGACGAGTTGGTGGACCGGTTGCGCCACATGATCGTCGAAGGCGACCTGACCCCGGGCGAGAAGCTCTCGGAAAAGGATATCTGCGCCCGGTTCGACGTGTCCCGGACCCCCTTGCGCGAGGCCCTGAAGGTGCTTGCCAAGGAAGGGCTGGTCCAGCTTATCCCGAACCGGGGCGCCACCGTCTCCAAACTGACCATTTCCGACCTGGAGGAAGCCTTTCCGATCATGGGCGCGCTTGAGGCGGTGTCCGGCGAACTGGCCTGCGCCAACATCACCGACCAGGAAATCAGCCGGATGGAGCGGCTGCACAAGGACATGGTCGACTGCTTCGAAGCGCGCGACATGAGCGGCTATTTCCAGCGCAACGAACTGATTCACAGGCTCATTCTGGAGGCGGCGCAGAACCCGACGCTCGTGGAGATGCAGCGCAGCCTGTCCGGGCGGATCCGCCGGGCGCGCTACATGGCCAACATGTCCGACGAACGCTGGGCGCAGGCGGTGGCCGAACATGAGGACATCCTCAAGGCGACGCAGGAACGCAACGGCCCCCTGCTGGGCGCGCTGCTGAAATCCCACCTTGCCAACAAGCTTGCCTCGGTGCGCGCCTCGCTGGCGGAGTAGTTTTCCGGCGGCCTGAAGATCGGCTGTTCGGGTTACGCCAGTTTCGACAGGCGCTGAAAGAACGACAGGACCACCTGTTTCCGGTCCAGATTCAGGGCTTCCGTATCCCTCGCCATCCGGTTGGCGGCATCCCACAATTCGGCGAAGGGCAGCATGTCCGCCGCGGTTCCCTCGGCGGCCTTGCGCATTCTTTCATGCAGCCACATCCGCCAGATGTGCAGGAACGCATCCCAGTTGTCTTCCTGGTTTCGGGCCGCGACCAGGTCGCCAAGCCCGTGAAGGGCCGCGATATCGACATTCGGCACCTGCCCCGCCAGGGCGGTGAACCCCTTGGCGATGGCAAGACCGTCTCCGGCGAGCAGCGTCAGCGCGGAGCGCAGGCTGCCGTCGGCAAATCGCGTCAGTTCGGCAAGTCCCTGCGGATCCGCCGAGGCATCGGGCGCCAGCTCCGCCAGGCCTTGCACGATATCCGCATCGCTCAGCGGGCTGAGGTCCAGCCGCCGGCAGCGCGAGCGGATCGTGGGCAACAGCCGACCGGGGGCGTGGGACAGGACCAGGAACAGGCTGCGCGCGGGCGGTTCCTCAAGAATTTTCAGCAGGGCGTTCGCCGAGCTGACGTTCATGTCGTCGGCGGCATCGACGATGCAGATCCGCCACGCCGACGACGAGGCGGTCGTGCCGAAGAAGGAGACCGTCCTGCGCACCTCATCGACCGGCAGTTCCGTCTTGAAGCGCTTCTGTTTCTCGTCCCATGGACGGCGCAGATGCAAAAGGTTGGGATTGCCGCCCGAGGCCACCTGCATGAAGACCGGATGGGACGGCGGCAGGGCAAGATCCGCCGCGGCGGCCACCTCCGGTCCGAACCGGTCCGGATGGGCGATGACGAAGCGGGCGAAACGATAGGCAAGGGTCGCCTTGCCGATGCCTTTCGGCCCGCCGAGGATCCAGGCATGGTGAAGGCGCTCCGAACGGTAGGCATTGAGAAGCGCCTTTTCCGCTTCCCTGTGACCGATCAGCCGCGCCCGTTGACGCGGCAAGGGCACCCCGTCCAGCCGGTCCGCCTCCGGGGCCTCGATGACGTCAGGCGCCCGCGCCATCGTCCGCTCCCACGGTCTCTGCAGCCAGGTCGTCCGCCTCAAGGTCCTCGGCGAAGTGCGCGCGGACCGCCTCCCAGATCTTTTCCTCGACAGCCTCCGGGCCTGCCCGGCCGTCAATGACGACAATGCGGTGCGGCTCCTTGCGGGCCAGGTCGAGAAACAGGATGCGGCGGCGCTCATGCACCTTGAGATCCTCCTGTTCGAACCGGTCGGGCGCCGCGCCGGCGCCGGACCGGGAACGGCTTGAGACGCGCGACATACCGATATCCGCAGGAACGTCGATGAGGATGGTCAGGTCCGGGCGCACACCGGAAACGGCGACGGTTTCCAGGAGGTCCAGATACTCCGGATCCACACCGGCCTCACCCTGATAGACCCGGGTCGAATCCGCGAAGCGGTCGCACAACACCCAGTCGCCGCGGCCGAGGGCCGGAATAATCGTGCTATCGACGTGATCGGCGCGGGCGGCGGCAAACAGCATGGCCTCGCCGCGCGGCCCGAGATCCCGGGCTTCCCCGCTCAACAGCATCTTGCGGATTTTTTCCGCTCCCGGCGACCCGCCGGGTTCGCGGGTCACCACGACCGCCCGTCCCATCCCTTCCAGCCGTTTCCGAAGACGGTCGATCTGGGTGGACTTGCCGGCGCCCTCGCCGCCCTCAAAGGTAATGAAACGTCCCTGCACTTATCCCGCCAACCGTTATTCAGTCACTTCAGCCCGGAGCCGTCAGAGCCAGCCGAACAGCAATTCCATCAGGCCGTCCAGGGCCTTTGCCTGCATGGTTCCTTCGGCAATCGCAGCCCCTGTTTCAAGCGGAGCACGATAGACGATGCCGTTCTCGCCGATCACCCGCAGTTCTCCGGCCGCGGTTCCCGCTGAAACGGGAGCCCTCAACGGTCCCGAATAAACAACGCGCAACCGATAGTCCAGCGTCGTCCCGCGCGGCAACAGAACCGCCACGTCCGCGCTCGCCACGAGCGGAACCTCCGAAACGACGCCGCCGAAGACGCGGGCATTGGTCACCGTCTCGCCTTTGGAATAGATCCTGTTGATGCCGAAATATTCCCAGGAGCCTTCGATCACCTCTTTTGCCGCCGCCAGCCGCGCCTTGTCGCTGGGAAGCCCGGCAACGGCCGCTATCACCCGCCGGCCGTCGCGCTCGACCGAGGCCAGGGCCGCATAACCGTCCTTCTCGCTCTGCCCGCCCCCGAGGCCGTCCAGGCTCCGGATCTCGCCCAGCAGGGGATCCTTGTTGCGCTGGAAGATCTTGTTCCAGGTGAAATCGGGCTGGGAAAACATCGGATAATAGGCGCGATGCCTTTCCAGAATGTAGGCGCCCAGCAGCACCATGTCGCGCACGGTCGTCTGCGACGGCTTGTCCTCGTACCCGGTCGGATTGGCGAAACGCGATCCTGTCATGCCGATTTCGCGGGCAAGTGCAGTCATGCGTTCGGCGAATTTCTCCTCGCTGCCGTCGAGGCATTCGGCAAGCGCGATCGCGGCATCGTTGCCGTGGTGGACTATCAGCCCCTGCAGCAGGTCCATGACCTCGATTTCCGACTTGATGGCCGCGAACATGGTGGTCTTCCGGGCCGGGGCTCCGCCGGTGCGCCAGGCATGTTCGCTGATCGGGCATCGGGTTTGGGGAAAGATTTCCCCTTCCGACAAGGCGGCGAAGACGGTAGCCGCTGTCATCACCTTGGCCAGCGAGCCGGGTTCAAACGGCTTGTCCGCCTCCTTGGCGAACAGGATGCTCCGGCTCTCCGGTTCGTAGAGAAACGCCATGGGCGCGTTTGTCTTGAGCGTGTCCGCAGCCGCCCCGGACACCGGCAGAATGACCCCACCGGTCCAAAGAATAGCCGCTACGGTGAAGACCCTGAAAACCAGCGCCAACGGTTTGCCAGCACATCCCATATGTCGACCTCGCGAATCCGGACCAAGGGTCGCCCGCCCTCACGTCCGGCGCAAGCGTTTTCGGTCAGGGTTCAGCCGGTTTTCAATCGGCGTATCGGGCGAGCCTTGTCAGCGGCACCGAATCCGCGGCCATGCCTGACGCCGCTTCATAGGCCGCATTGATCCGCGTGTTGGCGCTATAGGAGGAGACCGCGCTTCCGCTCAGAATATTGCGCGGGGTTCCGGCCGCGGGAACCCGGAGAACACCGAGGGTACCGGGGGCCGGCGCAGGTTCGGCATAGGCTGCCGGTTGCGGGCTGTAGACGCCGCCGGAGGCAGGCACCGGCGCTGCCGCCGGCGTAAAGGTGTTGAGCGACGCCACGGCGACGGTCGATCCGCTTGCCTCGAAGGCAAGAGCCGGATCGAAGGCGACCTGGTAGGTCGAAGCAGCGTTGCCAGCGGAGGCGAGCAGCACCGACCCGCCATAGGGCCGCGGCGCAGGCGTCGGCGCCGGACCGAAGACCGGAGCAGGCGGCGCTGCCTGGGCCATGAGGGTTCCAGGCACCGTGCCGCCCGGCGTGACGGCGCCAGGACCGCTGTAGGAGGCCATCAGAAAGGCCTCGTCATGGCCGTCCATCCGTGCCTTGCCGACATATTCGACCTTCACCTTGGCCACGCCGTCACTCTTGGTGTCAAGCATCGTCGCCACGCGCTCGGAGAGATCAATGACGCGGTTGCCGTGGAAGGGGCCGCGGTCATTGACGCGGACAATCATGGAACGGCCGTTGCTCAGGTTCGTCACCTTGGCGTAGGACGGCAGCGGCATGGTGGTGTGGGCCGCGGTCAGCGCGTTGCGGTCGAAGATCTCGCCGTTGGCCGTCTTGCGGCCATGGAACGTCGGACCGTACCAGGAGGCCAGGCCCACCTTTTTGTAATTCGGATCGCTCTTGGGATAATACCACTTGCCGGCGATCTTGTATTTCTTGCCGACGACATAGCGTCCGCCGCCCTTGGGAACGGGCTTGCCTTCCGCAACGACCTTCGGGCTTCCCTTGACGCCGTATTTCTGCGGACTGAATTTCGCCTTCTGGACGGGAGTGGTCGTTCCGCAGGCGGCCAGAAACCCTGCCGCGATCACGACCATAAGGCCGGTTCCGATCTGCGCACCGAGGGTCTGCCTCCGGTCACCGCAACCGGATTCACAGGCCAGGCCGTTGTTTCCGACCATGTCTTCACTTGCTGCAGTTTGCGAGCAGGCAGCTTCCACGCCACCTTTAACGCCCATCCCTAGCATCCCGCCGTCCTACTCACTACGCGTTGGCGGCCCCGTGCACACGCGATTCCATCTAGCACATAAAGTCCTGCACCCGGCTTGCCTCAACATCCCTTCGGATGCGTGCAAAGCCGGCAAACAGCCTCATGCCCAGCCCCCGCTCAGGCATATATTTCAGTCGTTAGCACAAATCTTCTTACTGCAAAGTGAATGCCCCGTCGAGATCCGGCAAAAACCTGATGGCAATTATCCAAGAAAACGGCCCCGGCAGCACCCGGCCTTCTCTCTGTCTTTTCGACGAAAAATGGAACCATCCGGTGGATATCGGGCGCCATCGACCAAGTTGTGATCCACGTCACAGAGCAACAACCGGTCCCGACCTAATGTGACCTTGTTGCTAGCGACCGCCCTGTCGCGAAGCATGCTGGGTTCACCACCCAGCTCTGGCCGCCGGTCTCTACCCTGCCCACGACACCACGACCGGCGGCCTCCCCTCCCTTCCCACGCCCAACAGTCCGAGCAAGCAAGGCTTTTCCCAAGCGGCCTTGCCATGAAAGCCGCATGCCTCTTGACTTTGTCCGCCGAACACTGGAAACGGAGCGAATGGATGGGTGGCCGAGTGGTTTAAGGCACCGGTCTTGAAAACCGGCGAGCGTGCAAGCGTTCCGTGGGTTCGAATCCCACCCCATCCGCCATCAAGCAAAGTGTCCGACCCGGAGACATGGGTAACAGTTTGTACCGGAGACATGGGTCAGAATGCGGGCGATCCGTGCCCGACATCCGCACAAACGCTCTTCCGCCTCAATCAGAACATCCATGGCACCGGCATTGCTGACGGTCACGGACCGCGGTCACGCGCCCCTGCTCTCACCGCCGTATGCGAGGGGAAACTGATTTTTCGGAGTCCGGATCAGCAGGCCTGGGCGGTCTGCTGAAGCACGTCTTCATCCAGATCCTTTACAAGATCTCCGATTGACGTCTTTTCCAGAGGCGCAAAGAATTCTTCCAGGGAGCGTTCCAGGACATCCTTGAACCTGCAGCAATGGAAGATGTTGCAGGCGTTTGGATCGCTGAAGCATTTGACGAGACAGAAATCCGTCTCGAACATCCGGATCACTTCGGCCAGGAATATCTTTTCCGGCGGCTTGCTGATCCAGATCCCGCCGCGCCGGCCCGGGGTCGATGCGATCATCCCCGCCTTTCTGAGTTCCTGAACAGCCGCCACCACCTGGGACCGATGTCCTATATAGCGCTCCACAAGGTCATCGATGGAGATTTTCGCCCCCTTCAGAAGGGCCAAATGGATCAGGATTTTGACAGCTATATCGGTGCGTTCAGTAAAACGCATTGTTGTTATCCCGGCTCGTTAAAGTGGTCACGGAACCCACCGTTCAATTTAGAATTAATCCTTACAACTACCGAGAACATTAATTATCCCATCAATATAGGTAGTAAAACCATATATTTCCTGTATATGGTTAACAATATCGTATCCGTTATTAATATTCATGATTTGCTTTATGTATTTTTCTACTGCAGTCTCCCGTTGCATGATTAGAATTGAGAGTTCTTTTGCGCAGGATATTCATATGCATTCCTCCGGCCAACCGTCGCTTAACGAGTATATCTAGTTAATTGACCTGCACCGCCAAGATATCATTGCAGCCCGGACCGCCTGGTTCATCCTCCGCCTCAACATAGATGACATCCTCGCATATTTTTATATTTCAAAATTTATGAAACAAACCGAAGAGCAGTTTCCCGCTTTTGATGGTCCGGCCTTGATCAGAAAGCAGATCTCTCATTGGGACATGCTGTTTTCGGGTAGACTTGACCAAACCTATGTAAGCCACGTCAGGAATATCGGCTCCATACATCGGTGCTTCGATGTCTCGTTGCCTTTTTACATCCTGACCTGCGGTTTGTTCCTGAATGTGTTCGAACGGATACTCCGTTTTCGTTCCAACAATCAGGCGGATACACTTGATCTCATGTCCGGTTTCAAGAAATTCGTCATGCCGGATCTCGCAATCGGCTACTCCACTGACGACATGCAAAGAACGGCCTGAGTTGCGTTAAGCAGTCTCAATATTTTGGGCCGGCTGCAATTCCTGTGGATATTACGAAACCTGTCGGATTTATCCCGCACACCGGTCCCGACGAGCCCCATGAGATCCGGTCCGGGATACGCCGTTTCATCCGGGCCGGAACGGACCCGTGTTGAGGCTCCCCATCACTCTGTACCGCCTCAGTTCGCCGCCTGGGCCAGGATTTTCATGAACTGCTGTGCATCCGCGCGCAGCGCATTCGTATGCCGGCCGAGATCTTCCGCTGACTTGAGCACGATATGGGACACATCCGAGACCTGTGCGGATGCATCCGTAATGCCCGCGATCGAGCCTGTGACCGATTGCGTCCCGTTCGCGGCCGCCTGAACGCTTTTGCTGATCTCGCCCGTGGCTTCCCTCTGCTGCTCGACCGCGGCGGCAATGGAGGCGGAAATCTCGTTCATGCGCGAAATGGTCTGGTTCACATTCCCGATCGCACTCGCTGACCGATCGGTCGCTCCCTGAATACCCTCGATCTGATCCCCGATCTCCGACGTCGCTTTGGCGGTCTGGCCGGCGAGTTCCTTCACTTCAGACGCCACAACCGCAAACCCCCTGCCCGCTTCCCCGGCGCGGGCGGCCTCGATCGTGGCATTCAACGCCAGCAGATTGGTCTTTTCCGCGATATCGTTGATTAGCCCGACGATCTCCCCGACGCGATTGACAGCCTGGGTAAGGGACGTGACCGTTTCCATCGCCACGGAACTTTGGGTCACGGCCGTATCGGATATCTCGTAGGATTCCGTGACCTGCCGGCCTATTTCGACGACAGACGCCGCCAGTTCCTCCGCGGCGGCCGCCACGGTCTGAACGTTGTTGGCCGCATCCCGGGAGTTCACGTTCACGGTTTCCGTCTCAGTACGGGTGCGCTCGGTCGCGCCCGTGAGCTGGACTGAGGCATCCGAAAGCGACTTCGTGGACGCTGTCAGGTGGTCGGTCGCGGAAACAATGGAATTCTCGAAATCGGCGCTGAGCCGCTCAATCGTTTCCCGCCGGTCCCGCTTCCCGGCCTCGATGTAAACGGACAGCGCCAGATCCATGTCGAGCATCGCCGCCTTGACGATGGCGGACCGCAGGCGCTTGTTGTCCTCGCCCGTCTTCCTGCTGAAGCTCTGCCAGGACCTGCTGCGCGCGATGGTGTCGCACAAACCGCAGATCAGGAAGCTGTAGGCGCCGATGTACCAGCGCGGCTCCAGCCCGAGCTTGTTGTGCACCTCGCCAATGGCGGTGACCGAACGCCCATATTCGGCGTCGAAGCGGCCATCCAGTATAATGCCCCAGTGGCGGATCTGAGCGGCCTTGGCATGGGCGATATGGGCATCGTCCCTGAAAAAATTCCTTGTCTCCGGGAACTGCCGGACATGATCATAGAAACGATCAAGAATTTCCGGAATGACAGCGAGCACCCGTTCGCGATTATTGATCAACGCGTCAAGATGATCTTCACTCAACCCGATAAATCGGAGACGTTTGTCATCGGTCGTATTCGCACTTCCAGAATTCATGATTCCCCCCCCACAAAAACATGGCTAATGAAGGAAATAATTGTGATGATATATTTAAAG
>Ga0272444_10000109_pt1 | contig 99011 bp, 87 predicted proteins | sample SSMForm13_FD_201033 | JGI IMG/M metagenome (GOLD analysis project Ga0272444, IMG submission 201033) | Marine sediment archaeal communities from Little Sippewissett salt marsh, Falmouth, MA, United States - SSM-Form-13 | ecosystem: Environmental > Aquatic > Marine > Wetlands > Sediment ...
GGGCTTTTGAAACGTCGCATCCAATAACGTCAGGGTGTAAAGTCATTGTGCCTATCCCTGTGCTACGAGGTCCGCGCCAACGGCCTCTATCAACTGTTCAGGTTGGGTATGTGGAACGGGCGGGGGCAAAGCCAGCAAACGGTCTTACGAGACCAGGATTCCAACGGCCTCCCGCCCGGACACACCTAAGCACATTTCCAACACACAGGATTCCAGATCGGCGCGAAGCCTTGCTGCGCTTGTCTGGAATGACGGTCGGAAGAAACCGAACAACAGAGTTGATGGCGAAATCAAGGTTTGTCATCGACCTCAGCGGCCGAATAACTCGGCCGCTCAATAGCGCCCGGTGCTTTCGCGGCGCTTGTTGAGCCACCAGCCGTATTGCTTCGGCCAGGTCTCGAAGGCGGTGTCGTCGCCAAGCGTATCGGCGGCGTGGACCGGCCAGTTCGGATCGGAGAGCGCCTCGCGGCCGATGGCGATGATGTCGGCGCTGCCCTCGGCGAGAATGTCTTCCGCCTGCCGCGCCTCGGTGATCAGTCCGACGGCTTGCGTCAGGATGCCCGTGTCCTGCCTGATCCGCGCGGCGTAAGGCACCTGGAAGCCCGGAGGCGGCGGCGTGCGGCCGGCGGTTGCCGGACCGGCGATGCCGCCCGACGAACAGTCGATCACATCGACACCGCGCGCCTTCAGTTCGCCGGCCAACCAGACGCTGTCGTCCAGGTTCCAGCCGTCCGGCGTGCCGTCTACCGACGAGATGCGCACGAACAGCGGCTTGTCCTCCGGCCATTCGGCGCGCACCGCCTCGACCACCTCGAACAAAGCTTTTGCGCGCCCCTCGCGGCTGCCGCCATAGGCATCGGTCCGCTTGTTGGAATGGGGCGACAGGAAGCTCGCCAGCAGGTAACCGTGGGCGGCGTGGACCTCGGCCACGTCGAACCCGGCCCAGTGGGCCCGGCGCGCCGCGTCGACGAAGTCCCGGACCGTATCCGCGATATCCCGGGCCGTCATTTCATGGGGCACCAGCCAGCCCTCGGCCATTGGAAGCGGCGAGGGGGCGACGGTGCGCCACGGCATTTCGCCCCTGGCGAATTCCGTTTCCGTCAGGGCGGCGTTGCCCTCCCAAGGCCGTTGCATGGAGGCCTTGCGGCCCGCATGTCCGAGCTGGATCGCCGGCACCGAGCCGTGGGCGCGCAGGAAGGCGGTGATCCGGGCAAGGGCGGCGGCATGCTCGTCCGACCAGATGCCGAGATCGCCATGGGTGATCCGCCCGGTCCGGTTGACGGCGACGGCCTCGGTGAAGATCAGCCCGGCACCTCCTTGCGCGAACTTGCCCAGGTGAACCAGGTGCCAGTCGTTGGCCATGCCGTCTCCGGCCGAATACTGGCACATGGGCGACACGGCGATGCGGTTTTTCAAGGTGAGCGAGCGAAGGGAGAGCGGCGAAAACAGTCGGGATGTCATTTGAACTCGCGAACGGATTGAAAAGCTTTGCGGTTTTGTCATGCGCTGATATCAAACTAGCGATCAATTCGCCCGCAGGAAACGGGAAAACTGTTGTGCATCGCTGATGCATATCGATTTGGGAGGCAAGACATGGCAGATCAGTCCGCAGGCATCGTTTTCGTCCACGGCGCCTGGCACAATCACGAAACCTGGGACTATGTCCTGCCCTTCCTGAAGGCCCGCGACATCGTCACCACCGTGTTCGACATGCCCGGCGCCGGCGCCAACGCCAAGCTGCCCGTATCCTTCCTGAAGCGCCCGCTGGACAGCGAGGCCTTTGCCACCGAGCCCTCGCCCAATGCGGGCGTCACCCAGGACGAGCGCACGGAATTCGTGGTCGGACAGGTTCGCGAAACTGCGGAAAAATGCGGCGGCAAGGTCGTCATCGCCGGTCATTCCCTCGGCGGGGCGACCGTCTCCCACGTGGTCGAGCGCGTGCCGGAGCTGATTTCAGCCGCCGTCTATGTCTGCGCCTTCCTGCTGCCGCCCGGCATGCCGCCGCTGACCATGATCCGGGATGAAGTGATGGCCGATGCGCTGGTGCCGGGGCTCTTTGCCGCCGACCCGGCCGCGATCGGCGCCATGCGTGTCGACTTCCGCTCCGAGGACCCGGACTACCGGGTCCGGATCCGGGAGGCCTATGCCGGCGACGTCGGCGAGGAGATGTTCAAAAAGGCAATCGCCCATTTGCATTGCGACGAGCCGGCCCAAGTCACCACGGTGCCGTCCCCGGTCACGAAGGAGCGGTTCGGCACCGTGCCGCGCCACTATATCCACTGCACCGAGGACCGGGCGGTGACCCCGGCGGGCCAGAAGAAGATGATCGCGCTGATGAACGCGGCCATGGGCAACAAGACGACCGTTCATGTCATGGCGACCAGCCATTCGCCCTTCGACTCCGACCCGGAAGGGCTGGCGCAGATCCTCGGCGATATTGCGCTCGGCTGAGAAACGGCCTCAGCCGAATTCCTTCTCCATCCTGCGCCGGAAAAGATAGGCGCTGTCGGTCTCGTCGAGGACGACATCGCCCCAGGTGAGCATCTGGCCCTCGGCGACGTCGCGGGTGAGCCTGACGTTGTGCGACAGGCCGAGCGGCAGGTAGCCCGCGGCGAGCGAGGCGGTTGCGGGGCACTGCTTGCCCCAGACGGTAAAGCCGCCTTCGCCGTCGAGCATCTCGCCGGCCTTCATGGCTTTCTTCGCCGTCGCGACCACGTCGGAATGGAAACCGACGGCCGTGCCGGTCGGCTCGCCGCGCAGGGCGGCGGAGGCGACCGACCAACCGAGTTCCATGCCGATCATGTGGGTCGGACGGTAGAGGGCGGCGAACTGGCCGCTGTCGTCCTCCAGCATGTGATACTCGGTGAAGCACTGGCGGGCGTAATCGGTCTCCGCCTCGATCACCACATAGGTGCCCATGGCAAGGTGATGCGGCACGTCGGAACCGTCCCGGTAGAGCGAGGAGACGACTTCCGTGGTGCCGGTGCGCGTCAGCGTGCCGCCGTTCACCTTCGGCTTGCAGACAGAGGACAGCTCGAACCGGGTCGCGGGTGGGAAGGCGAGGCCGTCGTCCTGGGGGACCAGCCCGGTGGCGTTGCAGACCGCGGTCATTTCGATCCCCGACTTGGTGCCGTCCAGGAACGAGTTGAACATCTTCAGATTGATCTGGTTCGGGTCCTTGAGCGCCAGGTAGGTCCGCAGCGTGTCCCAGACCGTGTCCGGCGTCAGGTGGTGATAGCTCGGCAGGTAGCGTGTGCCCTTGCCGGCGCAGACCACCTTGAAGCCGCAGGCGCGCGCCCAGTCCACGTGGTCGGCAATCAGCGCCGGCTGGTCGCCCCAGGCGAGCGAGTAGACGACCCCTGCCGCCTCGGCGTGCCGGGCAAGCAGGGGACCGGCAAGCGCATCCGCCTCCACATTGACCATGACCACGTGTCGGCCGTTCTGAAAAGCCAGCAGTGCGTGGCGGATACCGGCCGCCGGATCGCCGGTGGCATCGATCAGCACGTCGAGCCCGTCGGCAGTGATCAGATCCTCCGCGCTGTCGGTGATGAAGGTGCGGCCGGACTGGATTGCCGCAGGAAAGGACGAGGTATCGGTCTGCTCTTCCGGCCAGCCGGCGCGTTTCAGCGTCTCGCGCAGGCGGGTCGGGTTCAGGTCGGCTATGCCGAGGATATGGATGCCCTTGGTCAGCCTGGCTTGCGTCAGATACATGGAGCCGAACTTGCCGCCGCCGATCAGGCCGACGCGGACAGGGCGGTTTTCCTCGGCCCGCTTGGCGAGCTGGCGTGACAGGGTCATGATGTTCCTCCCGGACGGCATCGTTCTGGCGGTTTGCCGCGTGCCGTTTCCTCCCCTATTCGAAACCGGCTTCAATCGTGCTGTCAACGCTTCCCGTTCCGGGATAAGCTGTTTTTCAAACAGGGAAAAACGGGAGCGTCGATGCTCGACGTATTTTACAAGAGACGGCTGAAGCACGACCTGGAAACCTGGGTCGAGCGCGGCTGGGTCGGCTCCGACGGCGCGGCCCGTATCCTGGAGGAAATCTCCACCGGCGACGGCCGCTCGCGCCTGCCGATGGTGCTCGGCGGCATCGGGGTGGTCTGCATTGCCCTGGCGCTCGCCGCCTTCATCGCCGCCAACTGGGACGGCATTCCCAAATACGTCAAGCTCGCCGGCATCGTCGCCATGATCCTGGCAGCCCATGGTCTTGCCGCCTGGGCCTCGAACGCCGGCCGCAGGGGCGTCGCTGACCTGGCGACGGCCTTCGCCACGCTGGTCTTTGTCGGCGGCATGGCCCTTGTCGGCCAGATCTTCCATCTTCCGTCGGACTGGGCCGGAGGCGCATTCCTCGTCTGCCTCGGCGCCCTGGCGGCGGCCTGGATCACCGGGTCCAAAGCCTCGCTGATCGTGGCCTCCGTCGCGGCGATCAGCTGGCAGATCGGCCGGTCCGACCTTGGCGACACCTTCTTGATAGGCGATCTCATCGGGCTGGCGCTGCTGGTCGCAGTCTTCCTGCATCCTGTTTTCCACCCGAACCGGCTGGCGCGCTGGGCGGCCATGTCGCTGCTGCTCGTCACCTACGGCCGCTGGCTCGCCGATACGGCGGACGCAATCCCCGGCGGCAATGCGACGGACTTTGCCCTTGTGGTACTGGGGAGCGCCGGTCTTGCGGCCTGCATGCTGCAGCTCGGCCAGGTTCTGGATCTCGCGGTGAAATGGGCCGGTGATTATCCTCAAAAGAGCCATGGCCGCTGGCTGATGCTGCTGTCCTTGCAGGATGTCGGCTTCGCCATCCTGTCCGGATTGCTTGCGCTCGCCCTGATCGCCGGGTCGGAATTCGACGACGTGAATATCGCATTGGCCCTGTCGGGCGGACCGGTGCTTGCGACACTGCTGCCGGCCCTGGCGCTCTGCGCCATCGGCTTTCTGCTGTCGTTCAAGACCGGCAAGGCGCGGTCGTTCTTCGGCGCGGTTCTGCTGGCGCTGGCCGCGATCGCAATACCGATGCTGTTTCCGAATATCGTCGTCGTGGCCGCCCTGGTCCTGGCGGCCCTGGTCGGCCTCAGCCTGATCGGCACACTCTACAACAATGCCTTCTGGACCCTGTGCGCCTATGCCGGCCTGACGGCTGCGGTGCTGTGGCTGCTTGAGGAGACGATCGGCTCGCTGCTCGGCCAGTCGGTGTTCTTCCTGATCGCGGGCCTGTTGCTGCTGGGCATGGCCTATGTGGTCACCCGCGTCCTGCGCCGGCAGAACCGTCGCGAAAGCGGGGCGGGAGAAGGGGAGGCCGCATCATGAGCCTCCCGAAGCCTTTGCGCTCTCCCTATCTCCGCTGGGGACTTCTGGCGCTGATCCAGCTGGCCCTGATCGCCGTCCCGCTCGCCGATCGGCTGCAGGTCCAGATGCAAGGTCAGGAGGTTGTCCTGAACCTCAGGCCCGTCGACCCGCGCGATCTTCTGCGCGGCGATTATGTGATCATCAATCTCGAAATCAGCCGGGTGGAGAAGACGTTGCCCGGAGCCGACCAGGGGTTGAAGTCGGGCGAGACCGTCTATGTCGGGCTTGATATCTCGGCCGATGGCGTCGCCAGGCCGATGAAGATCGCCCGGACCCGTGACGAAGCCGGTGCATTGGCCATTGCGGGCCGGATCGGATACGGCTCGGCTGACCAGGTTCAGATCGACTACGACATCGATGCCTTCTACCTGCCGGAAGGGACGGGCAGGGAGATCGAACGGCTTCCCGCCAAGCGGGTCCAGGCCGTCGTTGCCGTTCATCCGGACGGGCGCGCCCTGCCGCTCCGGCTTCTGGTCGACGGCGAAGAGTTCAAGTCCGACGCCGCGTTTTGACCTTTGCCGGGCCGGAGGGTATGAGAGCGCTGCCTTCCGCCATGCCGGCGGTCCCTCAAGACCTGGACACCATGACCGACCCCGCGTTTGAAACCCTGCTCCTGCCGATCGAGACCGGCGATATCCCCTATGCGGGAACCGAGCGCGTGGCTTTTCTGCGGGCGCGGATGCACCCGGCCATGAAGCTGTTTCATCAAGCCCAGGTAACCTGCGAGCAAAGCTTCGCGCCCGAGCGCGACCGGCTGCAGGCCGCCGGCTTTTCCGTCGCCGACGAGACAGACCAAACGGATTTCGATCTGATCTTCGTGCTTCCCGGCCGCCAGCGCCAGGAAGCCCGCGCCGAACTTGCCCGCGCGGCGTCGCTGGTCAAACCTGGCGGATGGGTGGTGGCCGCCGCCCCCAACACCGAAGGCGCCAAGACGCTGGCAACCGACATGGCCGCCCTGTTCGGGCCGGTCGATCAACTGTCGAAAAACAAATGCCGGGTGATCTGGATTGAGGAAACCAGCGCCGATCTCGACAAGACCCTGCTAGCCGAATGGGCCGCGCTCGACGCACCGCGCCCGATTCTGGACGGGGCCTGGATCAGCCGGCCGGGCATCTTCGCCTGGGACCGGATCGACCCGGCCTCGAAGCTGCTTGCAGATCATCTGCCCGACACGCTCGCCGGCAAGGGCGCCGATCTCGGCTGCGGTTTCGGCTTTCTGGCTCGCACCGTGCTGGAGCGCGCGCCGAAGGTGACCGAACTCGATCTCTATGAGGCGGAAAAGCGGGCGCTCGATCTTGCCCGGGAAAACCTGAAGGCCTTTTCCGGCACGAAGATCCTGCACGGCATCTGGTCCGATGTCACCCGCGGGCTTGAAGGGACTTACGACTTCATCGTCTCCAACCCGCCGTTCCACCAGTCCGGCAAGGCCGACCGCACCGATGTCGGCCAGGGCTTCATCCGCGCGGCGGCCGCGGGGCTCAAGATCGGCGGCGTCTTCTACATGGTCGCCAACCGCCATCTGCCCTACGAGGCGACGCTGAAGGAGACCTTCCGCGACGTGGAGATGATCGCCGACGAGGGCGGCTACAAGGTGATCCGTGCCGTAAAGGGCGCGATGAAGGGCCCCATGAAGGGTAAAGGGCGGTAAATGCGTCTGGTCAAGCTCATCGCAAATCTCGGCTACGGCAGCCGCAAGGAAATCCAGAAGGCGATCCGCAACGGCTGGGTGACCGACCGGGACGGCAACCCGCTGAAGGCCGACAGCAGGACGCCGCACGAGGACATTCTCTTCGACGACGAGCCGCTCGACCCGCCCGAGGGCATGGTGCTCCTGATGAACAAGCCGCTCGGCTACACCTGTTCCACCAAGGACCAGGGCCGGCTGGTCTATGACCTCTTGCCCGACCGGTTCCGGATGCGAAAACCGGTGCTCTCCACCATCGGCCGTCTCGACAAGGAAACCTCCGGCGCGCTGCTCTTCACCGATGACGGTACCTTCCTGCACAAGGTGATCTCGCCGAAGTCCGAAGTGCCCAAGGTCTACGAGGCGGACCTCGACCGGCCCCTGAAAGGCAACGAGGCGGCGCTCTTCGCTTCCGGCGGGATGATGCTGGAAAACGAGCAGAAGCCGCTGAAGCCTGCCGAACTGGAAATCCTCGACGACACCCGTGTCCGCCTGACCCTCCACGAAGGCCGCTACCACCAGGTCCGCCGCATGTTCGCCGCCACCGGCAACCACGTGAACGCGCTCACCCGCATCCGCATCGGCGGTCTGGGGCTGGAAGGTCTGGGAGAGGGCGAGTGGAAGCTGCTTGGTGAGGACGAGAAGGTAAAGATTTTCGGGTGAATTCTTCTTCCATCATTCCAGACAAGCGCAGTGCAACTGCGCGCCGATCTGGAATCCCGGCATAATTCGCGCGAAGCGCGGCCGGTTCTTCTTGAGAAGGAGCGGGCTTGCGCCCGCGCTGTCAGCTGGATCCCGGATCTCGCGACACGCTTGCCGCGTGCGCGGTCCGGAATGACGTGGATGGGACAGATCCATACCGACCCGTCCGTCATGCCCGGACCTGATCCGGGCATCCATGCCGTGACCGAGCCCCAGGCACTGCCTACATGTGTGCCAGCCGTAGCGGCATGGATCCCATGGTCGAGCCATGGGATGACGGAGTTGGAGGAGCCTCTAGCTCTCCATCTCCTCCTTCAGCATCTCCAGTTCCAGCCACTGTTCTTCCGCGGAGTCCTTTTCCGCAGTCAGTTCGGTGATTTGCGCCGAGAGCTTGGCGAATTTGTCGGGATTTTTCGTGTAGAGCGCCGGGTCGTTCATCTCTTCCTGCAGCTTGGCCAGTTTTGACTCCAGCGCCTCGATGGTTTGCGGCAGGGTCTTCAGGAGGTGCTGCTGGGTAAACGACAGCTTCGACTTCGCGGCGGGCCTGGCCGCCTTTTCCGCCGCTGCCGGCTCTTCCTTTGGCTTCTTCTGCGCCGCCTTTTCCACCTTGCGGGCGGTCACGCCTTCGCCGCGTTGGGCGAGCATGTCGGAATAGCCGCCGGCGTATTCCTGCCATTTGCCGTTACCTTCGGAAACGATGACGGAGGTCGCCACCCGGTCGAGGAAGTCACGGTCGTGGGAGACAATCAGCGCCGTGCCGGGATAGTCGGCAAGCAGTTCCTGCAGCAGGTCGAGGGTTTCCAGGTCGAGGTCGTTGGTCGGCTCGTCGAGCACCATCAGGTTCGACTTCGCGGCAAGCGCCCGGGCGAGCATGGCGCGGGCCCGTTCGCCGCCGGACAGCACGCCGACCGGGGTCCGGGCCTGTTCCGGCGAGAACAGGAAGTCCTTCATGTAGCCGATCACATGCTTGGTCTCGTTGCCGACGACCACCGTGTCGCCGCGCCCGCCGGTCAGAACGGAGGAAAGCGTGTCGTTTGGGTTCAGATGTTCCCGCTTCTGGTCGAGCGTGACCATCTCCAGGTTGGTGCCGAGACGGACCGTGCCGGTGTCGGGCGCAAGCTCCCCGGTGAGCATCTTCAAAAGCGTCGTCTTGCCGGCGCCGTTCGGGCCGACGAAGCCGATCCGGTCGCCGCGCTGGATGCGGGTGGAGAACTCCGTGACGATCGCCCGCTCGCCGTAGCTCTTGGAAATCCCCTTCGCCTCGATCACCAGCTTGCCGGAGACCTCCGCGTCCGTGGCGGCGAGCTTGGCGGTGCCTTGCGGGCCTCTGTGCTCGCGCTTCTGTTTCCTGAGGTCGGCGAGTTCCCGCACCCGGCGCATGTTGCGCTTGCGCCGGGCGGTGACGCCATATGTCATCCAGTGTTCTTCGCGCCTGATCTTCTGGGCAAGCTTCTGCTGGTCGATCTCTTCCTGCTCGAACACCTCGTCGCGCCAGGTCTCGAAATGGGCAAAGCCCTTGTCGAGCCGGCGGGACGTGCCCCGGTCGATCCACACGGTCGCGCGCGACAGGTTTTCCAGGAAGCGCCGGTCGTGGGAAATCAGCACGATGGCCGATTTCAGGCTCTTGAGTTCCTCTTCCAGCCACTCGATGGCCGGCAGGTCCAGATGGTTGGTCGGCTCGTCGAGCAGGAGCACGTCCGGCTCCGGCGCCAAAGTTCGGGCAAGCGCGGCGCGGCGCGCCTCGCCTCCGGACAGCGCCTTCGGGTCTTCCTTGCCGGTCAGGCCGAGGACGTCGAGCAGATACTGGCCGCGATAGGGATCGTCGCCCGGCGCCAGCCCTTCGTTCACGTAGTCGAGCACGGTCGTGTAGGCCGACAGATCCGGTTCCTGGGGCAGGTAGCGGATGGTGCGGCCCGGCTGGAAGAAGCGCTCGCCGCCATCCGCCTCGATCTGGCCGGCGGCGATCTTCAGAAGCGTCGACTTGCCCGAGCCGTTGCGCCCGACAAGGCAGATCCGGTCGCCTTCGGAAACGGAAAGCTCCGCCCCGGTGAGGAGCGGCGTGCCGCCGAAGGTCAGGTGAATGTCGCGCAGGGTCAGGAGAGGAGGGGCCATGAAGATCGATTGCGTGTCTGGAGGGCGTTTTCGGAACGCCGGTTGCCGTCAGGAATACGATCCTTGCGCGAGTTTCAAGTGCTTTCCTTATTCGCGCCCTGTTTTCGGCGTCCTGTGTTAGTCTCAAGACCCTGGGTCGGGGCGGTTCAGGCATTTCTGCTGAGGAGGATGGAGATGAAACCGGCTGTGCTTTCTCGTAACCACAAACCCCGGATTCGCAATGCCTGTCTGGCCGCGACAGCCGCGATCGGTCTTGTCGCCGCCGGCATGTCGCCCGCCGAGGCGGGCGGACGTCATTATCGTGGGCATTACCACGGGGGCGGCAACTACTGGGGCGGCGCTGCCGCCGCCGGCGTCATCGGCCTGGCGGCCGGCGCCATTATCGGCTCGGCCTTCTCAAGCCCGCGCTACTACGCCGGGTCGGGCTATTACGGCGGGCCGGTCTACTACGATCCGCCGCCCTACCGTTACCTGCCGCCGGCCTATCCCTACCGCTCCGAGGCCTATGTCGAGCCGCCGCGCTATTACCGGGCTCCGGCCTACAATTCGGACCGGTGGTCGCCGGAATGGATTGCCTACTGCGCACGCAAATACAAATCCTTCAATCCGCGCACGGGCACGTACCGCACCTACAGCGGCCACGACCGCATGTGCCGCTGACCGGGACTGTCAGACAGCGCCGGTAAGGGGCGCCGCCGCAGGCCATGGCTGCTGGGGCGTCACCTGCGGCTCGCCCTCCGGATCGTTTTCGAAAACGACCGCGTAGATATCAGGCGCCAGATTGCGGACCGACTGGGCGATATGGCGCTTCATCCGCCGTTTGGCGGATGCGGCATCGCGGCGTTCGAAGGCGTCCAGGATGTCGGAGTGCCGAGACCCCTCGCGCCGGTTCCACACGATATTGCCCTGATGGGCGGAGACCATGTAGCGGTGAAGCTGCAGGAGCGCGCGGTTCAGGAACGGTTCCAGCATGGGCATTTCCGCCAGTCCGAACATGAAGCAATGCAGGCGCCGGTCGGTCTCCGAGCAGGCAAAGACATCGCGCTGCACCCGGCTTTCTTCGTAAAGGTCCATGAGATCCCTGAGCTCGGCGACAGTGTCGTCATCCGCGACCGCGACCGCGCGTTCGATCCCTGTGCATTCAAGGTGCACCCGCATGCGGGTCATGATGATGGCTTCGTCCAGGGTCGTGCGGGTGACGAACGTTCCCTGGTAGCCGCGCCGGTCGACGAGGCCGCATTCCTGCAGGCGGAGCAGGGCTTCACGCACCGTGCCCTGCGAGCAGGAAAACTCCTGCGCCAGCGCCTGTTCGGTTATCGGACATTCGTCGGTGAGATACCCCAGCAGAATTCGTCGTTTCAGTATCTGGTAAACCGTTTCGGATTTGCTCGTATTCTTTTGTGAATACAAGGGGTTGGTGGCAATTTCGGCCAATGTCATTGGTCGGTCTGTCTCCTGTTAGATCCAGACTGCCATCCCCAAAACCGCAATGTCCGCGTTTCCGGCGAAATGCCGGTTTCCTTCGGTTGCTTCGGTTTAATCCGGTCGATAACTCCCGATCGCCGGATCGATGGGGCCGTGCAGATCTTCTTTCAGTTCCGGTGCACCCGGGTTCCGAAGGCTGTTCCTGCGCGCCGCTTTCCGGCTTTTGCCCGGTGATGCAGCATCTTGTTGAGATCGTTTGCCCGCGACACTTGGATGCACCCGCCCGGAACGCCCTCCATCAGGAGGTTTGCCCTCGGCATTTGTTGCATGTCATATCCAATGTTATTTTGGCTTCAAATTCGGACAATTACTATATTGGACTAGTCGATCACAAATTCGCGATTTTCCGGACGATCAATCAATTTTGCGTGTGAGCCAATACGCGCAGCCAGTTTCCGTAGGACAATTTTTCGATGAGTGTGTCGCCGAAATTCGCATCGCGAAGGGCCTGAACCAGTTTTTGCAGGCCTGAAGAATCACCAAGCTCCGACGGCACCATGCAGCCGTCGAAATCGGAACCGAAGCCGACCCGGTCCTCGCCGAGCCGTTCCACGAGGTAGGCGAAGTGGCGGACGATCGTCTCCAGCGGCGTGTTCCGGTCGTGGCGGCCGTCCTCGCGCAGGAACGCCACATGGAAATTGACGCCGGCGAGACCGTCGCTGTCCCGGATGGCGTCGAGCTGGCGGTCGGTCAGGTTGCGGGCATTCCGGCATAACGCATGGGCATTGGAATGGCTGGCAACCAGCGGGTGGCGGCTCGTTTCCGCCACGTCCCAGAAGCCCTTTTCGGTGAGATGCGACAGATCGACCAGGATTTTCAACTCGTTACAGGCCCTGACCAGCGCCCGGCCGGCATCGGTCAGGCCCGGTCCCGTGTCGGGAGACGACGGAAACGCCATCGGCACCCCGTCGGCAAAGGCGTTCTTTCGGCTCCACACCGGCCCGAGAGACCGGAGCCCGGCCGCGTGCAGGACTTCCAGCGCATTGAAGTCGGTGTCGATCGCCTCCGCCCCCTCGATATGCAGCACGGCGGCAATGCTGTCTTCGGCCATGGCCCTTTCAATGTCCGCGACGCTGCGGCAGAGAGTAAAGGCCCCGTCCGATTCCCGCTCCATCCGTTGCGCCCGGGCCGCCATGCGCAGGGTGAAACCGAGCGCCTCTGCTTGCGAAATCTCCGCGTAATTGGCGGGGTCCCTCGGATTGAACGGCTTTGTGAAATCCTGATGGATGTTGGACGGCACGAACATGGCGAACAGCCCGCCGGCGAAGCCGCCCTCGCGCGCCCGCGGCAGATCGATGTGTCCCTGTTCGGTGCGCTGGAAAAAACTGCGCTCCTTCGGCGTCCCCGCCTCGATCTCCAGTTTCAGAAGTGTGTCGTTGTGACCGTCGAAAACGGGGATCTTTTTCGAAGACAAGGGAAGGAACCTCGGGCTGCCGGGAGACGGCGGGTAGGGATTGATTTAACGCCTGTCTCTTATTTGTCGTCATTGATCCTAAAAATCCAGTGCGATGCCGGATCCCGCCCAGAAAGCGCTTGCCAACGGGTCTTAAACTGCGCATGAAAAGCGAGGAAAACAGCGGAGTCATCATGCCGAGCGAATTTGACCCGACACTACCGTCCCCTGCGGCACCTTCATCCGGTCCGCTCAGCCGCCGCGCCGTCCTGGGCGGAGGGCTGATGCTGATGGCGACCTCGCTTTCCGGCTGCTATTCGGTCGGCCTTCACGACCAGCCGGATCTTCCCGACGAATCCTTCGACTATGCCTCCGCTTATGCGGCATGGCCCGACGGCGACTACACCTGGCCGGCGATCAACTACAAGTCGTTCGACCGGAAGTACTGGCGCCAGGTGGTCGACTACAAGTCCCGCGAAAAGCCGGGCACGATCATCGTCGACCCCTACAACAATTTCCTCTATTGGACCCTGTCGCCGAGAAAGGCCCTGCGCTACGGCATCGGCGTCGGCCGTTCCGGCTTCGCCTGGTCGGGCGAGGCCATGATCCGGGTCAAGCGGGAGCATCCGATCTGGCGCCCTCCGCAGGAAATGATCGCGCGCAAGCCGTCTCTCGGGCGGTACTGGGAAAAGGGCATGGAGCCCGGCCTGAAGAACCCGCTCGGCGCCCGGGCCATGGATCTCTGGCAGGGGTCGACGGACACGCTGTTCCGCATCCACGGCACCAATCAGCCGTCCAGTGTCGGCAAGAGCGTGTCCTCCGGCTGCATCCGCATGTGGCAGCAGGACGTGATCGACCTGTTCAGCCGCGTGCCGCTGCGCACCAAGGTCATCGTTCTGACCCGGGAACAGGCGGAAGAACAGCAGGTCGTTTAGGCGGGTTTCCAGTACACGATAGGGAGCGGTTCCGTGGCGGGCCGCTCTTTTCGTTTCAGCTCGCTGTTACAGGAACCAGCGCCACGTCATAAAGTACCGCGCTGAAATGGCAGACGGCGGCCGCCAGCACGAAGGCGTGCCAGATGGCGTTCTGGAACGGCAGGCGCTTCCAGGCGTAAAAGGCCGTTCCGACCGTATAGAGCAGGCCGCCCGCGAGGGTCATGCCGAAGCCGAAGGCCGACGACTTGTCGAGCAGGGGCTTGAAGGCGAACACGACCACCCAGCCCAGGGCCAGGCACAGGGGCACGGTGATCCGCTCAACTCCCTCCAGGTTGACGAGTTTCAGGACCGCTCCGGCAACGGCGCCGGTCCAGACCACGGCGAGCAGGATGCCGCCGGTCCAGCCGCCGATGATCATCGACGCCAGCGGCGTGTAGGTGCCCGCGATCATCAGGAAGATCGCCGCGTGGTCGAGCTTGCGCAACAGCCCCTGTTTTTTCTCTCTGGCGAAGATGTTGTAGAGCGCGGAGCAGATCAGCATGGCCATGAGACAGCCGGTATAGACGAAGACGCTCGCCTGCCGGCCGGTGTCGGGCGAATTCCACAATATCGCGACGAGCGTGATGGTGGCTGCCAGGCCGAGACCGATGCCGATCACGTGCACGGTTCCGTCGGCGATCTTTTCCGCAAGCGTTTCAATGCGCATGAATTGCTCCCGCTGTTCGCGTACAAGACATCTGCGAGCGTGGGGGAAGGTCAAGGCGCTTTCAAGGCGGGATAGCGATCGCGCCTGCTCAATTATCCGGCAGCACTACGGAGCGGCTGCTCGGCTTCTTCCCGATGCGAGGCGACCGAGGCGACGAAGTCGTTGAAGCGCTCGCCCTGGATCAGGACATGCTGGCGCAGATGATCCGCGGCCGCTTCCGCATCGCCCTGGCCGATGGCATCGACGATCTTCTGATGTTCGGCGAGGGATACGGAGACCCGGTTGCGCACCCGAAGCTGCAGGCGCCGGTAGACCTTGAGCTGGTTCTGCAGGTTGCGCGCCTGATCGGCCAGGAAGCCGTTGTGGCTTGCCCGGTAGATCGCCTCGTGGAAGGTCTGATTGGCATGGAAATAGGCGTCAGGATCCCCGTCCTCGCAGGCGAGATTACAGGCCTCGTGGGCCGCCTGAAGACTGGTCAGTTCCCTTGGCAAAATCCGCCGCGCCGCCAGCCGCCCGCACATGGCTTCCAGTTCCGCCATCACCTCGAACATCTCGATCAGCCGCGGAATGCCGATCTCGCGCACGAACGCGCCCCGTCTCGGCCGGATCTCGACCAGGCCGGCGACCGATAGCTCGATCAGGGCTTCCCGGATCGGCGTGCGCGAAACGTTGAAGCGGTTGGCCAGGGTGACCTCGTCGAGCCGGGTTCCGGCCGGATAGCGTCCGGTCGCGATATCGCCTTCAAGGGCTTCGCGTAAGCTTTCGGCGCGCCGGACTTTGCTGCGAGGTTTGGTCATGGCGTCAACTTATGCAAGATGCCCATTCTTGTATACAAAAAATATTGACTCGCATGCGAGAGCTATGTTTGCCTTGATCCCGGCGGGAGACCGCCCGCGCGCAGACTTCCCCTCAAACAGGATCGCGCGCTAACGGGAGGAAATTATGAAGACTTTTATCAAGACGGCGCTCGTCCTGGGCGCTGCCGTGTGTGCCGCCGTGCCGGTGGCGAATGCTGCCGATATCACCCTTAAGGCATCCCACCAGTGGCCGGGCGGTAAAGGCGACGTCCGCGATGAAATGGTGCAGATCCTGGCGCGCGAAATGGAAAAGGCCAACGTCGGCGTCAAGATCCAGGTCTACCCGGGCCGGTCCCTGTTCAAGCCCAGGGAGCAGTGGGGCGCCATGGTCAAGGGCCAGCTCGATATTTCGGCCTTCCCGCTGGATTATGCCTCCGGCCGCCACCCGGAATTCTCCGCGACCCTCATGCCCGGCCTGGTGCGCAACCACGATCGCGCGACGCGCCTGAACACGTCGCCGTTCATGGACGACATCAAGAAGGTCATCAATGACGCCGGCGTCGTGGTCCTGGCGGACGCGTGGCTTGCCGGCGCCTTTGCCTCCAAGAAGCAGTGCATCACCAGCCCGGAGACCATGAAGGGCCAGGTGACCCGTGCCGCCGGGCCGGCTTTCGAACAGATGCTGGTCGGTGCCGGCGGTTCGATCGCCTCCATGCCGTCGTCGGAAATCTACACCGGCCTGCAGACCGGCGTCCTGGATGCGGCCAACACCTCTTCCGGGTCGTTCGTTTCCTACCGCATCTACGAGCAGGTGACCTGCCTGACCAAGCCGGGCGCAAACGCGCTGTGGTTCATGTATGAGCCGATCCTGATGTCCAAGCGCAGCTGGGACAAGCTGTCCAAGGAACAGCAGGACGCGCTGATGGCGGCAGCCAAGGTGGCCGAGGACTATTTCGCCGGCGAGGCCAAGGGGCTCGACGACAAGCTGGTCAAGGCCTATGAGGATGCCGGTGTCCAGGTCGTGGAAATGTCCGCCGACGACTACACCGCCTGGCTCGATATCGCCAAGGAGACCTCCTACAAGAACTTCGCCGAGAAGGTCGAAGGCGGTCAGGCGCTGATCGACAAGGCCCTCGCCGTTGAATAATCAGGCTTCGGCCTGACGCCGGCCCGGCGCCAACGCCGCCGGGCCGGACGCCCTTTGCAAAAGAAAATAACAGGCAGCCTTGCAATGCACGGGCCCCGTGCGTTCACGGAAGGCTGCCGCGACCTCGGACGTCTCGCATGACCGCCTATATCCGCTGGGTTTCGGCCCTCTCAAGAGGGGCCGCCGTCCTCTCGCTTCTGCTTCTGGCAGCGGCCATTCTGGTTGTAACCCAGATGGTGGTGATCCGGTATTTCCTGAAAGCGTCGACCGTCTGGCAGACGGAATTCGTCATCTATGCCCTTGTGGCCATGACCTTCCTGGCAAGCCCCTACGTCCTGCTGGAAAAGGGGCATGTGAACGTCGATCTGCTGCAGATGGCCCTGAAGCGCCCCTGGAGGGAGCTCATGCAGTCGCTCGCCGGGCTGATCGGCCTGATCTTCGCGGCCATGCTTGCATGGTCCGGCTGGACCTATTTCGAGGAAGCCTGGAGTTACGGCTGGACGACCGACACGGTCTGGGCCCTGCCGCTGTGGATCCCGCTCCTGCCGTTGCCGGTGGGCATCGGACTGTTGACGCTGCAATATGTCGCCGAACTGGCCAAGATCTGGGGAGCGCACGAATGAGCCCGCTTGTTTCCGGTCTTCTGGTCCTGATCGCGCTTCTGGCCCTGCTTGGCATCGGCACGCCGATTGCTTTCGCGCTCGGCTTCGTCTCCATCATGGCGCTGCTGATTGTCGACGGGCCCGGCAGCCTGTCGATACTGGGCGAAACCTTTTTCGGCGGACTTGCGTCCTTCGGCCTGGTCTCGATCCCCATGTTCATCCTGATGGGGGCCGCGGTCGCCTCGTCGCCCGCCGGCAAGGATCTCTACGAGGCGCTCGACCGCTGGCTGAACCGGGTCCCGGGCGGGCTGGTCCTGTCCAACCTGGGCGCCTGCTCCATCTTCGCGGCCCTTTCCGGATCGTCTCCGGCGACCTGCGCGGCCATCGGCAAGATGGGCATTCCGGAAATGACCAAACGCGGCTATCCGAACGGGATCGCCGCCGGGTCCATTGCCGCGGGCGGCACCCTCGGCATCCTGATCCCGCCGTCGATCACCATGATCGTCTACGGCATCGCCACGGAAACCTCGATCGGGCGCCTGTTCATCGCGGGTCTTCTGCCCGGGTTCATGCTGACCATGCTGTTCATGGCCTGGACGATCTTCGACTGCAAGCGCCGGGGCGTGGGCCTGTCCTCGCTGACCGAGCGCTTCACCATGAAGGAACGCTTCGCGGCCCTGCCGCGCGTTCTGCCCTTCCTGACGATCATCGTTGCCATCCTCTACGTGCTCTACGGCGGCGTCGCCACGCCGTCTGAGGCCGCCGGCGTCGGCGCGCTCTTCTGTATCGTGCTCGTGGCCGTGATCTACCGGATGTGGAGCCTGTCGCGGGTCACGTCCATGTTCCGCGACACGTTGAAGGAAAGCGTGATGATCATGATGATCATCGGCGCGTCGGAGCTGTTTTCCTTCACCCTGTCGTCGATGTTCGTCACCCAGTCGATCGCCGGCTGGATCGCCGATCTCGACGTCAACCGCTGGGTGCTGATGGCGATCATCAACCTGTTTCTGCTGGTCGCCGGTTTCTTCCTGCCGCCGGTCGCCGTCATTCTCATGACCGCGCCGATCCTGCTGCCGATCATCCTGCAGGCCGGCTTCGATCCCTACTGGTTCGCCGTGATCCTCACGATCAACATGGAAATAGGTCTGATTACCCCTCCGGTCGGTTTGAACCTATATGTGATTAACGGGATCGCTCCGAATATCACGCTGGCCGAAATCCTGCGCGGATCGATCCCCTACGTGCTGTGCATGGTGGCCGGGATCGTGATCCTCTGTCTGTTTCCGGGCATCGCCACATGGCTTCCGGAACTCATGATGGGCAGGGCTTTATGAACACCAGCTTTTTCGGCGAATTGCTGTCATCCATCACCGAGCAGGGGCGGGCTCTGCTCGATGTCGGGCGGAACCGCAACTCCGGTGTGCCGGTCGTGGAGCTGTGCGAGCAGTTGCTGTCGGGCCGCGGCGAGGCCTCGGGCGTCGCCATTGCCCAGGATGTGCTGTCGAGCTACGCCGGGCTTGGAAGCGAAGACAAACAGGCGTTTTTCCACGCGCTGCTGGAGCACTTCGGGCCCGATCTGGATCTCGTCCGGGAAACGGCCGCGAAGCTTCAGGAGGCGCCGGACGATCAGGCGGTGCTCAGGCGGTTGCATGCGGCGTCCGAACCGCGCCGGCAGGAACTGATCCGGCGGCTGAACCTGGCACCGGGCGGCACCCGCGCCCTTGTCGACATGCGTGCCGATCTCCTGGACACTTTGGCGGACCACCCGGAATTGCGGGAAGTGGACCGGGATTTCGAGCATCTGTTTTCGTCCTGGTTCAACCGGGGATTTCTGGTGATGCGCCGGATCGACTGGTCGACCCCGGCCTCGATCCTGGAAAAGATCATCGAATATGAAGCCGTGCACGAGATCACCGGCTGGGACGATCTGCGCCGGCGCATCGGCCTGGAGGACAGGCGGCTCTATGCCTTCTTCCATCCGGCCCTGGTCGATGATCTCCTCATCTTCGTCGAGGTCGCGCTCACCCGGGAAATTCCCGGGGCGATCGCCCCGATCCTGGCCGAGCAGCGCGCCGAGATCCGGGCCGGCGAGGCGGCGACGGCGGTCTTCTATTCCATCTCCAACTGCCAGAAGGGCCTGCGCGGCATTTCCTTCGGCAACTTCCTGATCAAGCAGGTCGTCGAGGAATTGCGCCGGGAGCTGCCCGGGCTGAAGGCCTTCGTTACCCTGTCGCCGGTGCCGGGGTTTGCCCGCTGGCTTGACCGGGGCCTGAAAGGCGAGGGGGGAGTGGTGGCAAACGCCCTGGATGCCGGATTGGCCGATGAACTGCAGCGGACCGACTGGCATCTCGATCCGGAGGTGTGCAAACGCCTGGAGCCGGCGATCGCGGGCCTCTGCGCCCACTATCTGACCCGGGAAAAGGACCGGAAGGGCAGGCCGCTCGATCCGGTCGCCCGGTTCCATATCGGCAACGGCGCCCGCCTGGAGCGGGTCAACTGGCTGGGCGACCTGTCGCCCAACGGGCTCGCCCAGGCCCACAGCGTCATGGTGAATTATCTCTATGATCTGAAATATATAGAGCGGAATCACGAGGCCTATGCCGAAACCGGGGCGGTCGCCTCCAGCTCCCAGGTCCAGAAGCTGATCAAGGCCATCCCCCAAAACAAACATTTGACGCCGGTGAGTTAAGCCAATGAACCATCTCTTTTCTGAAATCCGCGCCAACATGCCGGACCCCGGCAAGACCTTTCTGGAAACGCAGGACGGGCGGCGGATCACCTATGGCGACATCCTCACCCTGTCGGCCCGCTATGCCAATGCCCTGACCGATCTCGGTGTGGGCCCCGGCGACCGTGTCGCGGTGCAGGTGGAAAAGACGCCGGAAGCCCTGATGCTGTATCTGGCGACGGTGCGCGCCGGCGGGGTTTTCCTGCCCCTGAACACCGCCTATACGCCGGCTGAGATCGATTATTTCGTCACCGACGCGGAGCCCGCCGTCCTCGTCTGCGACCCCGCAAGGCAAGACGCCCTGACGGGCACGACGAAGAAGGTCGGCGCCAGCCTGCAGACGCTGGATGCCAATGGCAAGGGGTCCCTGAGCGCGCTTGCGGACGCCGCCTCGGACCGGTTCGATGACGTGGCGCGCGAGGACACCGATCTCGCGGCGATCCTTTACACCTCCGGCACGACGGGGCGCTCCAAGGGCGCCATGCTCTCCCACGAGAACCTTGCCTCCAACGCCCGCACGCTGGTGAAATACTGGCAGTTCACCGGCGATGACGTCCTGCTGCATGCGCTGCCGATCTTCCACACCCACGGCCTGTTCGTCGCCACCAACACCCTGCTTTTCGCCGGCGGCTCCATGCTGTTCCTGCCGAAGTTCGATCTGGACACGGTCCTCAAGCTGCTGCCGCGGGCGACCTCCATGATGGGCGTGCCGACCTTCTACATCCGCCTGCTGGCGTCGAAGGAATTTACCCGGGATCTCGTGTCCCACATGCGTCTGTTCATTTCCGGTTCCGCGCCGCTTTCGGCCGAGGTGCACAAGGAGTTCAGCGAGCGCACCGGCCTTGCGATCCTGGAACGCTACGGCATGACCGAAACCAACATGAACACCTCCAACCCTTACGACGGCGAGCGCCGGGCCGGCACCGTCGGGTTCCCGCTGCCCGGCGTCGGCCTTCGGATCGCCGATCCCAAGACCGGCAGGGAACTCGCCCAGGGCGAGGTCGGCGTGATCGAGGTCAAGGGACCGAACGTGTTCCAGGGTTACTGGCGCATGCCGGAAAAGACGGCGGAGGAATTCCGCACAGACGGCTATTTCGTGACCGGCGACATGGGCCGGATCGATGAGCGCGGCTATGTCTCCATCGTCGGCCGCTCCAAGGACCTGATCATCTCCGGCGGCTTCAACGTCTATCCGGCCGAGGTCGAGTCGCTGCTCGACGAGATCCCCGGCGTCGCCGAAAGCGCGGTGATCGGCGTGCCCCATCCGGATTTCGGTGAAGGCGTGGTCGCGGTCGTGGCCGCCCGCCCGGGCACCGATCTCGATGCCGGCGGCATCACCGCCGCCCTGTCCGACAAGCTCGCCCGCTTCAAGCAGCCCAAGGAGGTCCACATTGTGGACGCGCTTCCCCGCAACACCATGGGCAAGATCCAGAAGAACGTCCTGCGGGAGACCTACAAGGGCGACTTCGGGTAAGGGATTGGCTGCCCGTTGCCGCCGGATCCGCGGCGGTCCGGGTTAGTGCGTAGGCTCCGGTTGCCGGCCAAGGATTTCGTTGATGTCAGCCGGCCCGGGTGCCCCGCGAAGGTCCCTGGCGAGGACGGCCGTTTGAGGGAATGCCCGAAAATGGCCGTTTTTTGATGTTCTCCCCTCCAATTACGGTGTTTTTCGTAAACGTCTTGGTTACCAGGATTCTTCATTATTGAAGATCGCTGGGGACCTCGACAGGTGGGGGCAGGGTTGCTGCCTTTCAGTGTCGGTTTGTCGAACGCGCGGCCTGACCGTCGCGGGTCAAGCATTGTTTGGGCGCACATGTATCTGAGTAAACAGCCTTCCAATCCTCGGGGTCAGGCAATGGCGAAGAAGTCCGGTGTCCGCGGATCACGCGTGGCATGGTTTGGCGGTGCCGTTGTTGTCTCCGTCGTTGCCCTTTCGGTCACCCTGACGACGCCCTCCCTTGAACCGGTTCAGGATGCCCTGACGCGGATCCTTTCCGATCCCGCCGCCCAGGCTGCAACCCCTCCGGTGTCGCAGATCGGGCCGGACGACATCATGACCGGCAGCATTTCCCCGGTCCACGCCAGTGCAATTGCCGGGGCCGCCGATGATCTGACGACCACCGGGCAGGAAGTGCTCCCCGAACCGGTCCGCCCGCTCACGCTGACCTCCGAAGAAGCGGACGCGCTCGCCAAGGCAAGGCGCCGGCAGGAAGAGGACGAGGCGGCGGCGAAAGTCGCCCTGGCGGCCGAACTGGCCAAGGGACTGCTGCGCCGCAGGCTGCTGGCCGCGCGCGAGGCCGGGGACGGTGCCGGACCTGAGGCCGAAGGCACCATGACCGTCGCGACGCTGGAAACCGATACGAAAGAAACGGCAGCCGGGGACGAGACCGCCGAAATCGAGATCGCAATTGCGGATACGGCGCCGGATATGTCGCCCGAAGCGGCGCCGGTGCCGTCAAAACGCCCGAAAGTGCCGGACTGGGCCCGGTCCGCGAACGATGGCAGGGACAAGGCCGGGAAGCGCAAGACCTATCCGCAGCTCGCCTATGCGGCCCCGCAAGATCCCACCGACGACAGCGGCCGCGGCGGCCTTTTCAGCGGTCTGTCCAAGGTGTTCAGCAGCGGCGGCAAGGGCGGGCTTCCCGGGCATGGCAGCGGCATTGCCGTCTATGACATCAAGTCCGCCACGGTCTACATGCCCGACGGCCGGAAGCTGGAGGCCCATTCCGGTCTGGGCCACATGAAGGACAACCCGAAATACGCCTACAAGAAGAACCGCGGGCCGACGCCGCCGAACGTCTACAATCTCGTCATGCGGGAAAGCCGCTATCACGGGGTCGAGGCGGTGCGCATGCTGCCGACCGACCGGAGCGCCATGCGCGGACGAGACGGCATGCTCGCGCACACGCCGCTGGTGCGCGGAACCGACGGCTCCCACGGCTGCGTGGCCTTCAAGGATTACGCGAGCTTCCTCAAGGCCTTCAAGGCCGGCGAGGTGAAGAAGATGATCGTCGTGCCGGACTTGAGCGAACTGCCGGTCTATATGGCGTCTCTATAGGGTCAGTACCCTGAGGGGTCAGCCGGCAATTGGTCACGCCCGCTCGACCTTGGGCAGGAACACCGTCAGGATGCCGACAGCCGGCAGGTAGGCGCACAGGCGGTAGACGTAGTCGATCCCCTTGACGTCCGCGACCTCGCCGAGGATCGCGGCACCCAGTCCCGCGATACCGAAGGCGAAGCCGAAGAACAGCCCTGCGATCAGCCCGACCCTGCCCGGAACCAGTTCCTGGGCGAAGACGATGATTGCCGAAAAGGCCGAGGCCAGCACCAGGCCGATCACCACGCTCAGCACACCCGTCCAGAACAGGTTGGCATGGGGCAGGGCGAGCGTGAACGGCAGCACGCCGAGAACTGAAATCCAGATCACCACCTTGCGTCCGATCCGGTCGCCGACCGGTCCGCCGATCACCGTACCGGCGGCGACCGCGCCCAGAAACAGGAACAGGAGCAGCTGGGAGTCGCGGATGCCGACGCCGAATTTATGCATCAGGTAGAAGGTGTAATAGTTCGTCAGGCTGGACATGTAGATGTACTTGGAAAAGACCAGCAGCCCGAGAACGGCAATCGCCAGCACGACCCGCGAGACAGGCAGCGCGGTGCCTGCAGGCGCCGCCACCTCCCTTGCCGTGGCCTTTCTCTTTCCCGAATACCACGCGCCGACCTGCCACAGCACCAGCATGGCGAGAAGCGCGGCGGCCGAGAACCAGGCGACGCTCTTCTGCCCGTGAGGCAGGACGATGAAGGCGGCGAGCAGAGGCCCGAGCGCCGTGCCGAAATTGCCGCCGACCTGAAACAGCGACTGGGCGAGGCCGTGCCGGCCGCCGGATGCCATGCGGGCGATGCGCGAGGATTCAGGGTGAAACACCGCCGAGCCGAGGCCGATCAGCGCGCAGGCGACGAGCATCATCTCGTACCGGTGGGTATTGGCGAGCAGGATCAGCCCGGTGAAGGTGGAGCCCATGCCGATGGACAGCGAATAGGGCTGCGGATGCCGGTCGGTATAGATGCCGACGAGCGGCTGCAGCAGGGACGCGGTGATCTGGAACGTGAGCGTCATCAGGCCGATCTGGCCGAAGTCGAGCGCATAACCCTCCTTCAGGATCGGATAGATCCCGGCCAGCAGCGATTGCATCATGTCGTTCAGCATGTGGCAGAAGCTGAGCGCGGCGATGATCGCAAAGGCGGTCGAGGATGCCGACGGCTGGCCGGCGGTCGTGGTGGCGTTGGTCACGGAAGTCTCCATGGGGTGCCCGCTGTCGTGAGGCCTGGCTTGCGACAGAGAATAGCAGGATTGTCGAGGCCTGCTTTCGTGCTATGGTCCAATTCTTTCTCAAGTGGGCCAAATCACGCCGGGACTTCTGCGGATGCCGGATACCGTCAGTCAATCGTTTGAAGCCGGGCCGGACCGGGTCTTGGAAGGTGACGGCCCGGAGCCGGCCCGGACCCCGGACGCCCAGGACCTGATCATCGACGGACTGGAGAAGGCAGGCGGCCCGGTCATCGCGAAGGCGAGCGAATATCCCGACGGCCATGTGGTGCGGCCGCACAGGCACAGCCGGGCCCAGTTGATCTATGCGCTTGCCGGGGTCGTGACGGTCTCCACCGCGACAGGGAGCTGGATGGTGCCGCCCGACCACGCACTCTGGGTGCCGGCCGGGGTGGTGCATTCGGTGACGGCGAGCGGCCGCGTGAGCATGCGGTCGATTTACGTGATGCCGGGCGCGGTGGCCGATCTGCCGCGGGAAAGCCGGGTCGTCGGCCTGACGGACCTGATGCGCAGCCTGATGCTGGAAGCGGTCCGATTGCCGCAACCCTACGAGGCCGAGAGCCGCGCCGGCCTGATCATGGCCCTGATCCTGGAAGAGATACCCAATCTGCCGGAGCGGCCGCTGGGACTGCCGTTTCCGGCCGAGCCTCGCCTGGCGGCCCTGTGCCGGCGCTTTCTGCGCGACCCGGGGGCCGGTGCCCTGATTGACGAATGGGCGGGCGTACTCGGCATGAGCCGGCGCTCCTTTACCCGGTTTTTTCGGGCGCAGACCGGTGTCAGCCTGTCCGCCTGGCGCCAGCAGGCCTGCATCTTTGCCGCCCTGCCGCGCCTTGCCGGCGGCGAACGGGTCACCAGCGTCGCGCTCGATCTCGGCTACGATAGCACCGCAGCCTTCACCACCATGTTCAAGCGCATGACCGGCATCGTTCCGAGCCGGTATCTGCGTGGTTCAACCCTGGCCGAAGGAGCGGCCGAATAAGGCTTCAGGTGGTCGGGCCTACAAGTTCGGGGAAACCGGTCTTGGAGCGAAATCGGCGGCTGACGCGGCCGCCCTTGCGCGCGCAACGTCACACCGCTTTCGAAACGCTGGTTGGGTGACGACATCCTGCACGGCCGCTGCAATGTCCTCATTTTCGGGACCGGTCATGCCCTTGTCGTGCCCGAAGCTGAACACCCGTGGACACTTCTTCAAAAGACCTATGGCATCGAAGCGAAAGCGCAGTTCGTCAATGGAAGCTGAGTGCGAGTGCGGCATTCCCGGAAATTCCGCCTTCCCAAATGCCGCGCGCGTTGCTTTCATGAAGAGTGTTACTGCGGGCAATTTCAAGGAACTGACTTATGATCAAGCGTATTTTGGCGGGTTGCTTATTGTCGGGTCTCGGTCTTCAGGCCGCTCAGGCCGGCTGCAAGGAAGATATTCAGGCGATGATGAAAGCGGGTGAAACCGCCGAAAATTATCGTCTGGAAACGGAAACGCTGATCGGTGGTACACCGATCCAGCATTCCACACAGTATTATAAGGATTACAGCCACTTCCATCAGGTCGTGAAGGAAACCGGGGTGAACTGGATGGTGCTCGGCAATCAGGAGTACACCTCCTCCGACGGCAAGGCATGGGAGCCCTACCGGACGCGCGATTCTGCATGGCTGGAAAAAACCCTGGCAGCCAATGAGGCGACGCGGGCTTCGATCAAGGATGTGGTCTGCGGGGCCGAGGTGCTCGATGGCATCAACTACAAGAAATACAGCTATGTTCAGGAAACCAAAGAGCCAGCGGCGGTCTCTGCAGTGGCCATCTGGCTCGACCCTGCGACGGAGCTGCCGGCCAAGCGCTACATGAAAACCGAATTGAGCGGCCAGGTGATCGAAACGAACGTGGTCATCACATGGGGAGAAGAGATCATGCTGCCCAAGCCTTGAAGCACGCTCCGGACATTGGAACGCCCCGGTCTGACTTGCCGCTGCGTTCTACCCGTTGACCTGTATCATTTTCCACGCGCTAGATCTCTCCTAGGGTCATGGCAACCGAGTTGTTCGAGGCTGCCATGTTTCACAAAGCGCTTCCGGGGCTGGTCCTGTTCCTTGCCGCATCGTTGCCGGCCACCGCCCAGTCGGTCGATCCGGGAGAGGTTGGCGGGCGTTGCCTTTCCGAAGACCGCTGTCTCGTCGGGATCTGCAACGATCGCGGCATGTGCGTTGCCTGCGGACAGATCGGCCAGCCCGCCTGTCTGGATGCGGACCGGACCGCGGTTTGCACCACCCCGGGCGCCCGTTCCGTAAGAGCGGCGGGCGGCGGGTTCATCTGTGTGAGCGACAGTGGCCGCGATTGCGGCCATATCGGCGAGCCGGCGTGCGCCTATGAGCACGGACCCTTTTGCTACTATGGCGTTGCCAGTGCCCTGCGCGGAGGAGGAACCGTTTGCCTCGATTGCGGCGACTATGGCCAGCCCTGCTGCCCGGGGACGGACAAGCCCTGCGATTACGGGACCTGCCGGAACGGCACGTGCCTGCCAGCCGCCGCATCGCTGAAATCGCGGATCCTGCAGGCGATTGCCGACTGCCGGGGCAAGGACGCCCGCGCCCTGATCGCCACCCTGCGGCAGGGCAGTGCGCTGCAAGCGGAAATGCAGGCGGCTTACGACAAGGCCGACCGGCGCGAGGACGAGGTGCGCACCCTTTTTGAACAGGCGCGCAGCCTGTCGCGGGAGGCCCGCGCGGCCTTCAAGGGGGGCGATGTCACCGGCGCCCGTTCCAAGCTTCGCCGGGCACGCAGTCTGCTGACGCAGGCGCGCGCGAAGACGGCCTGCGCGGATACGGCGGCGACACTGGATGAAGGGATCGCGCTGGTCGAAGCCAATCTGGACAGGACGCAGGCGGGTGATGCGATCCGGAAGGTCGCCGATGCCATCAGGGCCTGCGATTTTTCCGCGGCCCGGGAGGCGCTGGCGAAGGTCGGCAAACAGGACCCGGGCTACGCGGATATTCGCCGGCGTTACGAGGAAACCCGGTCCCGGGAGGAACGTCTGCGCGGATACTACGATGAGGGGTACGACCTTTACAAAAGCGGCAACCGGCTCTTGAAGGCCGGCCGCGAAAAGGACGCGCTTCAGGCTTTCAAGCGGGCGCATGAGCTGTTCACCCGCGTGCGCACGGAAACCTCCTGCCAGAAGGCGCGGGACGTGACGACGGCCGCTCTGCATGAGGTCAGTACGCGGATCCAGAGAGCCGAAGGCATGATCGCGGCGGCGCAGCTGAAGAAGCCGGCCCCGCAGAAACCGGGCGCCGGCATGCCGGGCCGCTACCAGCCGGCCGGCGGGGCCCATCCCTGCCTCGACCCGTCCGTGAAGACGACCCATACGGCTGCCGGCTATTCCCCCTTGGGCGGCGGCCAGAGCACCATCATCCTCAAGGGCAAGTACGTTTGCGGCTATCAGGGAAGCTATAGCGTTCTGACCGGTTCCGAACTGATCAACTACACCTGCAAGCGCGAAGGCAACCGTTATATCGGCTGCAAGGTGACCGACAGGGACCAGCTGACCAAAAAGATCCCCCGGAAAGGGTTCACGACCTATGAGTTCGAAAACAGGAAGTTCTGGCTCGACGTTTATCCGGCCAGGAAGTGAAGCCGTCAGGGAGCGTAAGGCATGAAACGGAAATCTGCAGGCTTGCTGGCCTCTGTGACACTGAGCCTGTCGGTCCTGCCGGGCACCGGCGCATCCGCGGCCGGGATCTGCGCAACGCTTGGCGCGACACAATTCGTCGACGGTATGCGCTACTGCGCGACTTCAGCGCTGCGCGGGCAGGGCGGGAACAGCTACACTCCGGACAATCTTTTCGACGGCGATGCGGGTACTGCCTGGTGTGAAGGCGTTCGCGGCGATGGAACAGGCGAGGGCGTGTCCATCACCATCCAGGGCGGCGGCCCGTTCCGCCGGCTGATCGTGCACAACGGCTACGGAAAGTCCGAAGCGGCGTTTTATGACAATTCCCGCCCCCGCACCGTGGAAATCGCCACGGACACCGGGGTTCGGTTCCAGGAGGTCCTGCCGGATCACCCGTCCGGCCACTACCTGATGCTGCCCGGACCGGCGATCTACCGCGAGGTTCGTTTGTCGATCCTGGACGTCTATCCCGGACGGAAATATGCCGATACCTGCATCGGCGACATCCTTCCCGATTTCGAATACGAGGAACTGCTGCTGCAGCGCCAGCAATTCGGCGAACCGGAAACGCAGACACCCGGTCCGCGGCCGGAACCGGCAGGCGGGGACCTGGAAGAACTTCCCGAACTGCCGTCCCTGGACAGGTTCTAGCCGCGTTCAGGCAGGAAAAAGGCCGGGTGGGCAGACCCGGCCTTCGTGTCATTTCACGTACAGGCAACCGGTCAGAACATGTCCTCCGCCACGGTCAGCCCGAGGACCGCCCAGTCCTGCATGCCGCCCCGATAGTAGAAGATCTTTTCCACCGGAAAGCCTTCCCGGACCATGGCCTTGATCGCGGTCGGGCTCTGCGGGCAGGCCGGACCGTTGCAGAAGGCGATCATGTTGTCCGCATCGGCGCAGTCCCAGGCGCCCTGGCCGCCGGTGCAGCCCAACTCGTCCAGCCGCATGGCGACTTCCGTGTAGGGGATGTGGATGCTGCCGGGGATGGTGGACCTGGTGCGCCATTCCAGGGTGCGCATGTCGACCACCCTGGCGCTCCTGGTCTTCAGTGCATCGAGCACTTCCAGTTCCCCGACCGGTGTGACCCCGGGAACCGGCACCATCGGCTGCAGGACGCCACCGATCAGGGCGGCGTCCGTCTTCTTGCGGGTGATGTCGACGGCGCCGTCGTCGGTCTCGATGGTGACGACCGTCTCGTCGCCCGCGATCTTCAGGTCGCCGTCGGCCGCCGCCGCCGGCAGCGCGAGGGTCAGACCCAGGGCCAGAAGTCCAATAAATCCAGTACGCATGAAGTCCTCCCGTTGCTGTCCCGGCTCCCGCGGAACCGGACTGCGTCCTATAATTCAAAGATTCATATCATTGAATATGGCGCGGCGCTGCAAGTCAGGCAAGATACGGATGTCGAGCAAAAGGCGTCGGTTCACGCGAGATGGCCGGTCTTGCGGTAGACCCGGGCGCCGCTCCCCGTGGTGATCGTCTGCGTGGACCCGGCCGGCAGCCGCAGCCAGCTTCCCTCGCCGTAGGTGCCGTTCTCGTCGGAAAAGCTTCCCGAAAGGACGAAATACTCCGCGCCGCCCGGCAGGGAAACCGTCTCGAAGGCGGTCCCTTTCTCCCAGTCCAGCATGACGACCTCCTCATGGGCACCGGCAAAGAGCGGCAGCATCCGTTCGCCCCTGCGTCCCGCCTGCCAGGCGGTTTCGTCGTTGGTGTCGATGCGAACGAAGGCCCTGTCATCCGGGTCCATCTGGCGCAGCTTGACCAGGATCGTGGCACCGGGCGCGCTGGAGGGCACGTGGCTGGAGCCTGGAGGATTGCGCACATACATGCCTTTCCCGAAATCGCCGGTCTCGTCGGAAAAAACCCCGTCGAGCACGAGGAATTCCTCGCCCAGATCATGTGTATGGGCGGAAAAGGACGAGCCCGGCGCATAGCGCACCAGCGACGTCGCCCGCGCGACTTCCGCGCCGTCGCGCTCCAGCATGCGGCGCTCCACGCCGGCCATGGGGGAGGGGACCCACTCCAGGGCATTGCTGTCCACCGTTGCGCGCCTGGTCAGATCGGCGTGGATCTGCATGTCTTTCTCCCTTCCTGTTATAGGTCAGAAATAGGGCGTGCGGATTTCGGAGAAAAGCCCGGATGAGTCACGAAGCTGTTGACTTGTTGCCGAGGATTGGGGAAATCGGCGGCCTGACGCACCTGCGGTTTTGCACCGTGGCGGGAATCATGCAGATTTCTGACTGCATCTGAAAATCAGTTTCGGGAATTCTTGCGATTTGAGCGCCGTCAGGCCGGAAAAGTGGCTCGACGCCAGGAAGACGTATGACAGTTAGCATCGATATCGGGGAAATGACGAACGGCCGGCAGGCCGGAATGGATCTGGAGGAATTGCTGGCAACGCGCCTGCTGGTTCAGGGCAATTCCGGCTCGGGCAAGTCGCATCTGCTTCGCCGGCTGCTGGAACAGTCCGCCGGCTGGGTACAGCAGGCCATCATCGATCCGGAAGGCGATTTCGTTTCCCTTGCCGACAAATACGGTCATGTGGTGGTCGATGCGGTCGGCACCGAAAAGGACCTGCAGATGATCGCCGGCCGGGTGCGGGCCCACCGTGTGTCGGTCATCCTCAACCTGGAAGGCCTCGATGCGGACCGTCAGATGAAGGCCGCGGCCACCTTCCTGGACGGACTGTTCGATGCCGACCGGGACCTCTGGTATCCGATGCTGGTGGTGGTCGACGAGGCGCAGCTTTTCGCGCCGGCCGCCGCCGGTGAAGTCTCCGAGGAGGCCCGCCGCCGCTCGCTCGGCGCCATGACCAACCTCATGTGCCGCGGCCGGAAGCGCGGGCTGGCCGGGATCATCGCCACCCAGCGCCTCGCCAAGCTTGCCAAGAACGTCGCCGCGGAAGCCTCCAACTTCCTGATGGGCCGGACCTTTCTCGACATCGACATGGCGCGCGCCGCCGATCTGCTCGGCATGGAGCGACGCCAGGCGGAGACCTTCCGCAACCTCGACCGCGGCCATTTCGTCGCCCTCGGCCCGGCCCTGTCGCGGCGCCCGGTGCCGGTGAAGATCGGCCCGGTGGAGACCGCCGGCCGCGGCGGCAGCCCGAAACTGATGCCGCTGCCCGATCAGCCGCCCGAAGATGCCAAGGACCTGATTTTTACCCCCGCTCCCGGCGAGGCGGTGCCCGTGCGCGTGCGCCAGCCGGAACCGGTCGCCACCACCTCCGACGTGCTCGATCAACTGACCAGTGCCGAACAGGCAGGCGAGGGGGAACCGGCGGACAACCTGCTCGACTACGGCGCGCGCGAGGAGGGGATCGCAGCGATCATCGGCGAGATCCTGTCCGAGCCGGAGGCCGCGTTCCAGCCGATCGCGACGCTCTACCAGGATTTCCAGGTCCGCTGCCGGATCGCCAAGCTGCCGGGCGGCATTCCCGACCTTCAGGTCTTCAGGGAAAAACTCGCCGTCGCGCGCGCCGGTGTCGACAAGGGAGAGGTGGACGACAGCGCCTGGGCCCAGGCGGAACTGGTTGCCGCCGAATTGCCGGAGGATATGCGCGGGGTCTACCTGCTGCTTGCCAAGGCGGCCAATGCCAAGGCGCCGTGTCCCGGGAACATCGAGATCGCAACCGCCTACGGCACCCGCTCTCCGGGCCGCGCGCGCTGGCTTTTGAGCCACATGGAAGAGCGCGGCTTCATCCTCTGCGCGACCGATCTCAGGGGCAACCGCATCGTCACGCTGACCGACCTCGGCTGGCAGACGGCGCCGGGCGACGAGGCAGCCGCCTGACGGGACTGCGCCTGCATGTGCGGATTCAGTTGAACAGCCGCCTCGGCCCGATCACCAGGACAAGCACAATCGCGAATGGCCAGATGCCCGCGCAGCCGAGCGTCGCCAGGACGACGGCAGGCCTCAGGCGGTGATGACTGCCAAGCTCGACAAGACTGACCAGAAAAAAGACGGCAGCCACCAAGGCGTAAGCCGTCAAAAGCGGGACCCCGACCGCTGACGTGAACATGTTCCTACCCCGATTTGTTGCAGTCATGGACTGCTTCCCCGGCGAGAAGGCTATCAAAAGTTGCGGGCGCCGGGCGGAAAACCTGACGCTCAGGGTCCGGAAATTTAACTGGTGGTTAACCTGTCAAGGCAACGGCTCACATCGCAGGCTGCATGCGGCCTTCAGGCGCTGCGGCTCCGGAGACGAACAGACCGGCCAGGCCCGGCGGTATCGGATAGTCCGGATGGGCAAGCAGATAGCGAAGCTGCGCCATTTCCGCGGCGATGCTTTCCATGGTCTTTGCCAGTACCTTGTCCAGGTAGCTTCCCGCGGTCGTGCGCTCGCGGATCTGTTCCGCCTTCGTGAGGGTCTTTTGAAGATAGACCAGCATGGTCTCCACGTCCGCCGCGGTGACGTCGACAATGGGCCCCTCGGCGGGCCCGGCCGTTGCCGCATCGGCTTCGGGCGTCCTGTGTCCGGCTGCAAAAACCTCTTCGGTGACGGGATCGGCCAGCATGAAGGTCTCCATAAATGTTCTTGTTTTGTTCTAATAGCAGATGAGGCCGGGGAGGGCAAGATGCCGGCGGTCCCGGCGTCCTGTGCGGATTGACCTGCGAAAGCGCTTCCGGGGAGCTTTGTGGCCAGGCGCGGCGCTCGGTCATTCGCATTCTCCCTTGACCCCCGAAATCAAAATGGTTACAAGTGAAACTAAATTATGTCAGCCCCATTCGGGGCCCCGTTCAGGGAGGTTATGGACATGGACCAGATCAACAGCGACGTCGTCAGAAAAGGGGCCGCGCAACCCGGTCGGAACGAGCTGGAGTACATGCCGGGCTTCGGCAATGACTTCGAGACCGAGGCGCTGCCGGGCGCCTTGCCCCAGGGCATGAACAGCCCGCAGAAATGCGCCTACGGCCTTTACGGCGAGCAGCTGTCCGGCACCGCCTTTACCGCGCCGTCCCATCAGAACGAGCGCACCTGGTGCTACCGCATCCGCCCGTCGGTGAAGCATTCCAGCCGCTACACGAAGATCGACCTGCCGTACTGGAAGTCGGCGCCGAATGTCGTCGACGACGTGGTGTCCCTCGGCCAGTACCGCTGGGATCCGGTGCCGCACACGGACCAGAAGCTGACCTGGCTGACCGGCATGCGCACCATGACCACCGCCGGGGACGTCAACACCCAGGTCGGCATGGCAAGCCACATCTATCTCGTTACCGAGAGCATGGTGGACGCATATTTTTATTCCGCCGATTCCGAACTGCTGATCGTGCCCCAGGAAGGCAAGCTGCGGTTTTCCACCGAACTCGGCATCATCGACCTGGAGCCCAAGGAAATCGCCATCATTCCGCGCGGTCTCGTCTACCGGGTGGAAGTGCTGGAAGGACCGGCGCGCGGCTTCGTCTGCGAAAACTACGGCCAGAAGTTCGAACTGCCCGGCCGCGGCCCGATCGGCGCGAACTGCATGGCCAACCGTCGCGATTTCAAGACACCCGTGGCAGCCTACGAGGACCGCGAGGTTCCCTCGACCCTGACCATCAAGTGGTGCGGCCAGTTCCACACGTGCAAGATCGGCCATTCGCCGCTCGACGTGGTCGCCTGGCACGGCAACTACGCGCCGGTGAAATACGATCTCAGGACCTATTGCCCGGTCGGCGCGGTCCTGTTCGACCATCCGGACCCGTCGATCTTCACGGTGCTGACCGCGCCGTCGGGCGTGCCGGGCACCGCGAACATCGACTTCGTGCTCTTCCGCGAGCGCTGGATGGTGGCTGAAAACACCTTCCGCCCGCCGTGGTACCACAAGAACATCATGTCGGAGCTGATGGGCAACATCTACGGCCAGTACGACGCCAAGCCGAAGGGTTTCGTGCCCGGCGGCATGAGCCTGCACAACATGATGCTGCCCCACGGGCCGGACAACAACGCCTTCGAAGGCGCGTCCAATGCCGATCTCAAGGCGGAAAAGCTCGACAACACCATGTCGTTCATGTTCGAGACCCGCTTCCCGCAGCACCTGACGGCGTTTGCCGGCAAGGAAGCCCCGTTGCAGGACGACTACGTCGACTGCTGGAACGGCATCGAGAAGAAATTCGACGGCACCCCGGAAGGCACCTGGGACAAGTAGGAACGCAAGCCTGCGGTTCACGGCGCCGGTCCGTTGTTTTAAGACGGGCCGGCCCAATCCGGTTCGGGCCGGTTCGAACCGCGGCAGACGAAAAGAATTTGAGAGGTCACACATGCCCCTGATGCGCAGCTGGGTCGCCAGCGCCAATTCCGCGGAAACCGAATTTCCGCTGAACAACCTGCCTTGCGGTGTTTTTGCCACCGGCAACGAAGCCCCCCGCTGCGGCGTGGCGCTCGGTGACCGTATCGTCGACGTCGCCGGCATGGAGAAAGCCGGCCTCATCAAACCGGGCGGCGACGCCAAGGTTCTGAACGTTCCTTACTGGAACGATTTCATGGCGCTGGGCCAGGCGGTCTGGGCCTCCTTCCGCGCCGAACTGACTGCGCTTCTGGCCGAAGGCTCGGACCGGCAGGCGGAGGTGGAACCATTCCTGGTGGCGATGGCCGACGCACGGCTTTACCTGCCGTTCAGGGTCGCCGAATACACCGACTTCTATGCCGGCCGGAACCACGCCTTCAACGTCGGCACCATGTTCCGCGGCCCGGAAAACGCCCTGCCGCCGAACTGGCTGCATATCCCGATCGGCTACAACGGCCGCGCGTCGTCCGTCGTCGTCTCCGGAACCGACATTCGCCGCCCCTGGGGCCAGCTGAAGTCGCCGGACAAGGACATGCCGGCGTTCATGCCCTCGCGCCGTTTCGACATCGAGCTGGAAATGGGCGCCATCGTCGGCCAGCGCTCCGAAGGCCCGGTCACGGTCCAGGAAGCCGACGACATGATCTTCGGCTACGTGCTCCTGAACGACTGGTCGGCGCGCGACATCCAGGCCTGGGAATACCAGCCGCTGGGTCCGTTCCAGGCCAAGGCGACGGCCAACACCATCAGCCCCTGGATCATCACCAAGGCGGCGCTCGAGCCGTTCCGCACCTCCACGCCGCCGCGCGAGAAGGAGCTTCTGCCCTATCTCGCCGAGCCGGGTCCGATGCTCTACGACATCCCGCTGTCCGTCTCCATCCAGCCGGAAGGCGCGAAGGAGGCGTATGTGCTGTCGCGGACGAACTACAAGGAAATGTATTATTCCGCGGCCCAGCAGCTGGCCCATCACACCACCGCCGGCGCGCCGATGAATGTCGGCGACCTGCTCGGCTCCGGCACCATTTCCGGCCCGACCAAGCCGGAACGCGGCTCGCTTCTGGAGCTCAGCTGGGGCGGCAAGGAGCCGATCGAACTGCCGGACGGCTCGACCCGGACCTTCATCGAGGACGGCGACACGCTGACCCTGTCGGGTGCGGCGGAAGGCGACGGCTACCGCATCGGCTTCGGCGATTGCACCGGCAAGCTTCTGCCGGCACTGGAAGACCCGTACGCCCGGACGAAGTAAAATCCGGATCAAAAGAGATCTCTAAAGGACAAGCAGATGAGCAAGAAATTCGCATCCCAGGGCGACATGGCGGAAAAGAAGATCTCCTTCACCGAGATCGGCAAGGACCTGTGGGCATTCACCGCCGAGGGCGACCCGAACACCGGCGTCATCATCGGCGACGACAGCGTCATGATCGTCGAGGCGCAGGCAACCCCTGAGCTCGCCAACAAGGTGATCGAGAAGGTGCGCTCCGTCACCGACAAGCCGATCAGCCACCTGGTGCTGACCCACTACCACGCCGTGCGCGTGCTGGGGGCTGCCGCCTACAAGGCGCCGACCGTCATCATGAGCCAGAAGGCCCGCTCCATGGTGGTCGAGCGCGGCGCGGAAGACCGCGAGTCTGAATTCATGCGCTTCCCGCGCCTGTTCATGGGCTATGATGATATCGCCAAGGTGCCGCCGCTCACCTGGCCGACCACCACCTTCAACGACCGCATGACCGTCTATCTCGGCAAGCGCCGCGTCGACCTGCGCTTCGTCGGCCGGGCCCATACGGCGGGCGACATCGTCATCCACGTTCCGGACGCCAACGTCATGTTCACCGGCGACATCGTCGAGTACCACTCCGCCTGCTATTGCGGCGACGGCCATTTCAACGACTGGCCGGGAACGCTGGAAGCGATCCGCTCCTTCGATGTCGAGGCGATCGCGCCCGGCCGCGGCGACGCGCTCGTCGGCAAGGACATGGTCAACAAGGCGCTGACCAACACGGCAGACTTCGTCAACTCCACCTACCGTCCGGTGGCGCGAATCGCCCAGGGCGGCGGCTCGCTCAAGGAAGCCTGGGACGCCTGCCGCGCGGAATGCGATCCCAAGTTCGCCGATTACGCGATCTACGAGCACTGCCTGCCGTTCAACGTGGCGCGCGCCTATGATGAAGCGCTGGGCATCGACACCCCGCGCATCTGGACCGCGCAGCGCGATGCCGACATGTGGGCACAGCTTCAGGGCTAAGAGCGATTAAATTGGCATGCCGGCGGTGAGAGGTGTCAAAGCCGGATTTCGGCATCAACTCGGACGCTGGGATCGGCAAGTCCCATGCCCCTTGCGCCAGTCTCCCCCCTTGAGGGGGAGATGTCCGCGTCAGCGGACAGAGGGGGGTGTTCTGCCTCGCCGAAACAAAAGCGGTTCGGTGGAATGACGCCAGTGCAGCTACCCCCCTCTGTCACCTTCGGTGACATCTCCCCCTCAAGGGGGGAGAATGGAACAAGTGGGGATGGCTCGACCTGCTTCATTCGCCGGTCCCGGATCTCCGCTGGCGCTGCGTCCGGGAGGGCCAGTTCGGGGTTTGTAATCGGTTCCAGCTGACGTGCCATTTTTGCTGAACGGTTCGAAATCGCCGAAAAACCTTCAAAATTACGCAGTAATCCGGATCAGAAACCGCTTGCATCAAATTAGTTACGAACGTAACTAATTACCCGGAACACAGGGAGGCCACGGGAGGCCATATGTCTAAGATCTTCGAAACGCCGCTTTATCCCTATCAGCGGTCAGCCGACCAGGACGCCAGCCAGCCTGTCCGCCATCCCGTCATCGTCATCGGCGCCGGCCCGATCGGCCTGGGGGCCGCAATCGATCTCGCCCGGCAGGACGTGCCCGTTCTGGTTCTCGACGACAACGACAAGGTGAGCTGGGGGTCGCGCGCCATCTGCTTCGCCAAGCGTCCGCTGGAAATCCTCGACCGGCTCGGCTGCGGCGATCCCATGGTCGACAAGGGCGTCGTCTGGAACACCGGCAAGGTCTTCTTCGACGAACGCCAGGTCTACGGCTTCAACCTGCTGCCCGAAGAGGGCCACCGCCGTCCGGCCTTCATCAACCTGCAGCAGTACTATTTCGAGCTCTATCTCTATGAGCGCCTGCGGGAACTGGAGGCGGACGGCAAGCCGGTCCAGATCCGCGGCGGCAACAAGGTCGTCAGCGTCACGCCGAAGGACGACCATGTCGCGCTCACCGTCGAGACCCCGGACGGGCCGTACCGCCTTGAGACCGACTGGCTGATCGCCTGCGACGGCGCCGGTTCGCCGACCCGCGCCATGATGGGCCTCGACTTTATCGGCCGGGTGTTCGAGGACAACTTCCTGATCGCCGACGTGGTCATGAACGCGGATTTCCCGACCGAACGCTGGTTCTGGTTCGACCCGCCGTTCAACCGCAACCAGTCGGCGCTCCTGCACAAGCAGCCGGACGGCGTCTGGCGCATCGACCTGCAGCTTGGCTGGGACATCGACAAGGAAGAAGAGAAGAAGCCGGAAAACGTCATTCCGCGCCTGAAGGCCATGCTTGGTCCGGACGTGGAGTTCGATCTGGAATGGGTGTCGATCTACACTTTCCAGTGCCGGCGCATGGAGAAGTTCCGCCATGGCCGGGTGATCTTCGCCGGTGATGCCGCCCACCAGGTGTCGCCGTTCGGCGCCCGGGGCGCCAACTCCGGCCTGCAGGACACCGACAACCTGGTCTGGAAGCTGAAGCTGGTCATGGACGGCAAGGCGCCGGAAAGCCTGCTCGACAGCTATGATCTTGAGCGCGTCTACGGAGCGGACGAGAACATCCTGAACTCGTCCCGTTCCACCGACTTCATCACGCCGAAATCGGACGTCAGCCGCCAGTTCCGCGACGCGGTCCTGGATCTGTCGGAGCGTTACGAATTCGCCCGTCCGTTCGTGAATTCCGGCCGCCTGTCGGTGCCCTGCACCTATGACGGCTCGCCGCTCAACGGCCCGGATGCCGCCGGTCTGCCCGTGCGCACCCGGCCGGGTTCCCCGGCGGTGGATGCCCCTGTCTCCGGCGGCTGGCTGCTTGACCGCCTGGGTGACCGGTTCCAGCTTCTGGCCATCAACACGGAGGTTCCGGCATCTCTGGAAGAAGGCGGCATCGCCATCGAGGGATTGTCGCTGTCCGCCAACGACGATCCGAGCGGCGCGCTGAAGGGCCGTTATCTCGGCAACGCGGCCTCCGCCGTCTACCTGATGCGCCCGGACCAGCACGTGGCCGCGCGCTGGACCGCATATGACGAAAAGGCCGTTCGGGCCGCACTCAACACCGCCACCGGCCGCGCCTGAGGAGGAAGATCATGGCACATCTGAACACCCGCGCGAACATCGCCGGCCCGGACGATTTCTACGCCGAACTGCTTGCCGCTCACGAGGGCCTGTCCAAGGCGGAGAGCGATGCCCTCAACGCCCGGCTGATCCTGCTGCTCGCCAATCACATCGGCGACCGGGCGGTACTGACTGAAGCGCTCGCCGCCGCGGCGCATGCGCCTGGAGGGGACAAAGCCTGATCGGTCTTCGGATCGACACACTGGAGGAGAAATCCCATGAAGATCGAGAAAATTCACCACGTCGCCTATCGCTGCAAGGATGCGAAGGAAACGGTCGAGTGGTACGGCAAGAACCTGAACATGGACTTCATTCTGGCGATTGCCGAGAACCATGTTCCCTCGACCCACGAGCCGGATCCTTACATGCACATCTTCCTCGATGCGGGGAACGGCAACGTGCTCGCCTTTTTCGAACTGCCGACCAAACCGGAAATGGGCCGCGACCCGAACACCCCGGCCTGGGTCCAGCACATCGCCTTCAAGGTCAAGGACCGCGACGAACTGCTGGCGTTCAAGGACAACCTGGAAAAGAACGGCATCGAGGTGCTCGGCGTCACCGACCACTCCATCTTCCATTCCATCTACTTCTTCGACCCGAACGGCCATCGCATCGAGCTGGCCTGCCCGGATCCGGAAGAAGAAAAGATGCTGAAGAAGCTCGACGCGGTGAAATGGGACATGCTGGAGGAATGGTCGAAGACCAGGAAGGCCCCCAAGCACGCCGCCTGGATGCACCAAAAGGAACTGTCGGAAGTCTGACGGCTCGAGTTCGTTTGAATGACACAGCCCGGATCACCGTCCGGGCTGTTTTGCATGGTGCGTCCGCAAACCGGCTGACGGCAAGTTTCTGCGTGGTCAGCGGGTTTAGATATACAAGTGAAAAAAGGCGGCCACCGCGCACAAGGCAATGAGGATCCAGACCGGACCGGAAGCGGGAATGTAGGGCGGTCGTTCGGGCGCCGCCTTCGGCTTTGCAAATATCAGCCAGAAGATGAATATCGGCGCGATGATGGTAATAACCACATCCACGCGCGAAAGACCCGCGTCTTTCGCGCGAAGGATGGCGGCATGACTGTAAGCAGCGCCGGCAACCGCGGCCAGAACCGGCTGGCTCCAGAAATAGAAATCCGGCGGATCCCCGTCGAACAGCTTTATCGCCCCAAGGACCGTGAGCGAAATCGCAGCGGACAGTCCGATGGCAATTCCGGCCAGCCAGACGGCGAACATCATCTGCGAACCGTTGTTCGACGTGATCACTTCCTCTTTCAGGGGGACCGTCTTTCTGGCGTTGCTGTAGGCGCCATGGGCAAGAGCGCCGACAACGATTGCCAGGGTCCGGACCTCGTCGCTGGTCACACCTTCAAAAATCAATGAACGGCCTCCGATGGAGATCGAGTTTCCGCGAAATATGCAATTCTGACAAGATACGGCAAGGCCGCGGCAATCACGAGCTGTGGCGGATCGCGGATTTTCGCTTAAGCTTCAACGGGAAGGGGCGTATGAAAAGTGGTCAACGCCGCGCAGCTTGCTCCCGTCTCCCCCCTCAAGGGGAGAGACGGGAGCAAGGGGCATGGGCGTCAGCAATTCAGATAACTGGGCTGATGCCAACGCCGGGCTTGATGATCTCCCTCGCAGACAGCGCTAAAACGCGACCTTGTCCCCGCCCTTCAGGGACAGGATCTCGCGCGCCTCGTCCGGGGTGGCGACTTCCAGGCCGAGGCCCTCGATGATCTTTCTCGCCATCTTCACCTGATCCGCATTGGACGTGGCGAGCTTGCCCCGTCCGGCCCAGAGGCTGTCCTCCAGCCCGACGCGGATATTGCCGCCGAGGGCCGCCGCCTGGGCCGCGATCCGGAGCTGGCTGGAGCCGGCGCCCAGAACCGACCAGCGGTAGTCGGAGCCGAACAGCCGGTCGGCGGTGCGCTTCATGTGCTGGACGTCTTCCGGATGGGTGCCGATGCCGCCGAGCAGGCCGAAAACGGACTGCACGAAGAACGGCGGCTTGACCAGGCCGCGCTCCACGAAATGCGCCAGGTTATAGAGGTGCGAGATGTCGTAGCATTCGAACTCGAACCGGGTTCCGTTCTCGTAGCAGGTCGACAGGATATATTCGATGTCCTTGAAGGAATTGCGGAACACCAGGTCCTTCGAGCCTTCCAGGTAGGGCCTTTCCCAGTCGTATTTGAAGCTCTCGTATTTCTCCGCCATGTGGAACAGGCCGAAGTTCATCGAGCCCATGTTGAGCGAGGCCACTTCCGGCTTGAAGGTCGCCGCCGGCAGGGCGCGTTCCTCCACCTTCATGAACGGGCTGCCGCCCGTGGTGATGTTCAGCGCGGCATTGCACGACTGCTTGATCCGCGGCAGGAAGCGGGCGAAGCCTTCCGGGCTCTGGTCCGGCTTGCCGTTTTCCGGATCGCGCGCATGCAGATGCAGGATCGCGGCGCCCGCCTCTGCCGCGGCGAGGGCCTCCGACACGATCTCGTCGGGCGTGATCGGCAGATGCGGCGACATGGTCGGCGTATGGATCGACCCGGTGATGGCGCAGGTAATGATGACCTTGCCTTTGTTTACGGTGCTCATTTGCCGATGTCCTCCTCAGCCTTGCGCTTGTGGGCCGCGAGCGCCATCAGCCGGCGGTCGCGCCATTTCTGCCGGTCGACCAGGGCATCGGCGGGCAGATGCTCCCGCCGTTCGGCCTCGATCCTGTCGAGGACCGGCCCGGCCCAGTCGACGCGGTATTTCATCTGCTCGAACATGTTCGCGAACATGCCCTGGTAGCGGGTGGCGTAGTCCCGCACGCCCGCCGGGGCATTCAGGTCGATGGTTTCGAACGGGCCCATGAAGGCCCATCTGGCGGCGAGCCCCTCGCGGATGCCGATGTCGACATCCTCCGCGCTGGCATAGCCGTTCGCCACCAGCCGGAACGCCTCTTCCAGGAGCGCGCCCTGCATCCGGTTCATGATGAAGCCGTCGATTTCCTGCTTCATCATGATCGGCGCCTGGCCGGCACCTTCCATGAGTTTCCGGGTCTTCTCCATCGCCTCCGGCGCGGTCCACGGCGCCGGGACGACTTCCACCGCGCGGATCAGATAGGGCGGATTGATGGGATGGGCGACGAGGCACCGCTCCCGGTGGTTCAGATGGGCGGTGAAGGTCGACGGCAGCAGGGCCGAGGTGGAACTGGCCAGAATGGCGCCCGCGGGCGCCAGTTCGTCGAGGCGGGTGAAGATCTCCCGCTTGATCTCGACCTGTTCGGGCGTGTTTTCCTGGACGTGATCGGCGCCCTCAAGGCAGCGTTCCAGATCATCTTCAGCGCTGATGCGGGCAAGAACCGCATCCGGGTCCTGGCCGTTGAGAAGGTCATGGGCCTCAAGGTCCTTCAGCACATCGGCGATATAGGCGATCGCCTTTTCCGGCTGGTGCGGTTCCTTGTCCCAGAGCACCACGTCGTGCCGCGCGCGTGCAAAGCTGATGGCCCAGGCCCGGCCGATAAAGCCCGAGCCCACGATCGCGATTTTCGCCAAGGTCTGTCCTCCCGAATCGATCGGTTCCCGGGCGAAAACCTCCGCCGGTAACCGTTTGGGGGCCAAGCAAAGCAAACCGGCGGAGGGAAGAAAAGCCGTCTGAACGGTAAAACGGTTCGCCGTCCGTTTTTGATCCGCGCAAACCGCCGAACGCGCTGGAGCGCCATACGGGTGCGGCTCGCTGAAACGTTGATCGACGTCAATGGCAGCAGGTCGCATCGGTGGGAGGATGAGCCTCCAAGGACGGGACATGACCGATATGGCCAAAGACAGGATGCAGGCCGCGGCGAGGGCGGCCGAATTCACGATCTCTTTCACGCGCTATCTGTCCGCCGACGGCACGCTCGCCGGTGCTGCACCGGATTTCGCCTCCGACAGAACCGAACTGGTCCGTCTTTATGACGGCATGCTCCGAACGCGCGCCTTCGATACGGAGGCGATTGCGCTTCAGAGAACTGGCCGCCTCGGCACCTACGCGTCTTCTCTCGGTCAGGAGGCGGTCGCCATCGGCATCGCTTCGGCCATGCGTGCCGACGACGTTCTGGTGCCGTCGTTCCGGGAACACGGCGCGCAGATCTGGCGCGGCGTGCGCATGGAGGAGCTGCTTCTCTACTGGGGCGGCGATGAACGCGGCTCGGATTTTTCAGGGCCGCGAGAGGACTTTCCGGTCTGCGTCCCGGTCGGCACCCAATATTGCCACGGGGTCGGGATCGGCCTGGCCTTTTCCCTCAGGCAGGAGGACCGCTGCGCGGTCGTTGTCGGCGGTGACGGCTCCACGTCGCGCGGCGATTTCCATGAGGCGATGAATATGGCGGGTGTCTGGAAGGTCCCCGCCGTTTTTGTGGTCAACAACAACCAGTGGGCCATCTCGGTGCCGCGGGCCGCGCAGACGGCGGCGAAGACCCTGGCGCAGAAGGCAATCGGCGCCGGGATTCCCGGCGAACAGGTCGACGGCTGCGACGTGATCGCCGTGCGCGACGCGGTCGAACGTGCGCTTCAACGCGGGCGCAGCGGCGAGGGGGCGACGCTGATCGAATGCCTGACCTACCGCCTGTCCGATCACACCACCTCCGATGACGCCACCCGCTACCGGGAAGACGCGGAAGTCAGCAGCCACTGGCCCGAGGAGCCGATAGCGCGCCTGCGCACGCACCTGACCGCGGCGCACGGCTGGAGCCGGGACGAGGAGGAGGCGTTGCGCAAGGAGATCAGCGAAGCGGTCAGGGGGGCCTCTGAAAGCTATCTTCAGATCGCTCCCCAGCCGGCGACCGCCATTTTCGACTACACCTATGCCGAATTGCCCGCGGACCTGAAGGCCGCGCGCCAAGTGCTGGCGGACCGCTGAAATGGCCGAACTCACCCTTGTCGAAGCGGTAAGAACCGCGCTTTCAAAGGCTCTGGAAGAGGATCCGGCCGTCCTCGTTCTCGGCGAGGACGTCGGCATCGACGGCGGCGTCTTCCGGGCAACCGACGGCCTGTGGCAGCATTTCGGGTCGGCCCGGGTCCGGGACACACCCCTGTCGGAAGGCGCCATTGCCGGGATCTCGGTGGGTCTCGCGGCCCAGGGCATGAAGCCGGTCGCCGAAATCCAGTTCCAGGGCTTCATTCACGCGACCCTGGACCAGATGGCCAATCATGCGGCGCGTTTGCGCAACCGCACCAGGGGCCGGCTGACTTGCCCCATGGTGTTGCGCGCGCCCTATGGCGGCGGCGTTCACGCGCCGGAACATCATTCGGAAAGCATCGAGGCGATCTTCGCCCATATCCCCGGCCTGCGGGTGGTCATCCCCTCGTCGCCCGCGCGGGCCTACGGCCTGTTGCTCTCCGCGATCCGCGATCCCGATCCGGTGTTGTTTTTCGAGCCGAAACGGCTCTACCGGGCCTTCAAGGAGGACGTGACGCTCGACGGCACCGGGCTGCCCCTCGACAAGGCGTTCATCCTGCGCGAGGGCAGGGACGTCAGTGTCATTTCCTGGGGTGCCGTCACCCGCGACTGTCTGGAGGCGGCGGATGTAATGGCAGAAGAAGGCGTCGACGCCGAGGTGATCGATGTGGCGACCCTGAAGCCCTATGACGCCGCGACGCTGCTCGCCTCCGTCCGCAAGACCGGCCGCTGTGTGATCGTGCACGAGGCGCCGAGAACCGCAGGCTTCGGCGCAGAGATCGCGGCAAGGGTCGCCGAAGAGGCGCTCGAAGCGCTGGTCGCGCCCCTCCGCCGGGTGACGCCGCCGGATATCGTGCCGCCGCTGCCGCGCCAGGAACAGCTCTATCTGCCGTCGAAGGACGATATCTGCACAGCGCTTCGCGAGGTGATGACATGGCGGTGATCCGGTTCGACCTGCCCGATCTCGGCGAGGGTTTGACCGAGGCCGAGATCGTCGAATGGCATGTCTCTCCCGGCGACCGGGTGGTCTCGGGCCAGCCGCTGGTTTCCGTGGAAACCGACAAGGCGGTGGTCGAAATCCCATCCCCTTATTCCGGGACGGTGAAGGCCCTGAACGCCGAACCCGGCCAGCAGATCGCCGTCGGCGCGCCGCTTGTCGACCTGGAAACCGATCAGCGCGCCGATCAGGGCCAGATCGTCGGGGACCTGGGGGGAAGCGAAGCGGAAGCGCCGGAAAAGGCGGAAGGCAAAGCCGAAGAACACCCCGCCCTGCCGGTGACAGGGCCTGTGCGCGCGGTTCCGGCGGCCCGGGCGCTGGCGCGCGAAAAGGGCATCGATCTCGAAACGGTTGCCGGAACCGGACCGGACGGCACGATCACCCGGGCCGATGTCGAGGCCCTGGCCGGGGCGGAAAACCGGGCCGGATGGGAGCCGTTCTCCGCATCGCGCAAGGCGATGGCGCGCAACATGGCCGAAGCAGGCGCGCAGGTCGTGCCCGCAACGGTCCAGGACCTGGCCGACGTCTCGTCGTGGATCGACGGGCAAGCCGATGTGCTGGTCCGTCTGGTCCGGGCCATGGGTGCCGCGGCCTCGGCGGAACCGGCGCTGAACGCCTGGTTCGATCCCGGCGCCATGAGCCGGATGACCCACGAGATGGTCAACCTCGGCATTGCCGTGGATACGCAGACCGGTCTCTACGTGCCGGTCCTGCAGGATGTCGGTTCGCTCGGGCCCGAACAGGTACGCGCCGAACTGGACCGCCTGATTGCTGCCGCACGGACGCAGCGGCTGGGCCGGCAGGACCAGCTCGGCGCGACGGTCAGCCTGTCCGATTTCGGTCCGCTCGGCGGCACGTTCGCGTCGCTGGTGGTCCGGCCGCCGCAAGTGGCGATCCTCGGCGCCGGCCGGGTGAGCGAAAGGGTGGCCTGGGGCAAAAACGGCGCGGAGCAGCGCCGGTATCTGCCGCTGTCGCTGACCTTCGACCATCGGGCCGTCACCGGCGGCGAGGCGGCGCGGTTTCTCAATGCGGTCTTGCACGACCTGGAACAGCCAGGCTGAACGGGAGGGGTTTGAATGTCCGGCAGGTTTGAATTCGCAGATACCCTGGGACCGGAAAAGGTCATCGAGATCACCGATCCGAAACGCGGTCTGCGCGGACTTCTGGTGGTCGACAATACCGCCGCCGGGCCGGCGATCGGCGGTTGCCGCATGGCAACGGACGGGACGATGGAGGAATGTTTTCGCCTTGCCCGGGCCATGACGATGAAAAACGCCTCGGCGGGGCTGCCTCACGGCGGCGGTAAGTCGATCGTTCTCGCCGATCCGAAAATGCCGCCGGAGGCCAAGGAGGATCTCCTGCGCGCATTCGCCCGGGCCATCGGCGAGATCGAGAGCTATATCGTCGGGCCGGACATGGGCACGAATGAGACCGTCATGGCCTGGATACGCGACGAGATCGGCCGCTCGGTCGGACTGCCCCGGGAGATCGGCGGCATCCCGCTCGACCAGATCGGCGCGACCGGCTTCGGCCTGGCGGCGGCGGCCCAGGCCGCCGAGGAGGTGCTGGGGATCCGGGTGGAGGGCGCCCAGGTGGCGGTCCAGGGCTTCGGCGCCGTCGGTCGCTGGGCCGCGCGCCACCTGTCGGAGCGCGGGGCGGTGATCGTCGCCGCCTCCGATTCCCGGGGCGGGGTCTATAATCCGGACGGTCTCGACGTGGGCCGCCTGCTGGCGATCAAGGCGGAAGGCAGGAGCGTTTCCGCCTATGAAGGCGCCACGGTCATCGGACCGGAGGGGCCGATCACCTGCGCGTGCGACATCATGATCCCGGCCGCGCGGCCGGATGTCATCCGCATGGACAATGTCGATCAGATCAAGGCACGCCTTGTCCTTCAGGGCGCCAATATCCCGGCAGCGGCCGGAACGGAAGACCGCCTGCATGCCCGTGGCGTGCACGTGGTGCCCGATTTCATCGCCAATGCCGGCGGCGTGATCTGTGCCGCCGTGGAATACCGCGGCGGATCGCAAGGCGACGCCCTGTCGCTGATCAGGGACCTTGTCCACGGCAACACCATGGAAGTGCTGAAACGTGCCGAAGCGCTACAGACCCCGCCGCGGACCGTCGCGCTTGCCATCGCCGAGGAACGGGTGCGCAAGGCAATGGCCCTTCGACGGTAGCGGGACCGGTCAGGGGATGAGCCGCACCGGCAGGGACTGGAGCCCGCGCTGATTGGTGCGGTCGGTCCACCAGACGGGCTCTCCGGCCAGTTCGATCCGGGAATACCGCTCCAGAAGGGCGGTGAAGGCGGCCTGGACTTCAAGCCGCGCCAGCGGCGCGCCGATGCACACATGAGGACCGCCGCCGAAGATGTACTGGGCATTGGGCCGGCGGGTGATGTTAAACGCATCCGCATCGTCGAACCGTGCCGGATCCCGGTTGATCGCGCCGATCAGGCCGAGCACCAGCGACCCGGCGGGAATGACCATGTCGCCGTAGCTGAAATCCTCGATCGCCACCCGGAGGATGAAGTTGATGCTGGGCTCGAAGCGCAGCATCTCCTCGATGGCGGTGCGCATGTGCTCCGGTTCGGACCGCAGTTTTTCAAACTGATCGGGATTTCGCAGCATCGACAGCAGCCCGTTGCCGAGAACGTTGACCGTCGTCTCGTTGCCGGAAATGAGACCCTTCATATTGTTCAGGGTCTCGTCCTCGTCCATCGTGCCGTTGTCCAGGGCTTCGAGCGTCGCATCGACAAAGCCGTTTCCCGGATGGTTCCGGCGCTCTGCCAGGTGGCCGCGCAGATAGGCCTTGTAGGCGCGCAGCGCATCCAGCGCCTCCTGCTTCTGATCCTGGGTCATCATGATGTCCCCGATCTTGATCAGCGCCTGGTTCCACTTCGCCATCTCGCCGTCCATTTCGGCGGGAATATCGAACAGGTTCCGCGACACCCGCAGCGGCAGGTGATTGGCGAAGCCGGTCATGAAATCGACCGGGGTGTCGACGGGCAGGGCGTCGAGCAGTTCATCGCATTCGCGCTCGATCATGGGAAGCAGCGGCGGGATTTCCGCCGGGCGGAACGCCTTCTCGTAGACATCGCGCATGCGCCGGTGATCGGGCGGGTCGGAGTTGACCATCTGGCGCTGGAACTCGCTGAAGAGTTCATAGCTGAGCGGATCCCGGTCCCGGCTTTCCGGCCGGCTCCAGCCGTCGGTCCAAAGCCGCGTATCGCGGCCCATCTCGGTCGCGCGGACCATGGCGTTGAACGCGTCATAGCCGAGAACGAAATAGATACCCGATTGCGGGTCCAGATGGATCGGCGCGATCTCGCGGATCCGCTTCAGATGCGGATGCGGGTTGGTGAGATAGCCGGGATCGGTGAGCAGGGTCCACCAGTCGATTTCCGCAGTCGCTGTTTCGTTCATTTCGCGTTTCCCAGCCGCAAGGGCCCCAGTCTCAGGGGCAATGAGTGAAGTCCGTGCTGGTCGCTGCGATGCGTCCACCAGACCGGTTCGCCAGCAAGCTCGATCCGCCCGAACCGGTCGAAAAGCGCGGCAAAGGCGGCCCCGGCGGTCATGCGCACCAGCGCCTTGCCGATGCAGATGTGCGGGCCGACGCCGAAAACCGTGTGAGGATTGGGCTGCCGGGCGATGTCGAACGCGTCCGGATCGGGAAAGCACTCCGGGTCGCGGCTCGTCGCCGCCACCAGACCGACGGCAAGCGAGCCGGTGGGAATGAGGACGTCTCCGCACCGGAAGTCGCGGATCGCGACGCGGATGATGAAGCTGCCGCCCGGCTCGAAACGCAGCATTTCCTCGATCGCGGGGCGGAGCAGGGACCGGTTGGAGCGCAGCTTCTCAAATTGCGCGGGGTGCCGCAGCAGGGTGAGCATGCCGTTACCAAGCAGGGTCGCGATTGCCGTCCCCCCCGCGATCAGCGTCACCAGATTGTTGAGGCTTTCGTCTTCGTCCATCGTGCCATCGGCATAGGCGGCCAGCGCCAGGCCGACGAAGCCTTCCCCGGGCCTGTCGTTACCGGAGGTAATCCTGTCGCGCAGATAAGCCTTGAAGCCGTGAAGTGCGGTCAGCGCATCCTTCTTCTGCTGCGGCGTCATCATGATGTTGCCGATCAGGCTGAGCGCCGCGACCCACCCGGCGACCTGTTCCTCCATCTCCGGCGGAATCTGAAAGGCAATGCGGGCGATGCTGCGGGCGAGCGGGTTGGCGACCGCCTCCATGAAGTCCACCGGCGTATTCGGCGGCAAGCCATCAAGGAGCCTTTCGCATTCCGCCTCGATCATCGGCAGGTAGGCTTCAAGATCGGTCTGACGGAAAGCCTTTTCGTAGACGTCCCGCATGCGGCGGTGATCCGGCGGGTTCGCATTGGTCATCTGCGGCTGGAACGCGCTGAACAACTCGTAGCTCAGCGGATCCTTTTTTCTGTTTTCCGGGCTGTTCCAGCCATCGGTCCACAGCCGCGTGTCCCGTCCCATCTCCGGCGCCATCGCCATGCGGCGGAATTCATTGTGGCCCAGAATGAAATAGACGCCGGAAACGGCATCGAAATGAACTGGCGCCAGCTCCCGGATACGCTTCAGTTCCTCGTAGGGGCTGCTCAGAAAATCCGGATCGGCGAACAGCGCCCACCAATCGACCGGCGAAGCAGGGCTGCTTTCGCCCGGTCCCGCTTGTCTTGTGACTGCGTCAGGCATGACGGAAAGGTCTCCTGTGCGCGGCGGTTGTCAGGCCATCCCGGGGCATCGGTTTCCTGGCCACGGCCCGTTGCCGGTCATGCCGCCGTCAGCTTCAGGGGCAGGGACCACAGCCCCCGCTGGTCGCTCCGGTCCGTCCACCATTCGGCCTCTCCGGCCAGTTCGATCTTGCCGAACCGGTCCATCAGGGCGTTGAAGGCGACTTCAGTGGTCATCCGGGCCAGGGCCTTGCCGATGCAGATATGGGCTCCGCCGCCGAAGGAGGAGTGATGGTTGGGCTTGCGGGTGATGTCGAACCGGTCCGGGTCCTCGAACCGCGCCGGGTCCCGGTTGATCGAGCCGACCAGCCCGATCGCGAGCGCGCCTGCGGGTATCAGGACGTCGCCCAATTGGAAATCCTCGACACCGGCGCGCGGAATGATGCTGCTGCCCGGCTCGTAACGCAGCATTTCCTCGATCGCCCGGGGCATCAGGCTGCGGTCGGCGCGCAGCTTTTCAAACTCCGCCGGGTTCTTCAAAAGGGTGACAAGGCCGTTGCCCAGCAGGGTCAGCGTCGTCTTGCTGCCCGCAATCAGCATCACCACGTTGTTGAGGGTTTCCTCCTCGTCCATGGTGCCGTCCTCGGCCGCCGCCAGCGCCAGGCTGATCAGGCCGTCGCCCGGATTTTTCCGCAGCCTGTCCAGATGGCCGCGCACGTATTCCTTGAATTCGTGGTTGGATTTCTTGACGTTGCGCTTCTGCTCCGGGGTCATGACGATATTGCCGAGCCAGCTCAGGTCGGAGATCCAGCCGGCAATCGTTTCTTCCATCTCCTCGGGAATTTCGAACAGCTTGAGCGAGATGCGATGCGGCAGCGGGTTGCCGAAGGCGGTCATGAAGTCGAAGGGTTCGCCCACCGGCAGCGCGTCCAGGAGCTTGTCGCATTCCTGTTTGATCATCGGCAGGTAGCGCGCCATGTCCTTGGGCCGGAACGCCCTGTCATAGACGCCGCGCATGCGCCGGTGATCCGGCGGATTGGCATTGATCATCTGCGGCTGGAAATCGATGAACAGTTCGTAGGTGTCCGGGTCGTTCTTCCGGTTCTCCGGGCTGCTCCAGCCGTTGGCCCAGTAAAGCGTGTCGCGCCCCATCGCCTCCGTCTTGGCCATCGAGGCGAATTCCTTGTGGCCCATGACGAAATAGATGCCCGAGGCCGCGTCGAAGTGGATCGGCGCAAGGTCCCGGATCCGCTTCAGCTCAGGATAGGGGTTCTTTAGGTACCCTGGATCCGTCAGCATCGTCCACCAGTCGATATCGAAGGACTGCGGCAGGGCAGCGCCTGCGTTATGAACGGATTCCTGGGGTCCTTGCTGGGTACTGGGCATAGAGGCGCTCCGGAGCCGGATGGAAAGGTGTCAGGTCGTAAATTGATGAACGGCTTACGACACACTGCCGCGCGTGAGCGCCGTCAACGCAGAACACTTCGGCACCGATATTGCCCAGCCGGTTGCCGCTGCGCAAGCCCGCCCGCGGGCGTCTGACCGGCACAATCCAAGTATTTTTTCCCTATCCCGCGAAATTGCGGAATTACAACCTGTGGTACTTAACGGACTGCGGGCGATGGGCGTAAATGTGGAACACCGGCGCGCCGCCCTGGGCCATCGGGTGGTCCTCGACGACGGTGGTGTAGCCGTGTTCCTCGAGCTCGGCGCGGATTTCCTGCAGTTCCTCCGGTCCCCGGTGCACCTCCACCAGAAGTTGCCGGATGCGCGGCCATAGCGAGGGGCCGATGCCGTCCAGAACCGCGCGCTCCTGGCCCTCCGTGTCGATCTTCAAAAGGTCGATGGTGTCGATGCCGAAACGCTCCACCACATTGTCGAGCGTGTCCACGTCCGCAGTCACTTCTTCGCTCTGGAACAGGTGCTCGATGAACTCCTCGTCGCCGAGCCGTTCATAGGTGCCGGTGCTGTCGATCACCGCGCGGATATCCGCGCTCGCGCCGCCCTGGCCGAACAGGAGCTTCTTCAGTCCGTCGGCAAGGGTTTTGCCCACGGCCGAATCGCCGGTGGAAAGCGCAGAGAGGGCCGGATAGTGATCGAATTTGGCCTGACCGGGGGCGGCTCCGAGCGCCAGGTGGTTGGCCTTGACCTTTTCGCCCATGGCGGCGGCATTGTCCTTCAGCGCCTCGAAGGCGGCCGGCATCGGCTCAAAAGCGAAGATCAGCCCGTCCGGGCAGAGATCGTGCAGGCGCAGGCAGAACAGGCCGATATTGGCGCCGACGTCGAGATAGGTGCCGTCCGCGGGCAGATCCAGGCCGCGCTCCGTGAGGTCGTCGGAGACGACTTCGTGCCAGCCGTATCCGACTTCATAGGCATTCACACAATGCACGGTCCGCCCGTCGGGAAGCGTCGTCGTCTGGCTCATTGTCGTAAAGTTCTCCCTGCAATGAGCCTCACGGCTCCCGTCCATCCGATTGAATTTGTCTAGCATGATCCTACTGGTACGGGAACCGAGGTGCGGCACTTGCGCCACTCCAATACCCAGCCAAATCAAGAGCGGTGAAAATTCCGGATCGCAGAGTTATAGTCGCCGCGCCGCTACCAGGGTGGGGCGGCGCGCAATCGCAACGGCAACAGCGGAGACGACGTGGAAAACGCCGCGCAGAAAGACACTCTATTCGACCGGATCGGCGGGTCTGCGGCGATCGACCGGCTGGTGGACCTGTTCTACGAGCGCATGGATACCCTCGGCGAGGCAAAGGGGATCCGCGCGCTGCATCCGGCCGATCTCGGCCGGACCCGGACTGACCTGAAACGGTATCTGACCGAGTGGACCGGGGGACCGAGGCTCTACACGCCCGAGAAAGGCCATCCCCGGATGCGCCAGCGGCACATGCATGTCGCGATCGGTGAAGCGGAACGGGACGCCTGGCTCATGTGCATGCGCGGTGCCCTGGACGAGGTGGTTGGCGATGCTGAAGCCCGCGCCGTGCTCTACGACAACATGGCGAAGCTTGCCGACTGGATGCGCAACCGGCCGGAAAATCCGTAAAAAAACATCGGTCGCTTCAAGGTGCCGGAAAGAAGTCGGAACTGCGTCCGGTCAACCGGTAGACCGCGAGCCCGATCCATTCGCGGAAGGCGATATCGAACCGTTTCAGCCCTTCGGAGGCTCCGGCAAAGCCGAGATATTTGCCCTCCGGTCCCCGGGTCCGGTAGTCGACCGGCCAGCCGGTCAGCCCGCTCCAGCCGGCAGCGCGAAAGACACTGATCGCCCGCGGCATGTGATAGGCGGAGGTCACCAGCAGCCAGGTCTGGCCAGGTTCGGGCTTGACCAGGTCCCGGGTGAAGACCGCGTTCTCCCAGGTGTTCCGCGATTTGTCCTCAAGCACGATCCGCGCCGGCTCGATCCCGAACTCGGTGAAAAGACCGGCGGCCACGGCCGATTCCGTCGTCTGGCCGGGGACGAGAAGACCCTGGCCGCCGGTGTGGATGATTCTGGCGCCGGGAAGCTTTCGCGCGAGACCGGCGACGGTCGTCAGCCGTTCGGCTGAGGTCGTCAGCGCGGGCACGCCCCGTGCGCCGGAGGTCACCGTATCCACCGCTCCGCCGAGAACGATGATCCCGTCGACCCGGGGCAGGGTCTCCGGCCGGGGAAAGCGGTCTTCGAGCGGTTGAAGCAGAAGATTGGCCACAGGCGAAAATCCGAGGACCACGAGCCCGAAAAACGCGGCAACGATCGCGGTCATGCCGGTCCGTTGCCATCGGGTCAGCCTCAACAGAAGCCCCAGTCCCATCAGGATGATCAGGAAATTCGTCGGCCGGATCAGGAAAAACAGGATCTTGGAAAGATAGAAAAACATGCATGGGTCCGGGAATCAGAGTTTCCGGGAATTAAACCACATCATTTGGCGACTTCATGTCCGGATCATCGAATGCGTCGACCACAGGTTCCATCTTACCTCTCCCAGTGGGAGAGGGAGCTGGACTTTGCCATATGCAATCGCCCTGCCTCCCGAGGGGGAGAAGGGGGCAAGGGGTAGGGCCTCCAAAAGTAAAAAGCCCCGGCCGGAACCGGGGCTTTCATCGTTTTCAAGAATGTCCGGAGCGAATGCTATTCGGCCGCGACCGTGCCGCCGGTCTCGCTCAGGGTCCGCCAGTCGACGGTTTTCGGGTAGACGCCCTCGCGGGAGTTGATCGTCGCCTGGGGCACGCGCGGTTCCCCGGTGCCGATCGCCTTGCCGCCCTCCGCGACCTTCCTGGCGGCATCGACCATCAGGCGGCGGAATTCCACGATCGCCAGGTCCGAGGCGCCGAGCACATCCGCGGACCGGTCCGCGATCGGGCCCTGGGTCACCCACATGGCGATGTCCTGGTTGGGAATGCCCTTGATGCCGGAGAAATTGCCGAGCTTCATCGCCTGCCGGTCCTGGAGGAAGTTGTTTTCCAGGGTGCGGACCGGCTCCCAGCGCTCGTTGACGTCGATGCCCTTGCGCGCATGGGCGAATTTCCGCCATTCCTCGGTGGAGGGCACTTCGTCCGTGCCCCAGGCGATGAAATGGAAGGCCGTCGTCACGTCGTCGATCGGCACGATCACGCTGGCGACGTTGTACATGTTGTTCGGCGGGATCAGCGAATAGTAGGGCGCCACATATTCGGTGATGCGCAGGTAGTTGTGCGTGTCCGCATTCTTGATCGGGCGCCGGATGGCCGCGTAGTGGAAGCCGTAGCTGGTCGTCTGCGTCTGCATGCGCGGCGACTTGTCGGTCGACGGCCGGTACCAGGACTTGTTGTCGGCCGAGGCGCGCTCGACCCGGGCAGGCACCATGTCGGAGGAGTGCAGGCTTGAGGAGTGCGCGCTGTCGATCTGGCCTTCGTGGATCTGTGCCCAGTTGCATGGGATCCGGATCTTAAGGATCGAAATCGGGGTGTCCTCGGTCGGCGCGAAGGCCGGCGGATCGAATTCCGGCATGTCCTCCTTCTCGCCCAGCCAGGCCCAGACGAAGCCGCCCCATTCCCTGACCGGATAGGCGCGATGCTTGACCTTGTCCATCAGCGGGCTGCCCTCCGGCTCCGACGACATGGCGAGGATGTTGCCGTCCACGTCCATCTTCCAGCCGTGATAGAGGCAGCGCAGCCCGCATTCCTCGTTGCGTCCGAGCACGAGCGAGGCCCGCCGGTGCGGGCACAGTTCGTCCAGAAGACCCAGACGACCGTCGCTGTCGCGGAAGGCGACGTAACGCTCGCCGAGCACCTCCACCAGCAGCGGGGTGCCGTCGCGTTCGGCCACTTCCTCGATCAGGCAGACCGGCGTCCAGTGCTGGCGCATCAGCTGTCCCATAGGCGTGCCCGGACCGACGCGGGTCAGGACTTCGTTTTCTTCCGGCGTGAGCATGGAGCCTCCCTCATCTAATTGATTAGAAAACTAAGGGAATGTACCGCGCAGTTTTTCATCCGTCCAGCCATTGACAGAAAAATATTAGATTTCTAAGTATATTCCGCATCGACACGGCTAGTGGATCGAGTTTGACATTTGAGTCCCGCTTGCGGCTCGCCTCGTATTCAAATGTCAAATTCAAAAGATCCACTAGAAACAAATATTTGGCTAGTGGTTTTGAAGATTCCAACATTTGCAAAAGAGGTCGCGGCACGGGGACGCAAATTTTGGAATCAAACCACTAGAGCCGGTTTTTGGGGACGGAAAAGACATCGATGACGACAGAGACTGCGGGGATCCGCTTAACGGTAACGCGGCGGCGGGAACTGACGCCGGAGATCGCGGAATTTACGCTTGTGGCCGCGGACGGCGGCTCCTTGCCGGAGTTCACGCCCGGCGCCCACATCACGGTTCAGACACCCTCGGACGCCATGCGCCGCTATTCGCTCATCGGAACCGGCGAGGACCCGGAGTCTTACGTGATCGCGGTGAAACGTGAGCCGGACTCCCGGGGCGGATCGCGTTCCATGCATGAGCAGGTCGAGGAAGGAACCGAGCTCCTGGTCGAGCCTCCCGAGAACGATTTCCCGCTGAAAGACGCGCCGAAATACCTGCTGATTGCCGGCGGCATCGGCATCACGCCGATCTATTCCATGGCGCAGAAACTGGAAGAGGACGGCAAGGCCTTCTCCATCATCTACTGCACCCGCTCGCCCGAGCAGACCGCCTACCTCGAGGAGCTGCGGGCTGCCTTTCCCGGAAAGGTGAAACTGCATCACGACAACGGCGACCCCGCGAAAGCCTATGATTTCTGGGACCATTTCGCCGAGCCGCAGACCATGCACGTCTATTGCTGCGGGCCGAAGCCGCTGATGGAGGAGATCAAGGCCGTCTCCGGACACTGGCCGGAAGGACGGGTGAATTTCGAGGACTTCAAGCCCGTGGACGTCGTCCGCGCCGACGATCACGAATTCAGGGTCGAACTGGCCCGCTCCGGCCAGACCGTGACCGTTCCGGCGGACAAGTCGATCCTGGAAGCCCTGCGCGAAAGCGGCTTCAAGACACCGAGTTCCTGCGAAAGCGGCACCTGCGGCACCTGCAAGACGCGCCTGCTGGCCGGCGAGCCCGACCATCGGGACATGGTCCTGATGGACGAGGAAAAGGCCGACACCATCATGATCTGCGTGTCGCGGGCAAAGAGCGGAGACCTGGTCCTTGACCTCTGAGAGCGGACCGGTCCGGGTCGGCGTCGTCGGGCTGGGCCGCGGCTTTGTCCTGATGCTTCCAGCCTTTCGCAGCGATGACCGGGTGGACCTGGTCGCAGCCTGCGCGCCCCGCGAAGAGTCCCGTCAGGCCTTCGTGGACGAGTTCGGCGGGAGAGCCTATCCGGAGATCGAGGCGTTCTGCGCCGATCCCGATATCGAGGTGGTCTATGTGGCGACCCCGCACCAGCTGCATTGCGAGCATGTGATCGCGGCTGCGAAGGCCGGCAAACACGTGCTGGTCGACAAGCCGCTGACGATCGCGCTTGAGGACGGCCGGCGCATGGTGGAGGCCTGTGACGCGGCGGGCGTCCTCCTGATCGTCGGGCCGAGCCACAGCTTCGATGCGCCGGTCGCGACCGCCCGCCGGCTGATCGAAAGCGGCGAGTTCGGCGAGGTCCGGATGATCCATGCGTTCAACTATACGGATTTTCTCTACCGGCCCCGCCGTCCGGAGGAATTGCGCACGGACCTCGGCGGCGGCGTGCTCTTTTCCCAAGGGATCCATCAGATTGACATCGTCCGGCTGCTGGCCGGCGGCAGGGGCGACACCGTCATGGCCATGACCGGAAAATGGGACCCGGCCAGGCCGACCGAAGGCGCCTATTCCGCGCTGGTGTCCTTTGAAAACGGGGTGTACGCCTCCATGACCTATTCCGGTTTTGCCCATTTCGACAGCGACGAATGGATGGGCTGGACCGGCGAACTGGGCAATCGCAAGGATCCGGCGGCCTACGGCGGCGCGCGCAGGGCGTTGGCCGGTATCGGATCGCCGGAGGAAGAGGCGCGACTGAAGGCGGCGCGAACCTATGGATCGGGCGACATGCCGAAGCCGGCGTCGTCCTATGAGCATTTCGGCCCCATCGTCGTTTCCTGCGACCGGGCCGACCTGCGGCTGACGCCGGAAGGGGTTCAGGTCTACGGCGACACGGAAAAACGGTTCGTGCCGGCGCCCGAATTCCGCCATCCGCGGGCGGAGGTGGTCGATGCGATCGTGTCGGCCGTGCGCGGCGATGTGCCGCCGGCCCAGAACGGTGCATGGGGGCTCGCGAGCCTGGAGGTCTGTCTCGCGATCCTGGAGGCGGCGGAAAGCCGCCGGCCGGTACGACTGAAACATCAAACGGGATTGGAGGATCTTCGCCGATGAGCGATCTCAGACTGTCACTCGCCATGGGCGACTACGACCGGACCCGCGCAATCTATGACGGCCGGGTGAAGATCGACGGCGTCGATCCGATCTGCATGCTGCTGTCGCCGGAGGAAATGTTCTTCCGCGCGTTCCGGCACCAGGCCTTCGACATCAGCGAGCTGTCCCTGTCGTCCTATTCCATCTCGGTCGCCCGCGGCGACCCGCATTATGTCGCCATTCCGGTGTTCCTGTCGCGCGCGTTCCGGCACACCTCCGGCTATATCCGCACCGATCGGGGGATCGCCAAACCGACCGACCTGATCGGCCGGCGGATCGGCATCGCCGAATACCAGCTCTCGGCCAATGTCTGGTTCCGCGGCATTCTGGAGGAGGAATACGGGGTCAGGCCGTCCGACATCGAATGGGTGCGCGGCGGTATGAACACGCCGGGCCGTCCGGAAAAGATCAAGGTGCAGCTGCCGCCGGATATCCGGGTTTCGGAGGCGCCGGAAGGGGCGACGCTTAACCGGATGCTGATCGACGGCGACATTGACGGCTTCGTCGGCCCGCGCGCGCCGCTTTGTTTCGACGAAGGCCATCCGGACATCGGGCGGCTGTTTCCCGACACCATCGGCGAGGCGGAACGCTATTACCGCAAGACCGGGATCTTTCCGATCATGCATGTGCTCGGCGTGCGCCGGTCGCTGGCGGATCAGCATCCCTGGCTTCCCGGCGCGCTCCTCAAGGCCTTCGCGCAAGCCAAGGCGCTGGCCCAGGAAGCGCTGGCAGACACCTCCGCCACCAAGGTCACCATGCCTTTCGTTGAAGACAATCTCGCCCGGGCACGCGCGCTCATGGGCGGTGAGATCTGGAGCTACGGTCTGGCGCCGAATGTCGCCACGCTGGAGGCCTTCCTCGGCTATCACCATGCCCAGGGGCTGTCGCCGAGGCGCGTTGCGGTGGAAGAGCTTTTCCATCCGGCAACGCTCGAGGCCTTCAGCCTGTGACCGCCCTTCGCCGCATCCATCCGTTCTTGTCCGGCCAACGAGGAGCCTCGTGATGAAACTGTCTCCGGGAGACATCGTCGAGATCACGACCGGCGAGGGTCTCGCCTACGTCCAGGTCACCCATAACCATGTGTCATATCCGGAAGTGGTCCGGGCGCTGCCCGGTCTGCACGGAACCCCGCCCGAATTGGCCCTCCTGGCAAAGGCGCCGGCGAATTTCTCGGCAATGTTCCCGCTCGGGGATGCGCTGGGGCAGGGACGGTTGTCCGGCCGGAAGGTCGGGAACTTCGCGGTGCCGGAACAGTACAGGACCTTTCCGACCTTCAGGATGCCCGTCCGCGACCGGCAGGGCAACGTGGTCTACTGGTGGCTCTGGGACGGCGAGGGCCTTCGCCTGGAGGGCGAACACGGCGAGGCAAACGACAGCCTGCCGATACGTGAAGTCATGTCCCTCGACAGTTTTATGGCGCGGTTGAGCTGACATCCACAGCCGCGTCGCCTTCGATAAGCTGGAGCACGTTCTTCTGGATGGCTGCGAGATACTCCAGGAACGCTGCCCGCTCCCGGTCGGAAAACCCCTCGACGGCCTCGTCGACGACTTCCTTTGCAAGGGGGAGGAGTTCGTCGCGAAGCGCGCGGCCCTCTTCCGTCAGGAAAATGTTGATCTTCCGCCGGTCGGTGCCGTTCTTTTCACGGCGGACGAGGCCTCTGCGCTCCATGGACTTGATCGCGGTCAGCGTGGTCGGTTCCATCGTGCCGACGATTTGGGACAGTTCGCGCTGGGTCAGCCCGTCCTGACGCCAGAGCACCCGCAGGAAGTACCACATTCCGATCGTGACACCATGCGGCATGATTTTCTGTTGCAGATACCGCGTCATCAGGCGGTTGGTCGTGCGGATCTGGTAGCCGATGCTCTTTTCAAACGGCAGCAGTTCCTCGTCATGACCTTCCGGACTGTCCTGGTTCGCTGCCTTCGGATTATTCATGGGAACCTTATCTCGATAACGTGACGCGATCGCTTTTCCTTTCATTTGCCGGGAGGCAGGTCAAGGCGCCTTTGGTTCCTGCGGCTTTCGGCGGCAGGTGCGGCCCCCTGTGCCCGGCGTGACACAGGGGATCGCGTTTCGGCATTCGTCCGTACCCTAGCTGTCCTTGTCCGCCGGTCCCATGGCCGCCCGGGGCGCGACCGCCGGGGCGGCCGGTTGCCCGGTGGTCGAGAGCAGGAAGCGGTGCCATGCGTAGCCGGCCACGAGGCAGACGACGGCGATCGCGCTCACCAGATAGCCGCCGAACAGGATCATCGCCCCGCCGAAGAGGAACAGGAGCCTCGGCCCGCGGGACAGGATCGAGTCAAGATAACCCTCGACCGCGATGGCCACGAACACGAGCCCGACCACGGCATTCGCGATCGCGAACCCGATTTCCCACACCGAGCCCTGCAGCAGCAGCGCCGGGTTGGAGATGAAGGCGAAGGGGATCAGGAAGGCCCCGATCGCGATCTTCACCGACTGGGCGGCGATGGTCAGAGGGTTCTCATCGGCGATCGCACTCGCCGCGTAGGCCGCGACGGCGACCGGCGGTGTCAGCGCGGACATGACGGCGAAATACAGGATGAACAGGTGTCCCGCCATCTGGTCGATCCCAAGGCTGTGCATCACCGGCGAAATCAGCACCGCGGCCAGGATATAGGCGCTGGGCGTAGGCATGCCCATGCCCAGCAATGTGGTCAGCAGGGCCGCGATCACCAGGGAAAACAGGATGTCCGATCCGGAGATCAGGAACACTAGCGTGGAGAATTTCGACGCCAGCCCGGTCATCGTGATGCCGCCGATGACAAGGCCCGCAGCGGCACAGGCACCGGCAACGGCAACCATCCGGATGCTGGTTTCCGACAGGATGTCGTAGATCGCCATCGGCGAAAGGCGGGTGGCCTTGCGCAGCATGGAAACGAACAGCACCGCCGCGACGCCGTAAACGGCACTGTAGGTCGGGGTATAGCCGTCCAGAAGGGCCCAGCTGATGACGATCAGCGGGATGATGAACAACCCGCCTTCGCGAAGGATCTGCCTGAGCGCGGGGATCTGGGATCTGTCGACACCGGCCAGCCCTTCCTTCTTGGCGCGCAGATGCACCTGCAGATAGATCGGCACGTAGTAGAGAAGGGCGGGGATCACCGCCGCGATGGCAATGTCGATGTAGTCGATGCCGGTGTATTCCGCCATGATGAAGGCCGCAGCGCCCATCACCGGCGGCAGCAGGCTGCCTCCCGTGGAGGAGGCGACCTCGACCGCCGCGGCGAAGGAGGCGCGGTAGCCCATGGTCTTCATCATCGGGATCGTGACGCTTCCCGTCGTCACCACGTCGGACGTCGGACTTCCGGAAATCGTGCCGTAAAGGCCGGATGAAATGACGGCGATCTTGGCGGGCCCGCCCGGAGACTGGCCGGTGAGATAGGCCGCCAGGTCGTAGAAGAACTGTGCGCCGCCGGCCTTGGACAGGGCGGTTCCGAACAGCACGAACAGGAAGGCGTAGGTCGCGGCGACCCTGAGCGGCACGCCGAACAGGCCGTCCGTCGTGAAGACGGTGATGTCGAGGAAGTGTTCGTAGGATATCTCGCCGTGACCCAGCACGCCGCCCAGACGGTCGCCGAACAGGTTATAGGCCAGGAACACGATCACGATCGTCGTCAGGCCCATCCCGACCGTGCGTCGCATCGCTTCGATGGCGAGGGCGAGCATGATCGAGGCGAACGCGACGTCGTAGGTGCTGAGCGGATCGAGCAGGGTGATCCGCTGGGCGATCATGTCGGCCTGGGACACGAAATAGGCGCCGGTCAGGATCGAGAGCCCGGCAAACAGCCAGTCGATGTAGGCAACGCGCCGTTTGTCGGAAAACTGCGAACGGCCTATCAGCAGGAAGGTAAGCACGAGCATCAGCGCGAAAAACGTCATGATCAGGGTAAGGGCGTCCTGGCGCGAAAACGCTGCCGCATAGATGACCCATACCGAGGTCGCCGCCGCATAGGCCTTGATGAGTTTGCCGAGCCAGCCATCGGGTCTGCGCCGCGCTCCGGTGCTAAAAAAGAAATTCAACACTGCCTTCGATTGTCCTTGTTTGATGGCCTTTGCGAATGAAGGCGCGGGTGATGTGCCCGCGCCTTCCGCTTGATCCTGAAATCAGGTCACAGACCCGCGTTCTTGTAGATTTCCACTGCCGCCGGGTGATACGGGACCGTTTTCGCCGCGGACATCAGCTTCACGTCCAGCGGCGCCATCGCCTTGTGGACGCCCTGGAGTTCGGCGACATTGTCGGTCAGCGCCTTGGTGATGTCGGTGACCATCTTTTCATCCGCATCCTTGCGCACGAAGAGCTGGGCCGCCACGGTAATGGTCAGCGTGTCCTTGTCGTTCCACTGGTAGGCGTCGGCCGGGATCACGAACGGCTGGATATCCCATTCATCGACCACCTTCTTCGCCGTTTCGTCCGTGATCGGCAGCAGCGTCACGTCGATAGCGGACGCGAGTTCGCGAATGGAACTGTGGTTCACGAACAGCGAATTGATCAGGATATCCGCCCGCCGGTCGCGCATCAGGTCACCCTGTTCGCTGGATGCGGCGTATTGCACATCGCCGCCCCAGGACTTCACATTCTCAGGGCTGGCGCCGATCGCGTTCAGCATGGATTCGCCGATGGCGCTCACGATGTTGCCGCGCCGGTTGAGCACGATCTGGGCCGGCAGCTTTTGCGTGGCGATGTCTTCAAGCTTCGTCAGGTTGTGTTCCTTGGCGTAGCCTGCGTTGACGATCACCTGCATCGGCGCCCAGGTGTAGAGCTGGGCGATTGTCGACATGCTGTCGATCGATGTCTTGAAGGGCGGCCGGGCGAAGATGGCGGCCTTGGCTTCCGCATCGTGGATGATGGCCAGGTCGCATTTTTTCTGGTCGAGAAGGGCGACATTGGCCAGACCGCCGCCGGACGTCTGATAGGTGATGGTCGAGCCGGGGAAAGACTTTTTCACTGCGGCGTCGACCCCGGCGCCGAGAAGGCTCCACAGGCCGCCGGGGCTCGCTCCGCAAAGCGTGAGATTATACGTTTGAGCCGTCGCCGAAGACGTCGCGCCAAGCACAAGTGCCGCCGCGGCCACAAGGCCGCCGGTCAAGAATTTTCGCATTGATTTCCTCCCAATTAAGCAATCATTAGATTGCTAATCTAAGAACCATATGGCCTATCAAACGTGCTTGTCAATTCGATAATTTCGCCCGAAACAATGGGTCGATGAGGCCTCGACACAAGGAAAATTCTGGGCTAATGAATTTTTCCTTAGTTTTCTAATAATAAGCGGAAAAGCGGGAACGGGCGCTGCCGCGAAGGCAAGCGGCCCGGGGTTTCCGCCGTCGGTCGGAATTCGGGGAAGGTGCATGAGGCAAACAGGACATCCATCGGCGGTCGTCGGCCCTTGACCGGAGAAGTTCTTGCTCTTCTTTCGGCGCTGGCCTTCAGTTTCGCCAGCGTGGCCATCGCCAGGGGAGCCCGTTCGGGCAGCGGCGAGAGCGGTGTCTTTCTGTCGGTGGTCATGACGGCCGCCCTGTCCGTGGCCGCCTGGTCGGTCTCCGGCGTTCCTGTCAGTCTGGCGGAGCCTCAAAATCCGGTATGGATAGCTGCCGGATGGTTCGCCGTCTCCGGGCTGCTGGCAACCGTCGGCGGCCGGTCGACCCTGTTCAAGTCGATCGAGTATGCGGGCGTCGTCAGAGCGTCGACGACGCGGCGGCTGATGCCGTTTCTGGCACTTCTCCTGGCGTGGCTGATCCTGGGCGAGGGGATTTCCCCATCGGCCGGCGCCGGCATGGCCCTGATCGCGGCAAGCTTTGTCTTTCTCTACCAGGAAAACCGCCAGAGACTCAGAACATCCGCCGATGCGGGCCTCGACGGCACGGGTATTTCGCGCGGACTGGCCTTCGGCATCCTGTCGGCGGCCCTCTATGCCGCCAGTTTCATCGCCCGCAAACTCGGTCTGGGCGAGGTTCCCAATCCCTATTTCGGCGCGCTCGTCGGGGCTTTGGTCGCACTGCTGCACTATGCCGGCGCCTGCATGGTGAGCCGTCGCTTCCGGTCGCTGGTGTGGCGGTCCTTTTCCCGCCCGGATCCCTGGCAGCTTCTGGCGGCCTTCTGCATGTCGGTCGGCCAGATTTCCCAGTTTGCCGCCTTTCTGCGGACAGACGTCAGCCGTGTCGCCTTCATCAATTCGGTCGAAGTCTACCTGTCGGCCGCACTCGCCGTTCTGGTCTTCAGGACCGAATCCCTGCCATCGCGACCGGTTCTGGTTGCGATGGCGCTTGCAACCGCGGGCGTCGTGCTGATCGCCGCGGGAGGCTGACCTCAAAAGACAACTCAAAGATAAATGACCAAGGAGGAAAGATGACCGATCAGAGACTTGTCGAGAACGCGACCCGCGACCTCGTTCTGGCCAACCGCATTCTTGCGCGCGAGGACGTCATCGACGATTTCGGCCATGTCAGCGTGCGCCATCCGACCAACCCGGACCGGTTCCTGCTGTCGCGCTCGCGCAGCCCGGAAGTGGTGACCCGCGACGACATCATGGAATTCGAACTGGACGGTACCCTGGTCTCCGACGACAACCGCCGTCCCTATGCCGAACGCTTCATTCATGGGGCGATTTACATGGCGCGGCCGGACGTCAATTCCGTGTCCCATCACCATGCGCGCTCGGTGATCCCCTTCTCCATGACCGACATGCCGCTGCGGCCGGTGTTCCACATGGCCTCCGTCATGGGGCCGGACGTGCCGGTCTGGGACAGCCAGCTGGAATTCGGCGACACCAACATGCTGGTCGACAGCCTGGAAATGGGCCACTCCCTGGCCAGGGCGCTCGGAAGCGGGCGCGCGGCCCTGCTTCGCGGCCACGGCGCGATCTGCGCCGCGCCTGATCTGAAGGCCATCTGCATGATCTCCATTTACATGAAGGACAACGCGGAACTGATCCTGAAGACGCTGCCGCTCGGCCAGCCGAAATTCCTGTCACCCGGCGAAATCGAGAAGGCCGGATCGATGCTCCTGAGCGAAATGCCGCTGGCGCGGGCATGGGACTACTGGACGGCCAGAGCCGGCTTTTCCGGCATCTGAAGCGTATTCCGGTCAATTCGGGCCAATTTGACCGGGGCGATTTTGCTCGCTGGCAAGGCGGTTCGCCCGCCGTGGTGTTTCCCGCCAAGGGGCAGCAATGTCAGCGAGTAAAATCGTCCCGGCCCCTGTCTTGCTGCTTTTCAATCTGTTCAGCGGCGTATCGGATGAGGGTATCCGGTCCCTCCGCAGCGTTGCGCCGCTTGCCCGATACACCGCATCGCGCTTCGCGGCGCGCCTTGCCGGGTGAACCGGATATCCTTGTCAAATGGCTTAAATTGACCGATTTCCCTTTCTCACATGTTGCAGCCTCCGGCAGAACAGGTACGGTTCGGCAGGTGCGGTATAATTCCGCGGCCCTCCGATTGACCCGCAACCGAAAAGCCTTAGGAAGCTGAGCGGTCAATTCGGGACAACGTTTCAAGAAACACCGGCTGTGTCTTCCCGATCCATCGCAGTTTCCGCCAGGACAGGTTCATGAAGTTCCGCTTCCCTATCGTCATCATCGATGAAGATTTCCGCTCCGAAAATTCGTCGGGGTCGGGTATTCGTGCAATGGCGCAAGCCATTGAAAACGAAGGTTTCGAGGTGCTGGGAGCGACCAGTTACGGCGACCTGTCGCAATTCGCCCAGCAGCAGTCGCGGGCAAGCGCCTTCGTCCTGTCCATCGACGATGAGGAGTTCACGCCCGGTCCCGATCTCGATCCGGCGGTATTGAACCTGCGCACCTTCATCGAGGAAGTGCGCTGGAAGAACGCCGACGTGCCGATCTACATCTACGGCGAGACCAAGACCAGCCGTCACATTCCCAACGATATTCTGCGCGAGCTGCACGGCTTCATCCACATGTTCGAGGACACGCCGGAATTCGTCGCGCGCCACATCATCCGGGAAGCCAGGAGCTATCTGGAAGGCATCCAGCCGCCCTTTTTCAAGGCGCTCCTCGACTATGCCGAGGATGGATCCTACTCGTGGCACTGCCCCGGGCATTCGGGAGGGGTCGCCTTCCTGAAAAGCCCGATCGGCCAGATGTACCACCAGTTCTACGGCGAGAACATGCTGCGCGCCGATGTCTGCAACGCGGTGGAGGAACTGGGCCAGCTGCTGGACCACAACGGCGCCATCGGCGCGTCCGAACGCAATGCCGCGCGGATATTCAACGCCGACCATTGTTTCTTCGTCACCAACGGCACCTCCACGTCAAACAAGATGGTCTGGCACCACACGGTCGCGCCCGGCGACGTGGTCGTGGTGGACCGCAATTGCCACAAGTCGATCCTGCATTCGATCATCATGACGGGTGCGGTCCCGGTGTTCCTGAAACCGACGCGCAACCACTACGGCATCATCGGCCCGATCCCGCAGGCGGAATTCGAGATCGAAGCGATCAAGGCCAAGATCCGGGCCAATCCGCTGCTTGAAAACGTCGATGCCGACGCGGTCACGCCGCGGATCATGACGCTGACTCAATCCACCTACGACGGCGTGCTCTACAACACGGAGACCATCAAGGGCATGCTCGACGGCTACGTGGACAACCTGCATTTCGACGAAGCCTGGCTGCCGCATGCCGCCTTCCATCCGTTCTACGGCACCTACCACTCGATGGGCCGCAAGCGGGAGCGCACGAAACATTCGGTCACCTATGCCACCCAGTCGATCCACAAGCTCCTGGCCGGCATCAGCCAGGCGAGCCACGTGCTGGTGCAGGATTCCCAGGAGGCCAAGCTGGATCGTCACCTCTTCAACGAGGCCTACCTGATGCACACCAGCACCAGCCCCCAGTACAGCATTATCGCCAGCTGCGACGTGGCCGCCGCCATGATGGAGCCGCCGGGCGGCACCGCGCTGGTGGAGGAAAGCATCGCCGAGGCGCTGGATTTCCGCCGTGCCATGCGCAAGGTCGACGAGGAATTCGGCGAGGACGATTGGTGGTTCCAGGTCTGGGGCCCGGGCGAACTGGTCGATGAAGGCACCGGCCGCACCGAGGACTGGGTGCTGAAAAAGACCGATGCGGACGGCGTTCAGGCGTCCGACGGCGAAGAATCCTGGCACGGCTTCGGCGACATGGCGCCGGGCTTCAACATGCTTGACCCGATCAAAGCGACGATCATCACGCCGGGCCTCAATCTCGACGGACGGTTCGAGGACTGGGGCATTCCCGCGTCGATCGTGACCAAGTATCTGGCCGAGCATGGCGTGGTGGTGGAGAAGACCAGCCTCTACAGCTTCTTCATCATGTTCACGATCGGGATCACCAAGGGGCGCTGGAACACGCTTCTGACCGCGCTGCAGCAGTTCAAGGACGACTACGCAAAAAACCAGCCGATGTGGCGCACCATGCCCGAGTTCTGCGCCAAGCAGCCGCGCTATGAGCACATGGGGCTGCGCGATCTCTGCCAGCATATGCACACCCTCTACGCCAAGTACGACGTGGCGGTGCTGTCCACCGACATGTACCTGAGCGACCTGACGCCGGTGATGAAACCCAGCGACGCCTTCGCCCATATCGCGCAGCGTACGACGCAGCGTGTGCCGATCGACGATCTGGAGGGGCGCATCACCACGAGCCTCGTCACGCCCTATCCGCCCGGAATCCCGCTGCTGATCCCGGGCGAGGTGTTCAATCGCAAGATCGTTGAATATCTGAAGTTCAATCGCGAATTCGCCCGCGAATGCCCCGGCTTTGAAACCGATATTCATGGACTGGTGCAGGAGGTCGGCGCCGACGGGACGGTGCACTACTTCGCGGACTGCGTGGCGGAGTAAACGCCGGTACCTTGCTCGAATGGCGCACGGACCGCGGAGCCGATTGAGACCGTGCCGCGCCGGGCGAACAACACGGCTGCCACATCGCAGGCGCCCATGGCAATGGTCGCGGGCGTTATGCTTGAGGAGAGCGTTCCGCCAAGAGGCGAAGCTTCCGAAGGAGAAGGCGGGTCTCCCCATTGGGCTGCGGGTTTTGCTTCCGCAGAATGCACTCAAACCTGAGCTGCGCGATCCGCGGCATCGCGGCGGGCTTCACGCTCCCGGCCATTCGATCCAGTGAATTCACGCGGTCTCCTCAGATGCGTGACAAAAGATACTGTCGCGCTTCCCGCTTGGTCCGGCGACCAAAGAAATCCCAGGGGTGGGAGCGGAGAGTTTATCTCGGTTTGCAGTTCCACCACCTCGGCGGAGGCGAGCCAGGGCAGGGCAACGCTGCGGGGCACGATGGCGAGGTACTTGCCCTTGCCAAGCATTTCCTTTGTCAGTTCGGGGATGTGCATGATCATCTGGCATCGACAATCCTGCGGCCAGCCGTGCTCGGAGGCGATGTCTTCGAAGCGTTGGCGCGCGACAGATCCCACCCGGTTCATCAACCACTTGGTCCGCCCGAGTTCTTCGGTTGCTATGACCTGCCTTGCGGCAAACGGGTGATTGGATCCGCAGACCGCGATCAGCTCATCTGCGGCACACCGTTCGAAGGTCCAACCTTCAGGCACGACAGCCGGTTCTCGGGTGCAGACGATATCCGCGGATTGTTCGACAATACCCCTGAGAGGATCAGTGTCGTTCATCTGCAGAATATGGACCTGGATGCCGGGGTGGCGCGTGGCGAAGCGGTCAAGCGTCCCCTGGATCATTCCGCCAAGTGCGGCCGCGCTTGCCGAGACACGCACAACGCCGCTCTGCTGTTGAAGCCGATTTGCGACGCTTTCGGCCCCGTCTCCCAAAGCGCTGAGGATGCGTTGCGCCACGGGGAGCAGTTCCTTGGTGGTCTCGGTCGGCTCCACGCCCTTGGCGTGGCGGAAGAACAGTTCGGTCTCCAGGAGTTTTTCAAGCTCCGAGACAAGCTGGGAAATCGCCGGCTGGGTCATGTTCACGGCCAGGGCGGCGCGGCGCATGCTGCCGACCTCGGCCAGTTTCACAAGAACCTGCATGTGGCGGAACTTGGCCTTCACCGTAAAACGGTTCAGCAATGTGTCGGCACTTGGGGGCATGCTATCAGCAATCCTTATCTCTGCTGGCCACCAATTATTATATGCCTATCGGAAGCGTTGTTAAGCTCGACTGAAACAGAAACCGTTTCAGGCTCCGGTTCCGGCGCTGAACAGTCGTGAGGGAATGCATTTGGCGCTTGTTGACCTGCCCCTGACCCCGGTGGTCCTGCCGAATGGTATTGAGCTGAACTATGTCCGCGCAGGCAACGGGCATCCTTTGATCTTCATTCATGGGGCCATGGGGGATTGGCGCGCCTGCGCTCCGCAATGGGAGGCATTCGCCGCCCGGTTTGACTGCATCAGCTATTCGCGCCGCTACAGCCACCCCAACCCCAACCCGATGGAGAGCCGTCAGCATAACGCGCTTGTCGACGCTGAGGACCTGGAAGGATTGATGGATGCGCTGGGGATAGAACAGGCGATCCTCGTCGGCAGTTCCTATGGCGGATTCACTTCACTGGCTATGGCGATACGCGCCCCGGAACGGGTGCGCGCGGTCGTCGCCGTCGAACCGCCGATGATGCGCTACGCCCTGCAGTCCGAGCATGGGGCCGCGATTGCTCAAGCCTTTCTCGAGGCGTCGGCCTATCCGGCCCGTGACGCATTTGAACGCGGCGACGATGCAGAGGGGGTGGCGATCCTGACCGGTGGCATCATGGGAAAGAAACGCGAGGAGATTCCGCCCGCCATCATGGAACGGCGTATGTTGAACGCCAATGCCGCACGCAGTCTTGCCCTGTCGGACGATGAGTTTCCGTGGCTGGAGCCGTCTGACCTGGCGGCTCTGCCGATGCCGGTGATGTTGCTTTCTGGAAGGCAAACGGCGCCGGTGCATGACGCGATTTTCAAAGCAGTTTCGGCGGCCATGCCGCGGGCACGGGCGTTCAAGGTCGACGGCGCCGGCCATTCTGTAAGCCAGCAGGCATCCGAAACCTTCAACCGGCTGGTGCTGGATTTCCTGAAATCCTCTTTGGCCGAGGTCGCCTGACCCTGAACTCTCAACACTCCGACGGCTGACGCGCAGCAATGCGCAGTGCTGAGTTCCCTGGTCCTGTATCAGATCAGCTTCCCAGAACCAGATTGGGCAGCCATGTGGACAAGGCGGGCACGAAGGTGACCAACATCAGCAGGCACAGCATGATCAGGAAGAACGGTACCGCGCCGCGCAGCACTTCGCTGACCGGTCGGCCCGTGACATTCGCCATGACGAAGAGGTTGAGGCCAATCGGCGGTGATAGGAGTGCCAGTTCGATATTGATCACCATGACAACCGCGAAATGGGTCATGTCGATGCCCAGTTGACGGACCACCACGAAGACCACCGGAAGCACAATCAGAATGATCGCTACGCCTTCGAGGAACATCCCCAGGATCAAAAGGCAAACGTTCATGATCAGCAGGAATTGCCATGGCTTCAAATCGCTTTCCACAATCGAGGCGGCAAAGCTCTGCGGCACGCCGGATTTGATGATCCAGGCGCTGACAAGGGTGGCTCCCATGATGATCAGGATGATCACCGAAGTCCGGTCCACCGCCTCGGTCAGCATCCCGGGAATGTCCCGGATCCTGGCCGTGCGATAGACGTACAGCACAGCGATCAGGGCACAGAATACGCCCAGCACGGCGGCCTCGGTCAGGGTTACGAACCCCCCATAGATGCCACCGAGCACGACGACGGGGATCAGATAGGCGGGGAGCGCGTGGATATTGGTATGAATGAGATGACGCGTCCCGCCAAAGGGTTCGGCGCGTCCGCCCACCTTGTTGGCGACGAACAAGATGTAGATCGCGAACAGACCCGCCTGCATCAGACCGGGGATCACACCGCCGAGAAACAGTCGCGGAATGGATTCCTCGGCTATGAGGCCAAACAGGATCATCGGCAACGATGGCGGGATCAGGATGCCCAGCGTCCCGGCGGCGGCAGTGAGGCCCAAGGCGAAAGAGGTCTTGTAGCCCTTTTCCTCCATCAGGGGCACCAGCAACGTGCCCATAGCCATTGTCGTCGCCGCGGACGACCCGGTGATCGCCGCAAAGACCGCCGTCGCGGCCACGCCTGAAATCGCCAGCCCGCCCCGGATCCATCCGATCCACGACAGTGCCGCGTCAAACAGGATGCGGGCCAATCCGCCCCCCTGCATCAGCACCGCAGACAGGATGAAGAACGGGACCGAAATCAGGACCGGCGATTGCAGATGGTCCAGAACGTGCTGACCCAGCCCGGCGATGGTGCGTCCCTCGGCCACCAGCAGGGTCGAGGCGACGCCCATCAACACCAGATAAATCGGGATGCCGAGAGCAAGCAGAATCAGAACGGCCGCGAAGGCGATTAGAATCAGCGAGGTCATGCGTTTGACCTTTAGTCGAAATGATCGTGCTTGGCGCTTTCGCCGGTGGTGACCAGAACTCGGAACCGCTCGATGATGAACAGCAGGTGAAGCACAAAGGCTACCGGTAACGCCGCGTAGAAAATCCAGAAGGGAGTCTGGAGCGTGGTTTCGCTGCGCTCATCCCAGAGGATCGCATCCTGAACGACGATCAGGCCGGAGTAGATGAAGAACGCGGCCACACCCATGGCGAAAATCAGGGCGAAGATCTCGGTCGCCAGCTGCCCTTTGGGACTGAAACTGTCGTAGAGAAAATCCACCCGGATATGCTGGGCCCGCTTTTCGATCCGGGCGACCCCCAGAAGGACCGCCCAAACCAGAAGAAACACGCAGATCTCGAACACCCAGTTCAATTGGACCGAGGGCGACACCCAGCCAAAGCTGATCAGGTAACGCGTGGCGACATTGTAGACCAGGAGGACAAATGTGATGGCCAGGGCCGCCGCCGCGATCCAACCGATAAGGCGGTCGAGAAATGCGATGGCGCGGCTCACTGGTCGGCCGCTTTTGTCGCAAGCTCGACCAGCGTCGGGTCAAGTTTGTACTTGGCAATGACAGCCTCTTGCTGCGGCATCATCTTTTCGCGCATTGCGCGCGCTGCCTCGGTATCCGCGTCGGAGATGGTGACCCCCCATTCGCTCAGTGTGGCGCGCATTTCTGCGTCCACCGCCTTGTTGGCTTCGCGCTGTTCCGCCACAACGTCGTTCCAGACCTCGTTAAAGAGCGCCTGCTCATCGGGTGTCAGGCTATTCCAATAGCGCTGGCTGACAATCGGGATCAGGAAGCCGACGATGCCCTGGTCCCAGAACCCGTAGCGCACGCCGACATCGGTCAGTTTTTGTTGAACAACCGATTCAATCGACGCCATGGTGCCGTCAACCGTGCCCTGCTGCAGGGCGAGCGGCATGTCGGAGCCGGGCATCACGACGGGAACGCCGCCCATGCCTTCGACGACGGCGGCCGGACCGGCCCCGCCGGGGATGCGAATCTGCAGGCCAACGAATTCATCGAAATTGGTCAGCGGCTTGCTGGTCGTCCAGTAATACACCTGTCCCAGAACCGGCCAATTGCCGGGAATCACGACGTTCATCTTGGCGCTGAGCTTTTCGTTCAGCATATCGCCCAGTTCCCCGTCCAGCATGGCGGACCGCTGATCAGCACTCATGCCTTTCAGGACGGGCAGGTCCAGAACGTTGATGTTGGCCTCGACCCGGCTGAGATAGGGCGACGGAACTGCGGCCATGCCCACATCCCCGCGGGCGACTGCCTTGCCCACGTCGCGGGCGTTGTAGAGCTGGCTGGAATCGAAAACCTTGGCCTTGAGCGCGCCACCCGAACGCTCCATCAGGGCTTCGGCGAAGGACACCATGGTCAGTGTCTGGATATGCTGCGGCGGCGTGGCGGACGAGATGACAAGTTCATCTGCGGCCTGAGCGATGGTGGAAAGACCGGCAAGCAGAGCAGCGGCGCTGCCTGCGGTGACCAGCTTGCGGATCGTGGTTAGCATGAATGAACTCCTCCCTTTGAGCGGTTGATCCGCCTGATTGGACGCTATCGCGATACGCGATAGTCGAAAAATAAATCACTCCCCCCAGCGATAGGTAATCTGTATCGCCTTTATGCGTTCGCTCCCTGAATGCCTCGAACATCGCATCCTGGTCCCCAAGCCGCCCCAGACCAAGCCTGGGCATCATTTCGGCGTGTTTGCGGTGGTGGTACAACCCCCGGGTCGAAATGCGCCGCCGCCAAGGCAGTTCCGCCATCGCCCGGCCCCAATACATCCAGCACCGGCCACCCGGCGGTTGTGACCTCGTGTCCGGTCCTGTCTGCAGGAGGGCGGCGATATCGTCGGAGCGCGTGGATATCTCCTCACAGTGGTGTGGTTGCACACAGCTTAGGGAGGCCGGGGGATAAGCAGCAAATAAAACCGCAGCCTCAGCGATAAGCAATTGCCATTCCCATTTTCCATGGAACTGCTGTAACCATTGCCCATGACCGACGAAGAAATCCTGTCATCCATCGCCCCTTGCACCCCGACCGCGCGTCTGCTCTGGTCCGCCATCGTTGACGTGGCCGACCGGCAGGATCTCGGTGAAAGTCCCTTGGGGCACCGGTACATGGTTCCGATCACGGGAGGGCGGTTTTATGCGGGGCCGGGCTTTGAAGGATTGTCTGGCGAAGTCTTGCCTGGTGGTGCGGATCGCCAGCTGGTACGGGCAGACGGGATCAAGGAACTGGATGCTCTCTATGAGATGCAGACCGACGCGGGAGACACGCTGACCATCCGTAACAATGTGATCGTGGACGAAGCGCACCAGCCGGAACGCTACGCAATGTCGGTCATCTCTGTCACCGCACCGAAAGGCGACTTCGACTGGCTGAACCGGCGGCTCGTTCTGGGCACCCTGCAAACAGCGAGACCCAGGCGCCAAGCCGTCGTGGTGCGGGCCTGGATGGCACACAATACCTGACTCGGACATGACATGTCGGATCTCATCGCGTTCGGCGTTAACGGCCGCATGTCGCCCGGCACCGTATTCACACGAATAAGGCCGACGCAGAAAAGTCGGCGCCGCGAGCGCTTCCTCTTACCGCCCGCTTGGGACGCGCGCAGCCAGTGCGGGCGTTATCTGGTGTCTCTCTTCATCAGACATGTCTTCTCAAGGTATCGTCTTGCGAAGGCGGAGACGTTTTGACCTTGTGCTGACACATGGGCCCGTCTTTGGCCCGAAAATGCCGACACTTCGGGCAATTTCCCGGCGGTGCTAAAAGCCTCTTAAAATCAGAGATATGAATGAGAAGGAAATGGTCGGAGTGAGAGGATTCGAACCTCCGACCCCCTCGTCCCGAACGAGGTGCGCTACCAGGCTGCGCTACACTCCGATCCAAAATTTTCAGGTTCCAAAGGAAAACCTGACGGGAACGGCGAAGTCTCCCCCGCCGGTGTGGAGCGTCTATTAGCACCGTGTGGCGGTGCCCGCAAGGGGGTTGTGCCGGGGCAGGACAGAAAAAATTCCTGGCTCGGGCAAGGTCCTGAATTCGGACGGGAATTGCCGGAAATGACCGGTCGCGCGCGCACCGCCCGGGACATGCGGTGCGGGGCCGTCAGGTGAAACGGGCCGGCCAGAACGGGTCTCGCGGAGCGCGTTGGGGAAAACTCTGAAAAAGCCGGTTTCAAGTCGGCAGGCCAAGTCTTGCGCTCGCGCGTTAGCCCGGCTATACACCGGCCTCACATTCTTGGGGTGTAGCCAAGCGGTAAGGCAGCGGTTTTTGGTACCGCCATGCGAAGGTTCGAATCCTTCCACCCCAGCCACCTTTTCCCAGGTCCCTTCCATCGCATTTTGCCGGCTTCCGCCGGCAGCGGACTCGTGGCCGAAAAGGGAAGGATTGCCGCTGGAACGACAGCGGCAAAGACCTCCTGCGGCCATCCGCGCCAGGGGGGCGGCAGAGGCCGTGAAACCCGGACGTACGGCCGGCCCGGCGGCTCATTGGGAACCGCACCATCGGCTGCTGGCCCGGCCCGAAAAATGGATATTTACCGCCGAAGCGGCCTCCGGTATGCATGTCGTCGCAGACAGCAAGCGCCTCCTGCAACATCGCGCCCGAGCGCGACAGTGCTGCCCAATGTCAAAGGAAACCTGAAGTGCCTTGCCGTCGGCACATTCCAGCACGGCATGTGAGCGAGTGCCGGAAATGCTCTTCGATCTCGGCGCGTTCGCGCCTTATGGCGCGCTGGGTCTTGTCTTCGTCGTTTTTGTCTTTTTCCTGAGCGAACGGTTTGCGGCCGAGGTTGTCGCTCTGTGCGGCGTCGCAGCGGCGCTGCTATCGGGAATGGTTTCGGTCGACGATGTGCTGAAAGCTCTCAGCAACCCGGCCCCGGCGACGATCGGGGCAATGTTCGTGATCAGCGCGGCACTGGTGCGCACCGGGGTCCTCGATGCCGTCGCGGAACGCATGAGCTACGGTCTGGCCAACCGGCCGCTGCTCACCCTGACGGCCTTCTTCGGGCTGGCGGGGGCAGCCTCGGCCTTCATGAACAACACGCCCCTGGTCATGGTTCTCATCCCCGTGGTGTTCGGCCTCGCCCGGCAATTGGGAACCAGCGCGTCCCGGTACCTGATGCCGATGAGCTTCATCGCGATCCTTGGCGGCACCTGCACGATGATCGGAACCTCCACGAACCTGCTGGTGGACGGCGTTGCGCGCGAACTGGGCCTGGCTCCCTTCACGCTGTTCGAAATCGCGCCGCTTGGCGTGCCTCTGGCGCTGGCCGGCGGCCTCTATCTTGCCTGGGCTGCGCCGCGCCTGTTGCCGAACCGTGCCGCGCTTGCCGATTCCCCCGCACTCGGCGAGCGGAAGTCCTGGACCGTTGAGCTTTTCGTGCCGCCCGGCTCGGCCCTGATCGGACGCAATGTCCAGGACGTGCCCGATTTCCGGCGCAGCTCGACCCGGCTGATCGACCTGATCCGCCAGGACGTGTCCCTGCGGCGCAATCTGGGACAGGAAAAGCTGGCGGCCGGTGACCGGGTCGTCCTGCGGACGTCGGACAGCGAACTCATGGGCTTCCGCGGCGGGGCCGCCACCGGCCTGGAGATCGCCGGAACGGAACTGGCCGGCACAAGGCGCAATCATGTGCTCGAAGCACTGGTGAGTTCGGAAAAGGGACCCGTGGCGAAGCTCGGCTGGCGGCGGAAGTACGGTGTCTATCCCATTGCCATGCACCGCCGTGGCGTTTCGCACGATCTGGCCGAGGACGATCTCTGCCTGCGCCCCGGCGATACGGTGCTGCTTGACGGATCGGCGGAAAGCGTCAGCCATCTGGCGCGGGAGGAGGGGCTTGTCCTGCTCGCGCCGATGAATGCCCGCGCCTACCGGCGCCGGAAGGCGCCGATCGTGCTGGCGGTTCTGGCGGCCGTCGTCGCCGGGGCGGCGATGGATCTCGCGCCGATCTTGCCGCTTGCGATCATCGGCGCCGCCATCGTTCTGGCAACCCGTTGCGTCGAGCCCGAAGAGGGTGTCGGCGCGATCGACGGGCGTCTCCTGTTGCTTGTCGTCGGCATGCTGGTTATCGGGACCGCGCTCGACAAGACAGGTGCGATGTCCCTGATCGTGGGCGGCCTGGCGGCCCCCCTGGGCAGTCTGCCCCCGGTTCTCGCCCTTGCCGCGGTCTACATTGTAACCTCGATCCTGACCGAGGTCGTTACCAACAATGCCGTTGCGGTCATCATGACATCGATTGCCGTCGGCGTCGCGACGCAACTGGGGCTGGACCCGCGGGCCTTCGTTGTGGCGGTGATGTTCGGCGCCAGCGCCAGTTTCTCCACGCCGATCGGCTATCAGACCAACACCATGGTCTACAGCGCCGGCGGCTACCAGTTCGCAGATTTCCTGCGCCTCGGCTTGCCGATGAACATTCTGGCGGGGGTGGTCACGATCCTGCTGGCGCCGCTGATCTGGCCGTTGACGCCCTGACCATGGTTGCGGCCCGGATGGGCCGTGGGCCCGGCCGGCTGAAAGAGGTTTACCGTTTGCCGAAGGTACGACCGCGGTTCCGGGCCGGAGAAACCGATCCGGGAATGCCGTCATTGCCGCTGGATGCGGAAAATCGCGACGCCATGTCATCGAGATCGGCGGTGCGTCTCATGTTCGGCAGGGCCCGGTCCGACGGGCGCAGAACCTGGGTGCGTTCGAGCTTGATCGGGCGTTTTTCGGAGATGAACTGAACGCCGCAGGCGAGGCCGTCTTCCCAGCGCCGTTCGCAGGTGACCTCGAACCCTTCCAGTTCAATGCGCAGTTCGAAATCCTTCGGAATCAGGTACGCCTGATCGAATTCGAGGCGGGCGCCATGGGGCGAAATGTTACGAACGACGCAAGGCACGCTGCGCAAGCCTTCCTTGAACAGGACCTTGGCTTTTTTCAGCACCCTGGACCTGTGTTCGCGCGGCAGCTGAACGTCCTGCCGGTCTTCCTCCGTCTCGCGGGTGGGTGAGTCTGTATCCTGCATCCGTCACGTTCCCGACTGTATTCCAGCCCTGTTTCCCCCCTTTAATACGCCCAAGCTGTTGAAATTATCTGAACAGATTTCAGCTGAAACATCGGTAATTGTTGCAGTTTCGGCGTGTCTTCCGATGAAATCCGCAGTTGTTTCTTGTAATTCCGGGCGGATTACGATCGTTGGCATGGCTCAGTGCAATCCTGATCAGCCGAAGGCGAGGCGTCCGGCAATCCCTGCACCGACAAGACCGCCGCCGCCTGCATGTATTCCCGGGACAACCAGCGGGCCCGTGTAGTCGGAAAGGGTCAGCGCCCGTGTCTTCTCGTCGATGAACGCAATCAGGGCCGCCTCGTTCGACAGTCCGCCGCCGACCGGCACGATATCGGCGCCCGTCAGGTTGACGGCCATGGCAAGGGCGCGCGACAGCAAGGTGGCGTAGACCTCCACGGTCCGGCCGGTCTTTTGCTCGCCTTCCTCCCAGCCGGTCGTGATGTCCCTGGCCGAGAGCGCCTCGTCGAACAGGGTCGCATGGATCCGTTTCAGCCCGCGCGCGGAGCCGGCGGCATCGACGCAATTGGTCAGGCCGCAGCCGCAGGGAAACGGCGGCAGTCCCTCGATGGTGCCGCCCGCCGTCGGGTCGATCACCGGGCCGTGGCCCCATTCGCCGGCAATCCCGCCGTAACCGGTCACGAGCCTGCCGCCGACGACAAGACCGCCGCCGACGCCGGAACCCAGAATGATCGCGAAAACATTTGCCTTGCCGCGGCCCGTGCCTTTGAGCGCCTCGGCGAGGGCGAAACAGTCGGCGTCATTGGTGATCCGGACCGGACGCTGCAGGGCCTCGGCAAGGTCTTCTTCCGCCCTGCGGCCATTGAGAGTGGGGATGTTCGCCACCTTCGCCAGGCCTGTGCGCCGGTCATAGGCCCCGGCGAGCGAGATCGAAACCGGATGCCCGTCGGATTTTGCCAGGCATGATCTGAGCCCGGCCACGAACGCCGGCCAGTCCCCGGCGGGCGTCCTGATACGATTTTCCTCCGCTATGGTGTCGTCTGGCTTAAGGCGACCATGCCGGATATACGTACCGCCGATGTCGAAACAGTCGATCATGATATTCCTGAATCGCGTCGAAGCGCTTGAGCGTCTCAAACGCATAGCATAACGCCAGAGGAAACGGACCGGTGGCCGCAGGCAAGGCATATTTTTCCAGCGCGATCTTCGACGGCACGCACCTGCACCGGGGCATGGCGCTTCTCGTCGAGGGCGGTCATGTCTCCGGCCTTGTGCCCGTTTCCGACGTTCCAGGCGATCACGAAAGCGTCGATCTGGGGGAGGGGATCCTGTCACCGGGCCTGATCGATCTTCAGGTCAACGGCGGCGGCGGCCTGATGCTCGGCGATATCGAAAGCCTCGACGATCTCGCCCGGATCTGCCGGGCGCACATCGGGCTCGGCACCACCGCGCTGTTGCCGACCCTGATTACCGACACGCCGGAAAACACCGCCAGGGTTCTGGAAATCGCAGGCGTAGCGGCGCGGGAGAGGGTTCCGGGGTTTAACGGCCTTCATCTGGAGGGGCCGCATCTGGATCCCTCCAGAAAAGGGGCGCATGACGCCGGTCTGATCCGTCCGATGGCGGCACGGGATCTCGATGCCTATATCGAGGCGGCCCGGACCTTGCCGAACCTGATGATGACGGTCGCGCCCGAAGCCGTCAGCGTGGACCGGATCCGGGCCCTGGCGGACGCCGGGGTGATCGTCAGCCTCGGGCACAGCAATGCCTCCTTGAAGACGGTTCGCGCTGCCGTGGAAGCAGGTGCCGCATGCATCACCCATCTCTACAACGCCATGAGCCCTCTGGCGCACCGGGAGCCGGGCATGGTCGGCGCCGCTCTCAATACCGGCCGGCTTCATGCGGGGCTGATTGCCGATGGTGTCCATGTGGATCCGGCAGCCATCGAAATCGCCCTGCGCGCCAAGAAGGGACCCGGCGGGATCTTCCTCGTTACCGACGCCATGGCGGTCGCCGGGACGGGGCGTGACGAGTTCACCCTCGGCGGACGCAGGATCCTGCGGGCGGACGGCCGGCTGACACTGGAAGACGGAACCCTTGCCGGGGCGGATATCACCTTGCCCGAGGCAATCGCCTTCCTCCGGGAAAAAGTGGGGGTTTCGCTGGAAACGGCGCTGGGGATGGCGACCAGCCTGCCCGCCCGGGTCCTCGGCAGGTCCGGTGAAATCGGCAACCTCACCGCGGGCGCACGCGCCGATTTCATTCATTTGGCAACGGATGGAGATGTGAAATCAGTCTGGCTTGGCGGGACGCGTCAACCTTAACGAAACTTTTAACGCATGCGGTCTTTTTCGCGGTTGCACAAATTTGAGACTAAATTATCATTTAAAGCCAATTTGAAGAAACAGAATTCGTTCTTGTTGCAGCGGTCCGGGCTTAAGCTTCGCAGCCGCTGAGAGTGTTTTAAAAGGTAAGTTATGCCTGACATTGGTACGTATACCGGGACCGGTACCGGTGCCCCTTTGCTTTCCCTCGCAATTGCCGCGGGAGCGAAGATCCTGGAGATTTATGCCGAGCCGTTTGAAGCGGAAGAAAAGTCGGACGGTTCTCCGGTCACGGCCGCAGACGCAGCTGCGGAAGCGGTCATTCTGACCGGCCTCGAACGGCTTTTCCCCGGTGTGCCGGTTGTTGCGGAAGAAGCGGTCGAAGCAGGGAGCCTTCCCGCCGTTTCGGGGCGTTACTTCCTGGTCGATCCGTTGGATGGGACCCGCGAATTCCTCAAGCGCAACGGCGAGTTCACGGTCAATATCGCGCTGATTGAAAACGGCGCTCCGGTCTTCGGGGTCGTTCTGGCGCCGGCACTCGGCGAGATCTACTGGGGCGGAGCGCTTCCCGCAGACCTCGCCGGCGGCGATCCTGCGGCTGCAGGCGCGTTTTTCGCCAGGGTGACGGGAGACGGGATCGCGGATGTGGCGCCGATCAGGGTCCGTAGCCGGCCGGCCGATGGCCTGTCGGTTCTGGCGAGCCGGTCGCATCTGTCCGAGGAGACGGCAGCCCTGATCGACCGGCTCGATGTGGTCGAGCGGCTTTCGGTCGGCTCCAGCCTGAAACTGTGCTGGGTTGCCGCGGGCCGGGCGGACCTTTATCCGCGCCTTTCGCCGACCATGCAGTGGGATATCGCAGCCGGAGACGCGGTCCTTCGGGCCGCCGGAGGTCACGTTCTCGAAGCCGAAAGCCTGAAGCCGCTTTTCTATGCGGTACCGGCCGGCGCTGAAAAGAGCGACCTTCTGAACCCGCATTTCATCGCATTGAGCGAGCCGGACCTTCTGGCGGAACTTGCCTGATCCGGGCACCTGGAACCACCGCCGGACCCCGTTTCCGGCCTGACGAGTTGGGGTTTTTGAAACTCATGAACGTGACAACAAGCGGTCTGACGGCGCAGCGGCTAAGCAATCTGCGCCGACTGGAGGCGGAAAGCATCCACATTATCCGCGAGGTGGCGGCGGAGTTCCGCAATCCGGTGATGCTTTATTCCATCGGCAAGGATTCCGGCGTGATGCTGCATCTGGCCATGAAGGCGTTTTATCCTTCAAAGCCGCCGTTTCCGCTGCTCCATGTGGATACCACCTGGAAATTCCGCGACATGATCGCCTTCCGGGACGAGACCGCCAAGCGGCTCGGTCTGGACCTGATCGTCTATTCCAATCCGGAAGGGATCGCACAAGGGGTCAATCCCTTCGATCACGGCTCTTCGGCCTATACCCACGTGATGAAGACCGAGGCGCTGAAGCAGGCGCTTACCAAATACGGCTTCGATGCCGCCTTTGGCGGTGCCCGCCGGGACGAGGAAAAGTCACGCGCCAAGGAGCGGGTGTTCTCGTTCCGCAATTCCAGCCACGGCTGGGATCCGAAGAACCAGCGGCCGGAACTGTGGAACCTCTACAACGCCCGGGTCGCGAAGGGCGAGAGCATCCGCGCCTTTCCGCTCTCCAACTGGACCGAACTCGACATCTGGCAATACATCATGACCGAGAATATCCCGATGGTGCCGCTCTACAAGGCGGCGCGCCGCCCCGTGGTGGAACGGGACGGCATGCTGATCATGGTCGATGACGAGCGCCTGCCGCTGCTGCCGGGCGAAGTGGTTCAGGAGAAGATGGTGCGATTCCGCACGCTCGGCTGCTATCCGCTGACCGGCGCCATTGAATCGGACGCCGATACCCTGCCGGCCATCGTCAAGGAAATGCTGATTGCCCGCACCTCGGAGCGGTCCGGCCGTCTGATCGATCATGACGATGCTGCCTCCATGGAAAAGAAAAAGCGCGAGGGCTACTTCTGATGTCGATTAGCGAACAGATACTGGCGTCCGAAGCGGCGGTTACCGATTACATCCTCGCCCAGGAGGAAAAGGATCAGCTGCGCTTCCTGACCTGCGGATCGGTGGACGACGGCAAGTCGACGCTGATCGGCCGGCTGCTCTACGACACCAAGCTGATCTTCGAGGACCAGCTGGCGGCGCTGGAACGGGATTCGAAGAAACACGGCACGGTCGGCGAGGAGATCGACCTGGCGCTCCTTGTCGACGGACTGGAGGCGGAACGCGAGCAGGGTATCACCATCGACGTCGCCTACCGGTTCTTTGCGACCGACAAGCGCAAGTTCATCGTCGCCGACACGCCCGGCCACGAACAATACACGCGCAACATGGCGACCGGTGCCTCGACCGCGGATCTGGCGGTGCTCCTGGTCGATGCCCGCAGCGGCCTGATGGCGCAGACCCGGCGTCATGCGTTCATCGCCTCGCTGCTCGGCATCCGCCATGTGGTGCTTGCGGTCAACAAGATCGATCTGGTCGATTTTTCGAAGGAGCGTTTCGAGGAAATCCGGGCCGATTTCGACAGTTTCGCAACCGGCTTCGATTTCGAAACCCTTGTCGCCATTCCCATGTCGGCCCGCTTCGGTGACAATGTTACCGTCAGGAGCGAGCGCATGGACTGGTATGACGGTCCGACGCTTCTGGAACACCTGGAATCGGTCGATGTGGGTGAGCATGTGCTTGAGGCGCCGTTCCGGCTGCCGGTCCAGTGGGTGAACCGGCCGAACCTGGATTTCCGCGGCTATTCCGGCACGATTGCCAGCGGCAGGATCGAGGTCGGTGACAGCATTGTCGTGGCGGGACCGGGCAAGACCTCGAAAGTCGCCCGGATCATCGCGCCCGAGGGAGATGTGAAGGCCGCGCGCGCCGAAGAGGCCGTGACCATTACCCTTGAGGACGAGATCGACATTTCCCGGGGGGATGTGCTGTGCCCGCCCGAGGCCCGTCCCGATGTAGCCGACCAGATGGCGGCCCATGTGATCTGGATGGCGGACGATGCCATGCTGCCCGGCCGATCCTACCTGATGAAGATCGGCACGAAGACGGTGACGGCGACGGTGACGGAGATCAAGCACAAGATCAACGTCAATTCCTTCGAGCATGTTGCGGCCAAGAAGCTGGACCTCAACGAGATTGCCTTCTGCAATCTGGCGCTCAGCCAGTCCGTGGCCTTCGACCCGTATGAGGCGAACCGGCAGACCGGCTCCTTCATCCTGATCGACCGCATGACCAATGCGACGGTAGGCGCCGGCATGGTGTGGTTCGCGCTCCGGCGCGCGACCAACATTCACTGGCAGGCGCTTGATGTGGACAAGGCCGCCCGTGCCGAAAGCCTCGGCCAGAAGCCGGCGGTCCTCTGGTTCACCGGGCTGTCCGGCTCGGGCAAGTCGACCATTGCCTCCATCGTGGAAAAGAAGCTCCACGCGGAGGGCAAGCAGACCTACACGCTCGACGGCGACAACATCCGCCACGGGCTGAACCGGGATCTCGGGTTCACCGACGCCGACCGGGTGGAGAACATCCGCCGCGTGGGCGAGGTGGCAAGGCTGTTTGCCGATGCGGGCCTGATCACGCTGGTGTCTTTCATCTCGCCGTTCCGTTCCGAACGCCGGATGGCGCGGGAACTGCTCGACGAGGGCGAGTTTTTCGAGGTCTTCGTCGACACGCCGATCGAGGAGTGCAAGAAGCGCGACCCGAAGGGGCTCTACAAGAAGGCGGAAGCCGGTGAGATCAAGAACTTCACCGGCATCGACAGCCCCTACGAGGCGCCCGAAAATGCCGAAATCCATCTGCGAAACGTCAATCGCGATCCGGAAGACGTTGCCGACGAGGTCATCAGCTTCCTCAAGGAAAAAGGCATCGCCTGAGCGCGATTGCGCCGAAAACCGCCTTCGGCACCACGGTGCTGGCAGGAAGAAGAACGGTCGGACCACGTGTCCGGCCGTTTTCTTTTGGACGCTTTCGGGCTTCTCCGAAACCTGGCCCTTGGCAATGGCGCTCAAGTCGTCCGGTGGCAGCCTGCATCGGTAATTTTCTGTAAGATCTTCGCCACACTTCTTTCGAAGCTGAAAGAAATAAGGCATGCGGAGGCGGAAATCTTGCCATTTTGGCACAGGGTGCCAGTGGATCGCACACACTGTTTCAGGGTTTTACGGTATTTACTTGCACATGTAACCAGGACTTAAGGGCGCCCGGCAGAACATCCTCTCAGACAAGGCATGAACCCCGCGCGGAACAATCCGCCGCTTCCGGCCATTGCCGGAAATCAGAGGGAAAGGCCTGACTGACAGGTTTTGGTGGCGACGATATGTCCAGACAGGCAGATGATGGCATCCTGGACCGGCGTTTCGGTTTGGGTAGCGCGGCAGCGGCGGAACGACATGAAGGCAGGCTCAAGGCTTTGCCCTTGAGGGAACAGCTCCGTTCTCCCGAAGCGGCCATGATCGCTGAGGCCCGCGCACCTTCGGTTGCTGCGATGTTCTGCGATCTCTTCCAGTATTATGACGACCGCAATGCAAAGAAGGAATACATGGCGCCCGCGCCGCAGACGGGTCTGCCGTCGAGAGGAGTGAAGGAGAAACCGCACGAGTATTTCTATCGTACGGAAGTCGGGCTGAGGCTTGACCACGGCATAGAAACCAGCCACCCGCTGCTGGAAAGGCTCGTTCTGTTCTGGTCGAACCATTTCGCTCTTTCTGCCCGGAGCCATCCGAAGGTCCGGATGCTCTCGGGCCATTTTGAGCGGACCGCCATCCGACCGCACATTCTGGGAAGCTTTTCCGACATGCTTCGCCAGGCGGTCCGCCATCCGGCCTATCTCACATATTTCAATGCGGTCGTCGCGACCGGACCGAACGCCCGCGACCACGGCAAGCACGGCAAGGGCTACAACGAGAACATCGGCCGTGAAATCATGGAACTCCATACGCTTGGAGACACATCTCTCTATACGACAGAGGACATACAGGCTCTCTCGCTGATGCTGACAGGGTGGGGACATACCTATCGCAAACACGAGAGGCCGGGATCCTTTGTCTTCAGGCCATCGTTTCACGAGCCCGGAACCCAAATCCTGCTCGGCAAACAGTATGCGGACTTCGGAGTGGGGCAGGCCGAGTCGGCCCTCATCGATCTTGCCCGCCACCCTGCGACCGCTTTGCATCTGTCGCGCAAGCTGATCCGCTATTTTTCCGGCAATACGGCGCGCGAGGATCAGGCGCGACGCCTGGCCGGCATCTATCTGGACAACGACACCGGGCTGTTGCCCGTCATGCAGGCACTTCTGGATATGGCGGACGAATGGGATGCCGTTCCGCAGGCCCTGACATCGCCCTATGAGTTCCTTGTCGGCTCGCTGCGTTCGGTCGGACTGGGCGCTCCCGACATCGACCGGATGATGCGGTTCCTGAAAACCAGCGGTCAGGAGACCTGGAACCCTCCCAGCCCGAAAGGCTGGCCGGAGGCCGCGCTCGCCTGGCTTTCTCCCGAAGGCATGCGGGAGCGCATGGAGTGGGCCGCCTATGTGGCATCGATGGTGCCTGCGAACCCGTCGCCGCTGGAACTCGCGCAAAACCTTTTCGGCGCGTCCTACGACGGTGAATTGCGGGAACTTTTCGATCGTGCTTCGAGCCGGGAACAGGCCCTTGTGCTGATCCTGATGAGCCCTTCGGTGCAGAGGAGATGAAAATGACCGGGTGCGGATATTCCAGACGTCAGTTTCTGGCCGGCACAGCAGGGTTCCTGACCTGGGTGCATCAGACACGCATTGCGGCCGCCGAGCCCGGCCGGGACCCCCGGCTGGTGGTGCTCAACCTGCGCGGCGGTCTGGACAGCGTGGGAGCCGTCGCGCCGATCGGCGATGACGCATTTCACAAGCTGCGCGAGGGCGCGCTTTACGAAGACACGGGGCTGGGCAAGGGCTACGCGCTCGATGGCCTCTTCGCGCTGCATCCCTCGTTGCCCGGTTTGGCGGAGCTCTATCAGCGGGGAGAGGCGTCCATAGTGCACGCCACCTGTACTCCCTATCACGAACGGTCTCATTTTCTTGCACAGGATGTGCTTGAGTCCGGCCTGCCCGGCATTGGCGATTTCACCTCCGGCTGGCTTAACCGGGCGCTGCAATGCATCCAGCCCGGCGAGCGGACGGCTGCCAAAGGACTGGTGCTGAAGCCGAACATGCCGCTTCTGATGCGAGGCGAGGCCGAAGTCATGACCTGGCTGCCCGGCGGAGGTCAGGACAACGCACAAGACCTGGACCAGCAGCTTGCCTTCCTCTATCGGCACTCGGATCCGGACCTCTACAAGTGTCTCGAAACCGCGATGCAGAATGAGGACTATCTCGACGGGATGTCGTCACAGGCCGGCCCCGTCGCCCGGGGGGCCTTGCCATGGAAGATAAAGAAAGGCGCGCAGACCATGGGCAAAGCCATGTCGAGCGACGACGGTCCGCGCATCGGAGCCGTTGAGCTGGATGGATGGGATACCCACGCCGACGGCATGCCGCACAACCCCCGTTTCGTCCGCCTGCTCAAGCAATTGGATGAAATGATCGAGACGTTGCGCGTTTCGCTCGGTCCGGCCTGGAAGCAGACCGTTATCGTCGTCATGACGGAATTCGGTCGGACCATGCACATAAACGGTTCGGAAGGAACCGATCACGGCGTCGGGACCGTTGCGTTTCTGGTTGGCGGAGCTGTCCGGGGCGGACGTGTGCATGCGGACTGGCCGGGGCTCTCCTCCACCGCGCTTTTCGAAGGACGCGATCTGCGCCCGACGACGGATATCCGGGCGGTCTTCAAAGGGGTCCTGCGGGATCACCTCGGCATTCCCGAGAATGCGCTCGCCCGGGAGGTATTTCCGCTCAGCCAGTCGGTGCGGCCGCTTGAGGGGACTGTCCTTTCGGTCTGAAACAGCCGCGCAATCGCCCGGCTTCGCTGCTACGCCTCCGGATGCCGGACGATGTCGTCTTCGTCGAGGTAGGTTCCCGACTGGACCTCGATCATCCGCACGGGGATCCTGCCCGGATTGTAAAGCTTGTGTCTGGCTCCGAGCGGCACGTAGGCGGACTGGTTTTCCGACAGCAGCCGAACCTCGCCGTTGATGGTGATCTCGACCGTGCCGGAGACGACGATCCAGTGTTCCGCCCGGTGCAGGTGGCTTTGCAGGGTCAGGTTCTTGCCCGGCCGGATCATCATGGACTGGACCGAGAACCGGTCCCCGGAACTGATGCGTTCGGTATAGCCCCAGGGCTTGTAGGCCCGCGGATGGGCCTTGACCTCGTTCCGCCCTTCCGCTTCGAGCTGCTCGACGATCTTCTTCACGTCCTGGGCCTTGTCCTTGTGGGCGACAAGGACGGCGTCGCGGGTCGCGATGACGAAGATGTCCTTGAGGCCGATCACCGAGACCAGTCCTTCGTCCGCATAGGCCAGGCAATTGTCCGAATTCAGAAACCGCGTGTCGCCGAGCCCGCTGTTGCCGCGCGTATCCTTGTCCAGCACGCCCCAGATCGCGGACCAGGAGCCGAGATCGTCCCATTCCGGGGAGACCGGCACGCAGGAGACGTTCGTCGCCCGTTCCATGATCGCATAGTCGATGGAAATGTTTTCAATCCGGGAGAAGGTCTCCGGGTCGAGCCTTGTAAAGTCGAGATCCCGGGAACGGGTTGCCATGGCCTCGCGGATGGTTGCGAGCAGGTCCGGCTGATGGGCCTCGAAGGCCTCCAGCATTGCTTTCGCGGAATAAAGAAAGATGCCCGCGTTCCAGACATGGTTTCCCGCGCTCAGGAACGCCTTGGCGGTATCCAGGTCCGGCTTTTCGACGAAGGCCTCGACCTCCCTGACCGGGCCTTCTCCCGCCATCAGCCGGATATAGCCGTAGCCGGTGTTCGGCTCGGAGGGGGTGATGCCGAAGGTGACGATCCGTCCGGCGCGGGCGGCAGGGGCCGCGTCCTGAACTGCTTCAAGAAAGACATTTTCCCGGCCGATCAGGTGGTCGGAGGGCAGCAGCAGCACCAGGGCGTCCGGCTCCCGTTCGGCCGCGATCATCGCGGCCATCGCGGCGGGCGCCGCCGTGTTGCGGCCCATCGGCTCCAGAAGGATCGTGTCCGCCTCCACGCCGATCTCGGCCAGCTGCTCGCCCATCAGGAACCGGTGGTCGTTGTTGCCGATCACGACGGGCGAGGCGAACGCCGCGCCGCGCACGCGGTTGCAGGTTTTCTGAAAAAGACTTTCGCCGTTGAAAATGGGCAGGAATTGCTTCGGCCGGTCCTTGCGCGACAAAGGCCACAAACGTGACCCGATACCGCCGGAGAGAATGCAGGGAAAAATCATTGTGAGTCCTGATTGTTTCGACACGAAAGGTAAAATAATGGCAGTTTTGTTCAAATCCGCTTCGCTCTATATCGTAGCTGTCAAAGGCTGGCAAAAGGTAAAACCCGGCATGAAAGGCTGATGGCCGCTTGGTTTTCCGTTCTCCGTCCGCGCGGCAGACCGTCTCCTGTCAAAACTGCCTTGCCGCAAGGGCCCTGTGCCGTTAACGCGGCCTTGTCGTTTGGCTGGCGAAAAGATCGTGCGACCGGGCAGGCGCTCTTGTCGGAAAGTGCGGGATAAAGGTTACATGAAAACAGTTCTGGTCACCGGGTCCGCCGGCTTCATCGGATATTTCCTGTGCACGCGTCTGCTTCGGGACGGGTTTCGGGTCATCGGCCTCGATGCGATGACCGACTACTATGATGTGACGCTGAAGGAACGGCGCCATCAGATGCTGCTGCAGAACCAGCACTTCAAGGCGGTCTGCGCGCGGGTCGAGGACCCGGATGTGCTGATGAGCCTGTTTCAGGCCGAAACGCCGGACATCGTCATCCATCTGGCCGCACAGGCCGGCGTCCGGTATTCGATCGAGGAGCCGCGCTCCTACCTGCAGGCCAATATCTGCGGCACGTTCGAACTGCTGGAAGCCGCGCGCGCCCATCCGCCGGAGCACATGCTTCTGGCCTCGACGTCCTCGGCCTATGGCGCCAACACCCATATGCCCTACACCGAGACCGACAAGTCCGATCACCAGCTTTCCTTCTACGCCGCGACCAAGAAGGCGACGGAAAACATGGCGCACTCCTATGCGCATCTGTTCGATCTGCCGGTCACCATGTTCCGCTTCTTCACCGTCTACGGCCCCTGGGGCCGGCCCGACATGGCGCTGTTCAAGTTCACCAAGGCGATCCTCGAAGGCAGGCCGATCGACGTCTACAATTACGGCGACATGAAACGCGACTTCACCTATGTGGAGGACCTCGTCGAGGGGATCCGGCTTTTGATCGACGCGGTGCCCGTTCGCCCGGAAGACGGCATTGTGCCGGAAGGCGACAGTCTGTCGCCGGTCGCGCCCTGGCGGATCGTCAACATCGGCAATTCGGAGGCGGTGCAGCTCACCGAATTCATCTCCGCGATCGAGGACGCGACCGGCCGCAAGGCGGAGCAGAACCTGATGCCGATGCAGGCCGGCGACGTGCCCGCGACCTGGGCCAATGCGGACCTTCTGCAGGCGCTCACCGGCTACCGGCCGAAGACCTCGGTGCGCGAGGGGGTTGCCCGCTTCGTCGAATGGTACCGGGACTATTACCGCGTCTGAGCCCCGTCAGAGCGTTTACTCCGCCGGATCCTGGCAGACGTCCACCCAGGTGGCATCGGTGATTTCGGCCATCCGGTCGGGACTGATGCGCACGGCTGCGTTGGTGGCGCCGGCGGCCGGGATAACCTCTTCGAAAGCCTTCAGCGACACGTCGCAGTAGACTTTCAGCGGATTGGCCAGCCCGAACGGGCAGACGCCGCCGACCGGGTGGCCGGTGATCTCTTCCACTTCCTCAAGCCCCAGCATCTTGACCTTGCCGCCGAAGGCCGCCTTGGCCTTCTTGTTGTCAAGCCGGGCGTCGCCTCGGGTGACCACAAGGAAAACCTCGTCCTTGAGCCGGAACGACAGGGTCTTGGCGATCTGAGCCGGCTGCACACCGTGGGCGGCGGCGGCCAGGTCCACCGTTGCGCTGCTTTCGGGCGTTTCCAGCACCTGAAGATCGGGCGCTGCCTTCGACAAATGACGCCGCACGCTATCAAGGCTCATGGGATTTCCTGATCTGAAAAGGAGAGGGACCAACGGGACGTGCCGATATGATCAAATCCCGGCTCCGGCGACAATAAAAAACCGGCGGCGACAAAAAGAAGGGGCCGGCCGATAAAGAAAGACTAAATTTTAACTAATCGACTTAACCCAATCGAAATTCCGATGCGTCACTGTGCTTTCCCAGGGGCTGGCAAACCGCCGGGAACAGTCGAGATGGCCAAGACGATGACAGCAATGACGCTCCATAGCGAGAACGTGGTCCGCGCTCAGCACGGCAGACAGGGCTCCGGCCTGTCGTTCCTCGTCATCAAGAACCTGCTCTTCTGGGGCTCCGTCGGCCTGTCCTGTTACGGCATCTACAGCCTGATCGCCTATCTCGCCGGTTAGGCCTTGCCGGAAGTTTTCCCGTAAATCTTCAAAGTGTCCGCAGCCGGTCGCTCAGGCGCAGTCGGCGCGCAGGGCGTTGGCGCCGAAATGGTTGTCCGGCCTGAAACTGTCGGGCAGGGCTACGGCCGGTTCCGAACCCGCAATTTCCGCCACCAGCGCGTCCGCGGCCAGATGGGCGATGCCGAAGGAAATCTTGTAGCCTCCGGTGGCGGCATAGGTCCGCTCAAGGCCCGGCAGCAGGCCCAGAAGCGGGTCGCGCTTGTGGCAGCGCGGCCGGATCCCGGCCCAGGAGCCGATCACCTTGCGCCGGGCAAGCGCCGGACAAAAGGCCCGGGCGCGCTCGGCGAGTGCTTCCGCCCGCGCTGCGTCCGGGGCGGCGTCGGTAAAGTCCCGGTCCGCCGTCGAGCCGACCGCGACCGTATGGTCGTCGTGGGGAACCACGTAAAGCCCGTCGCAATAGACAGCCGGCATGGCTTCCAGCCCCGTGCCTTCCATCAAGAGCGCCTGGCCCTTTTCGCCGGAGCCGACCTGCTCGCCGGTCATCTCCGCAATCCTGTCGAAGGCCGCATGGCCGTTGGCCAGCACCACCCGGTCAGCAAGAAGCGTGTCGCCGTTTTCAAGGCGGACTTCTCCTCGCGCCTCGTCATAGGCGGCAAAGCCCTGTCCGATCAGGAGATCCGTTCTCGCTTTCAACGGCCCGGTCAGCGAGGCGGCGAGCGCATCCAGGTAGGCCTGGGGCGCGACCCGTGCCGACAGGGTCTCGTAGACGACGCCGAAAGGCGCGGCACTCGGCGTCAGCCAGGTGGCGTGGGTGTTCGGATCGTCGAGCTTGTAGCTAAACCCCGTGTCGGCGCTCTGCCAGTGTTTCAGGCTTTCCTCGACCCTGAGCTTCTGGTGCACGAGCCGGTCTTCGGAGGTGATCGGCATTACCCGGCCGCAGCGCCGGTAGCCGGTGGCGGAGCCGGTTTCGGCCTCGAGCGCGCGGATATGGCCTTCAAGGGAGGTGAGCGCCTCAAACTGGAACGCCTTCTTGTCGTTCCAGCGCGCCGGCATGTGCGGCATCAGCGCGCCGAGCACGCCGCCGCTGGCGCCCGCGCCGATCCGCTCCGCCTCGATCAGCGCCACCCTGAGCCCGGCCTTCGCGGCGCTTCGGGCGACCGACAGACCGAAAATCCCTCCGCCGATCACGGCAAGATCGTAACTGTTGGCCATGAGCCCCGCGCTCCCTTAAAACGTCTCTCGAGTATTTTGACCAAGGTTCTAATCCCATGGGCGGGCCCACGCAAAAGAAAACGCCGGGACATAACGTAGCTCCTGCGAAAGTCGAAACCCCTGCGCTCGACTGGCTCGACGGCGAGGTGCCGCGGGCCGAAGCCTTCGACGACACCTATTTCTCCCGCGCCGGCGGACTGGCCGAAACCCGCCACGTGTTCCTGGCCGGCAATGGCCTGCCGGACCGCTGGCAGGGGCGGGAACGCTTCACCATCGCCGAATTCGGCTTCGGCACGGGACTGAACTTCCTGACCACACTGAAGGCCCTCAAAGCGCTGAAAACTCTGGAGAAAGGGGCGAACCCGCCGCACCTGACCTTCGTCACCTTCGAGCTTTACCCGATGACACGGGAACAGCTTACCCGTGCCCTGGGCGTCTTTCCGGTGCTGGCGGAAGAGGCGGGGGACCTGATCGCCCGGTGGCAGCCGGTGCCCGGCTGGTCGAAGCTCGCCTTTGCCGGCGCGGATCTCTGGCTCGGCATCGGCGATGCCCGTCAGATGATTTCCGATCTAGCCCGGAAAGGCGAAAGCACCCCGTCCGGCCCCGTCGACGCCTGGTACCTCGACGGTTTCAGCCCGGCGAAGAACCCGGAACTGTGGCAGGAAGACCTGCTGAAGGCCGCCTTCGATGTCACCGCCGAGGCCGGCACCTTCGCCACCTACACCGCCGCCGGCTGGGTCCGCCGCAACCTGGCAAGTGCCGGCTTCACGGTCGAAAAGCAAAAAGGCTTTGCCGGCAAGCGGGAGATGGTGGTGGGCGCGAAAACGCCCTCCGATGCCGTTGCCTGAAACCGCAGTGGCCGCCGTCTCACCCCCGGCCGATGAACGGCATGTTCGTTGCCATGATGGTCATGAACTGGACGTTGGCCGACAGCGGCAGGTCGGACATCTGCACGACCGCGTCGGCGACGTGCTGAACATCCATCACCGGTTCCGGCATGATGGTGCCGTTGGCCTGGGGCAGGCCTTTCTGGAAATGTTCGGTCATCTCCGAGGCCGCGTTGCCGATGTCGATCTGGCCGCAGGCGATGTCGAACGGCCGGCCGTCGAGGGAAAGCGTGCGGGTCAGGCCGGTGATGGCGTGTTTGGTCGCCGTGTAGGGCACGGATCCCGGCCGCGGCACATGGGCGGAGATCGAGCCGTTGTTGATGATCCGCCCGCCCTGCGGGTCCTGGTGGCGCATCATGCCGAAGGCGCCGCGGGCGATCAGGAACGCGCCGTGCAGGTTGACGTTCAGCACCGTCAGCCACTCGTCCACGCTGAGTTCGTCGATCGGCTTGGCCGGCACGTTGTTGCCGGCGTTGTTGAAACAGACGTCGAGCCGGCCGTAGGTGGACCTGATGGCGTCGAACAGGGCGTCGACCTGGGCGGCGTCGGTGACGTCGCAGGCGACGCACAGCGCCTGGCCGTCCCCGGCATCGGCGGCGGCTTCGGTCAGGCGTTCCTCGCGCCGTCCGGTCAGGATGACCTTCGCGCCCGCCTTAAGAAAGGTCTGCGCCGTCTTTCGCCCGATCCCCGAACTCGCGCCGGTGACCAGAACCACCTTGTCTGCAACTGACATGACATCTCCCCAATTTGTCCGGCGTGGTGCCGACGTGTGGGCGCAGAGTATTGAGCCGGTCTGCGGGAGGCAAGGGGCCGCGAGGGCCGATCAGATTGCCTGTGGCATCAATAATGCGGATGAGGACGGCAGGCGGATCGGGAGGGGTGTGAGGGCCTCCCGTGATCCTTGCGCTTCCGTCAAAGACAAAGCCGGTTGGTGCCCGCGCTTGGATAATTCCGGCGGATCGCTTATCTTTTGCGTCAAGATCGTGTTCGCCGGATGTGTCCAGGCAGATGGATCACCGGTTCTCGTAGGGTTGAGGGGGCCGGCTGGAGGGAGGAAGGCCTTAGATGACCGTTGCGCACGAGCCCTGGCTCGTCGTGCTGTCCCTGATCGTAGCGTTTCAGGGAAGTTTTGTCGGGCTGAGCCTTGGGGTTCAGGTCACCGACGCGGTCGATCCGCGGCGGCGGTTCCTGCTGGCGAGCGCCGCGCTCACGCTTGCCCTTGCGATCTGGTCCATGCATTTCGTCGGCATGCTCGCCGCCCGGCTGCCGGTCGTGGTCGATTTCCTGGTCCTGCCGACGCTGCTGTCCTTTCTTGTCTGCGTGCTGGTGGTGGGGGTGGCGGTCTTCGCGGCCAGCAACGGACCGCTGACGCCGGTGCGTCTCGGCCTGTCCGCGCTGGTCATGGGCGCGGGCATCTGCACCATGCATTATCTGGGTATGTATGCGCTGCACGCCTCGTCGCGGATGGTGCACGATCCGACCTATGTGGTGGCGAGCTTCCTGGTCGCCTTCAATGCCGCCGGCCTTGCGCTATGGCTGAGTTTCGGGTCCGGCAAGCGCCCGCCGATCGTCGTCTCCGCGGCCGTTCTGGCCCTGGCCATTTCCGCCATGCATTACACCGCCATGGCAGGCATGCTGATCTTCCCGCGCGCCGACGGCGTTGCCTTCACCGCACCGGCGGTCACACCCGGAACGCTCGCCATCATCGTCGCCTGCGTCGCCTTCCTGGTTTCCGGCCTGTTCCTGCTGACGCTGGTCCCCGATACCGAGCGCGGCTCAGGTGCTACCGGCGCCGGGCAGCCGGACACGGGAGGCAACAGTCAGGCATGGACCGCCGAAACCGGGCAGGGGACGGGTGTCTTCCCCGGCCTGAATGCAAGTCTGCACGAGGCGGGCGCCATGGACGGTCTCATCCATCCCGCGGAGGGCGGTGAAGGCGTCCGCAGGCGCGCCGCCGGGCTGCAGGCCGCGCCGTCGCAGAAGCCGGCGTCGGCACAAGGATCCCGCGCCCTGCCGGTGGAGCGCGATGGCGCGAAGGGCATGGTCAACACGTCCGACATCGTCGCGGTCCATGCGGATGCCCATTACACCCAGCTTTTTGACGGCACGCGCAACCACTTCTGTCCGCTCGCCATCAGCGAGGTCGAGCAGCAGCTCGACCCCAAGACCTTCAGCCGCGTACACCGCAGCCATATCGTCAACCTGACGCGCGTCGCCAGCTACAAGCGCTCCGGCGACGGCGGCGTGCTCACCATGGAAGGCGAGGGCCGCCATTGCGTGCCGGTCAGCCGGTCCCGCTGGACCCGGGTGAAGACCCGGCTTGCGGAGCAGACTGCCGCCGAGCCGATGCTGGCGATGCCGACGGCGGCGGCGGAGTAGCTTCCCGCCTGGTCTCGGTCCGGCTTGCGGTTTCCTGTCTTGTTCAGGCCGAATTACCGAAAAACGGACGGCGTTCCTGCACGCTATGCGTGTTGTTGCGCCGCCCATGCCCTGCATTCCAGGCTTCCGGGTGCCGACTGCACGAAATACGGATGTCGCCGACGAAAAAACAGCCGATACGCTACGGAAGTCTTCCATCTGCTCGGTCGTGTTCGCGGGTTTCTCCCGCTTCGGAAAAGAGGTTCCACAGCGCGAGCAGCATGAAATGCGTCAGTCATTCTGACGTAATTCGTGCGAAAAAACGCGCATTCCGTGTAATTTCCCGGCGCTCCGTGCAGCGGTCGTTGTCATTGCACCGCACTGTTTCTCACCATGAGACAGGTTGTCGCGCTTCGGCGTGTTTCCGCACTCGGAGGGTGCGCCGGAACGGACGGCAGGAGGTCTGCCGCATTGTCCGGGTCCCGGCCCGAATTCGGAGCGACGACCGCAAAGAGGAGGTCGGATGGCTCAAGGCGTCAGCTTTGATCGGTCCGTCGACTGAGGGAGGAAATGACGTGATTCCCGGTGAATTCACCTATCACAGGCCGTCGACCGTGGCTGAGGCCGTGGCGATCCTGGCCAGCCATGGCGATGAGGCCCGTCCGCTTGCCGGCGGGCACAGCATCATCCCCATGATGAAGCTGCGCATGGCAGCACCCGAACACCTGATCGACCTGAGCGGCGTCGCCGATCTGAAAGGCATCCGCGAAGAGGGCGGGGCGATCGTTATCGGCGCGATGACGACGCAGCACGAGCTGATCGCGTCCGATCTTCTCAGCAACAAGCTGCCGATCATCCGCGAAACCTCGCTCCTGATCGCCGATCCGCAGATCCGCTACCTAGGCACCATCGGCGGCAACGTCGCCAACGGCGACCCGGGCAACGACATGCCCGCGTTGATGCAGTGCCTGAACGCGTCCTACAAGGTCGCCGGCCCGAACGGCGAACGGGAGATCGCGGCGCGCGATTTCTACGAGGCGGCCTATTTCACCGCACTTGCGTCGGAAGAACTGGTCACCGCCGTCGTGATCCCGGTGCCGCCGGCAGGCCATGGCTTTGCCTATGAGAAGCTGAAGCGCAAGGTCGGTGACTATGCCACCGCCGCGGCCGCCGTCATCGTGACCATGTCTGGCGGGTCCGTGACCTCCTGCTCCGTGGCGCTCACCAATGTCGGCGACACGCCGCTTTTTGCCGCCGAGACCTGCGAGATCCTCACCGGCTCCACGCTGGATGCGGACACGGTGAACCGGGCGGTCGCTGCCGCAGAAGCGATCACCCAGCCGGCGTCCGACGGCCGCGGTCCGGCGGAATACCGCACGAAGATGGCCGGCGTGATGCTGCGCCGCGCGCTTGCCCGCGCCGCCGAACGCGCCAACGGTTGAGGGAGAGACCGAGAATGAGCGATATCGAACAAGTCCCGGTCACAATGACCGTCAACGGCAAGAAGGTGCAGCGCTTCGTCGAGCCGCGCACGCTTCTGATCCACTTTCTGCGCGAGGAACTGAACCTCACCGGCCCGCATATCGGCTGCGAGACGTCCCACTGCGGCGTCTGCACGGTCGAACTGAACGGCATGTCGGTGAAGTCCTGCACGATGTTCGCCGCCCAGGCGAACGGCGCGGAACTCACCACCATCGAAGGCATGGCCAACGCCGACGGCACCCTGTCCGCCCTGCAGGAAGGCTTCCGCCAGATGCATGGCCTGCAGTGCGGCTTCTGCACGCCGGGCATGATCATGCGCGCCCATGTGCTTTTGAAGGAGAACCCGGACCCGACCGAAGAGGAAATCCGCATGGGCATCTCCGGCAACCTGTGCCGCTGCACCGGCTACCAGAACATCGTCAAGGCCATCCAGTACGCCGCGGCGAAGCTGCAGGGACGTGACTTCCAGGAGGCTGCAGAATGAATGACATGACCCCGACACGGGAACAGCGCGAAGCCGCCCTGGAAGGCATGGGCTGCAAGCGCAAGCGCGTGGAAGACATCCGCTTCACGCAGGGCAAGGGCAACTACGTCGACGATCTCAAGCTGCCGGGCATGCTGTTCGGCGACTTCGTCCGCTCGCCCTACGCCCACGCAAAGGTGACCAAGATCGACGCCAGCAAGGCGCTTGAACTGCCCGGCGTGATCGCGGTCCTGACCGCGGAAGACCTCAAGGGCGTGAACCTTGCCTGGATGCCGACGCTCGCCGGCGACGTCCAGATGGTGCTCGCCGACGGCAAGGTGCTCTACCAGAACCAGGAAGTGGCCTTCGTCCTCGCCGAGGACCGCTATATCGCCGACGACGCGATCCAGCTGGTCGAGGTGGAATACGAGGAACTGCCGGTTCTGGTCGATCCGTTCAAGTCCATGGACCCGGATGCCCCGGTGCTCCGCCCGGACCTGGAAGGCAAGACCGAGGGCGCCCACGGCCCGCGCAAGCACCACAACCACATCTTCACCTGGGAAGTGGGCGACGCGGACGAAACCGACAAGGCGTTCAGGGAAGCCGACGTCACCATCAAGGAGCTGATCTCCTACCACCGCACCCATCCCTCGCCGCTGGAAACCTGCCAGGCCGTGGCCTCGATGGACAAGGTGACCGGCGAACTGACGGTCTGGGGCACCTTCCAGGCGCCGCATGTCATCCGCACGGTGGCCTCGCTGCTGTCCACCATCCCGGAGCACAAGATCCACGTGATCGCGCCGGATATCGGCGGCGGCTTCGGCAACAAGGTGGGCGCCTATCCGGGTTACATCTGCGCGATCGTCGCCTCCATCGTCACCGGCCGCCCGGTGAAATGGGTCGAGGACCGCATGGAGAACCTCTCCACCACGTCCTTTGCCCGCGACTATCACATGACCGCTGAGATCGCGGCGAAGAACGACGGCACGGTCACCGGCCTGAAGGTGCATGTGCTGGCCGACCACGGCGGCTTCGACGCCTGTGCCGACCCGTCCAAGTGGCCGGCCGGCTTCTTCAACATCGTCACCGGTTCCTACGACTTCCCGACCGCCCACCTGGCCGTCGACGGGGTCTACACCAACAAGGCTCCGGGCGGTGTCGCCTACCGCTGCTCGTTCCGCGTGACGGAAGCCGCCTATTGCATCGAGCGGGCCATGGACATCCTCGCCCAGAAGCTCGGCATGGATCCGGCGGATCTGCGCATCAAGAACTTCGTCAAGCCGGAGCAGTTCCCGTATCACTCCGCCCTCGGCTGGGAATACGACAGCGGCGACTACCACACGGCCATGCAGAAGGCGATGGACACCATCGGCTACCGGCAGCTGCGCGAGGAACAGAAGGCCAAGCAGGAAGCCTTCAAGCGCGGCGAGACCCGGGAAATCATGGGCATCGGCGTATCGTTCTTCACCGAAATCGTCGGCGCCGGTCCGTCCAAGAACTGCGACATCCTCGGTGTCGCCATGTTCGACAGTGCCGAAATCCGCGTCCATCCGACCGGTTCCGTGATCTCGCGCATGGGCACCAAGTCTCAGGGCCAGGGCCACGAGACCACCTGGGCGCAGATCATCGCCACCGAGATCGGTATTCCGGCGGCCGATATCATGGTCGAGGAAGGCAACACGGATACCGCCCCTTACGGTTTGGGAACCTACGGGTCGCGGTCGACCCCGGTCGCCGGAGCCGCGATTGCTTTGGCCGCGCGGAAAATCCGCAACAAGGCGCAGATGATCGCCGCCCACATGCTGGAAGTCTCCGAATACGACCTTGAGTGGGACGTGGACGGGTTCCAGGTGAAGGGCAATCCGGAAGCGCGCAAGTCGATGAAGGAAATCGCCTGGGCCGCCTACAACGCTCCGCCTCCGGGCATGGAGCCGGGCCTCGAGGCTGTGTCCTACTACGACCCGCCCAACATGACCTATCCGTTCGGCGCCTACTTCTGCGTCATGGACATCGACGTCGACACGGGTGTCTCCAAGATCCGCCGCTTCTATGCGCTGGATGACTGCGGCACCCGCATCAACCCGATGATCATCGAGGGCCAGGTGCACGGCGGTCTGACGGAAGGCTTCGCCATCGCCATGGGCCAGGAGATCCGTTACGACGAGATGGGCAACGTGATGGGCGCGTCCTTCATGGACTTCTTCCTGCCGACGGCGGTCGAAACCCCGCACTGGGAAACCGACTACACCGTGACCCCGAGCCCGCATCATCCGATCGGCGCCAAGGGGGTCGGCGAAAGCCCGAACGTGGGCAGCGTGCCGGCCTTCTCCAACGCCGTCAACGATGCCTTCGGCTTCCTGGGCAGCACCCATATCCAGATGCCGCACGACGCCTGGCGCGTCTGGCAGGCCGCCAAGGATCTGGGCGCCCACGGTTGAAGGTGACGCCATCCGGATACCCACAATCCGGCGAACAGGAGCTGCTTGCCGAAACCGCCCGTTGCAGCCGGCAGGTCGGCAAGCGGCTCCTCTTCAAACCGGTCCGGCGGGGTCGGGCAAACGCGCCGAACCGGTCGTGACAGACCGGAAGGACAAGCATTTTCCTGTGCACATGGTGAGGAAACGAGAGGTCGGCATGGCCCTGGACAAGAAAGAGTTGGCAAAGGCTCTCAGCCAAACCGGGTACGTCGCCGATGAAGGTCTTGCGACGGCGCTCGTTCTCACCGACCTTCTGAAGCGGCCGCTGCTTCTGGAAGGCGAGGCGGGCGTCGGCAAGACCGAGGTCGCCAAGGCCCTGGCCGAGCTTTACGACACCAACCTGATCCGCCTGCAGTGCTACGAGGGGCTGGACCGCGCGGACGCCATCTATGAATGGAACTACCAGCGCCAGCTTCTCGCCATCAAGGCCCATGAGGGCTCCGGCGAAAGCGCCGATGAGGTCGAGGACGCGGTCTTTTCCGAAAAATACCTGCTGGAACGGCCCCTGCTGGCGGCAATCCGCCAGGAAAAGGCGCCGGTTCTGCTGATCGATGAGATCGACCGGGCCGATGAGGAATTCGAGGCCTTTCTCCTCGAAATCCTGTCCGATTTCCAGGTCTCCATTCCCGAAATGGGCACCATAGAAGCCCGCTCGATCCCGAAGGTCGTGCTCACTTCGAACGGCACGCGCGAGCTTTCCGACGCACTGCGCCGCCGCTGTCTCTATCACTATGTCGACTATCCGGCGCCGGACCGGGAGGCCCGGATCCTGATGAGCCGGGTGAAGGGGCTCGACACGGCCCTGGCACTCCAGATCGCCGAACTGATGGCAAAGCTGCGCAAGGAGGATCTCGCCAAGGTCCCGGGCGTCGCCGAGACCATCGACTGGGCCGCTGCCCTTGTCGGATTGGGCACGAAGAACCTGCAGGAAGACCAGGACCTGGTGTTCGAAACGCTCGGCTGCGTGCTCAAGACCCGCGAGGACCAGGCCCGGGTGACGAAGGAAGTCACCGACCGGCTTCTGGGGAAGGTCGCCTGAGCCATGGCCGCGCCCGTCT